>Ga0206931_1170_pt1 | contig 18747 bp, 15 predicted proteins | sample Alteio_BWOrgHeat_17_FD_152946 | JGI IMG/M metagenome (GOLD analysis project Ga0206931, IMG submission 152946) | Enriched cells from forest soil in Barre Woods Harvard Forest LTER site, Petersham, Massachusetts, United States -... | ecosystem: Environmental > Terrestrial > Soil > Temperate forest >...
TCTATATAAACCAGTCAAATGTTTATTCCGAAACAGGGGATACCCTAAACGAGCATATAACCATTAAAAAGGCGCTGGATATTGCCACCGCCCACAAGGATTCATCAATGGAAAGGGATGCACTTAACGAGTTGGGCATTTTTTACAATAAACAAGGGTTGCATGAGAAAGCAATTGGAGATTTCCAGGCGAGTTTTAGCTTAAGTGTTGCGTTGCATGATGAAGTTGCCGAGGTTAATTCATTGGTAAACTTAGCAATAGCGTTTAAAGGTGAAAAGCAGTATGTAAAAGCACAGAACGCCTATGACAGAGGCATTGTTATTGCCGACTCACTGCATGATGCTTACGTAAAAGCTGTAATTGTTGATAATATGGCAAACCTTGAGTTTGAAATGGGCGATTTTGCGGCATGTGAAAAAAATGCACTTATAGCTATCCGCATGTCGTACCAGGTTGAAGAAAAAGAGATCAGGGTGGATGTATATGCGTTACTTGAAAAGCTATATGAAAAAGAAAAACGTTACCCCGAAGCCATTGATTATTTTGGAAAATTAGCTGCTTTAAAAGACAGCCTGGTAAATGAAGAGAACCTGGCGCAGATCAACGAAATGAATGAAAAATACCAGGCGCAGATAAAAGATAAACAGATAAAAACGCAGCAGGCTGAAATTGGTAACGAACGGGAACTTAATGTGATATTGGGTGGCGGAGGAATAGCGGTATTACTTGTTGCCGGGCTTATTTATTTTAACCTGCGTAAAACCGCCAGGCTTAACCGGGTTGTTTCATCTCAAAGGGACAAGCTGGGCAAGCAAAGTGAAGTACTTGGCGTGATGATGAAAGAGCTGCACCACCGTGTAAAAAACAATTTACAAATTGTAAGCAGCCTGTTAAACCTTCAGTCGCTTAAGTTAACTGATACAGAGGCTGTTAATGCGGTGCAGGAAAGCAAGCAACGGGTACAGGCAATGTCGTTGATACACCAGCGGCTGTATAAAACAGATGATATTACCCGCATTAACATGAAAGATTATATAAAAGAGCTGGCCGATTTTTTAGCGGTTAGCTACGGTTATAACCCTGATAATTTTAAACTTGAACTTGATGCGGAAGAAGAGTGGATTGATATTGACAAGGCGTTGCCACTGGGGCTTATATTAAATGAGCTTGTTACCAATGCATTTAAATATGCGTTTGCCGGCGTTGAAAAACCTTGCCTGCAAATAGGTTTTAAGCGCAATGGCGGAAATATTGAGTTACAAGTGAAGGATAATGGCAAAGGTATGCCCAGGGGGCAGTGGGATGACAAGAAGAGTACATCGTTCGGCAAACAACTTGTACGGGCATTATGCAGCCAGTTGCGGGCGAAAGAGGTACTTGACGTAACTGCCGGCACAAGCTTTATTTTTATTATTCCTGAAATAGCTGCCTGATCATAATAAATGCAGCAGGCAACCTCAAATGTACTTTTGATGTATTATGTTGTTAATAAATATTATTTCTTGTTCCTGGATAAAGCAGACTGGATTGAAAAATAAAATTTGGTAATTAGCGGGCAGCCGGCAAACACTGCCTGGCAATTGCCAGGATAACAAAATTGCTGATCATTAAAAGCACATGTTTTACATTTGTAATACCCCCAAACAGGTTGACTAACTATGAAAGAAGATAAAGTAAATATTTTAATAGTGGAAGACGAAGCTATTGTTGCAATGGACCTTGCAGCATCGCTTACAAAGGAAGGTTACACCATTGCCGGCATTGCTGATAATGCAGAAGATGCTGAAACCCTGTTTACAAACAATACACCTGACATAGTTTTAGTTGATATAAACCTTATTGGAAATACCGATGGTATAAGGCTTGTAGAGAAACTAATTAATATAAGGGAAACACCTGTTATTTACCTTACTGCACTAAATGACGCCGAAACAGTGCAGCGGATGAAGCTTACCAGGCCTTCTGCTTACCTTACCAAGCCTTACAATATTCAAAATGTGCACATAGCTATTGAACTTGCACTAAGCAATTTTGCAATGATGCACAAAAAAGGCGCGAACGCCGGCGCAGCCCAGGCGGTAAATTTACATGCAGTAAAGGATGCTGAAACAGACAGCGAAAAAGAACAAATACTGCAGTTGAACGATTATATTTTTATAAAACAAAACTATCGTTTTATTAAAGTTGTTTTGGCCGATATTATGTATGCCGAAGCCGATAATAATTATGTACACCTGGTAACTACCGAAAGAAAGTATACTGTGCGCATGTCCCTTCAGCAATTGGAAGAAAAAATAAATTACAGCCAGTTTGTACGCGTGCACCGGTCGTACCTGGTTAACATGACCAATATAAGCAACTTCACTGATTCTGAATTGCAGGCAGGTAAGTTTACCATACCCATCGGCCGCAACTACCGTGATGCTTTTATACGGCAATTTAATTTCAGGTAAAAGTGATGATCTTTTTAAATTTAATTGCCGGGTTTGTAACCCGGCAATTAAATTTTCCAATGCTATTACCTTGAAATTGTTTGGATATGCGCCGGTACTGTTGGGACTTAAATAAATTTAAATGTTTCCCGTATTATCAGCAAGTGACAAAAGAGCAATATAGTTTTTTTGAATTGGCACTTGCTGAGCTTAAAACTTCTTTCTTACGATACTTATTTTTTTGTAGCCGCGTTTGAATGATCATTTGTTTTCCCTACTGCACTAAAACATCTTCTTTCCATATATTGCCTTTACTGTCAGCCAACACCAGCTTATAATTCCCTGCGGCCAATAAGGGTAATACTGCCGCTTTTGAAGAGGTAACGCCATCGTGCTGAACTGTTGTTTGAAGTACCTGCCTGCCATCGCTGCTGAAAAGCTGTAAGGTGTACTTACCCGCAGCCATATTGCTCATGGTAAAATGTAACTGCTGGTTCTTAGGTACAGGGTTGGGATAGATGGTAACAGCCGCTTTGCTTTTTAACATTATAACCTGTACAGTATTGCTGTAAATGGGCAAAGCATCTTTGGTAGTAAGCTTTACACGATAGAAATCATCACCTGCTAAAGGCTGCCCGTCGGTAATATCATACGTCTCTGTTTTACCTGAATTGCGCGGTTGTATGGCCGCACCAACCTGTGCGAATGTTTGCCCGTTTGCAGATCTTTCTACAACATACTGCTGTATGCCCTGCTCGGTAACAGTGGCCCATTGTACTTTTACGTTGTTTTCCTGTTGCCATGCTTTTACATTTGTTAAAACGCTTGCAAGTGTGCCTGCCTCGTCGAACGTTATCACAAATCTTTGCTCGCCATAACTGCCCTTATCGGTTGTTGTAGTAAAGTCTAAGGCAGAAATAATAGTAAAGTCAATGGGGGTTTTGGTGCTCAGAAACCTGTCAACCAAATAGCCTTTAAACCCTGCAGGTATGTTTTGCGGGCTTATGGTAAATGAATAGCTGGTGTTAGCTTTAAGCGCATAAAGGTCAAGCCACAGGCTATCTCCCGCGGTGGGCAATGGCATACGTTCTATACCCAAATAATTTGTATCAACTCTTACGCTCAGGTTTTCTTCGTAGTTAAACATTTTAGCGCCATCATCAGTCAATGCTTTTGAATATGTGCCACCAAACTTCAGCAGTATAGCATCAGCAGGCTGCCCGGCACGGTTTAATATTATGCGCATTTGCTGTGCTGCGTTACCACCTGTTGGCGCAAAGAATACGCCATTGGTGCCTGCAGAGGCGCTTGTTTTATCAGATTCCTGTATGGTTACGCCAATGGGTATACCAGTGGCAGTTGATTGCACAAAAAACGCCTGCCCGCTTTGTATTGCGGTAGTTTGTGCAGTGTTTGCAGGTGGTATATCCTGGTCGTAACTGCTGCTGCCTGCGTCGTAACTAAACGTTACGTAGCCCCCGTAAGCAGTACCTGACCGTTGCGCGTCCCATACCCACATAGTATTAGCCACGTTGTTTTTTTGCAGCATTGCAAAGTCAACCGGCGATGCGTAAGGGTTGCCAATAGCAACATACTTACCATTATCAACACCAGTAAAGCTAAATGCCTGTGTGCCTGTTTGCAATTGCCCGGTAGCCTGCAGGGTAGTGGGTGCAGAACCTGAAGCGATATGATTTGAGCCAAACGGCCCTGTTATAAATAATGCAAAAGCGTTATTTGAAGCTGAAGCACCCGTGCCGCTAAGGTTGGTAGCATTGGTACTGGATGGCCCCGCCCAACTATCAGAAGCGCTGTTGTACGACAAAATAGAAGAGGAGATGCCTGCTGCAGTAAAGCCATTACCGCCGCCCGGCCTGAAAATATCAGCACCGGTACTGCCGTTTGCAACACCGTTGTTTTGCCAGTTACTGTATATACTGCCTGTTTGGCTTACCGGCGCAGTAAGTATGCGCCAGGCGCGTTTGGCGGGTATGTACCGCTCAACAGTTACTGCGCCCTGTATGTAATTGATATTGCTGCCTGCATTGGCTATATTGGCTGTACCCAAAGCATTTGATGCAAGGGTTAAAAAACCATTGCTTGTTAGCACCCCAGCAGTTGGTGTGTAAGTACCATATACTTTAGTAGTGGCGCCCGACAATGAAACTCCTGCTGTATTGTTTACTGTTAAGTTGTCAACATTTAAACCGCCTGTAACTGTTTGAACGGCGGTACCGTTAAGAATAACGGTACCTGCAGATGCATCAATGGTGCCGGCATTATTAATATTGCCCCCAACGCTGAGTGTGCCAGCAGCGGTAATTGTCAATATTCCGTTGTTATTAATGTTATGCACCGGCACAGCAGTACTTACCACTGGATTATTTGTTACCCCCGCAGGTATAGTTACATCATCAAGCGCCCCAGGTACAGCATTAGTACTCCAATTGCCGGCATTCGCCCAATCATTATCAACATTACCGGTCCATGTGGTTGCAATATAGCCCAACGCCAAAACAAAATCTCCAAGAGTAGTAAAATTTTGGGTTGAAGTGATGGTACCTGCGGGTATTGTGTTGCCTGCGCCCCCAATATCAACCCAATTGCCCCCATTGCTTTCTGCTATTCTTAAATTGGCGGGGGAAGTTACATTGTCGGCAGCGTTGTAATTCATCTCCAGAGACGCCTGCACAATTCCCGGTGTGCCTGTAGCGGTAATATTTATGTACCTGTTTGATGCCACGCTGCTTAATGTTGCTGGCAGCGTACGTGTTGTTGGCGCACTTGCAACAGGCGAAATAGTAATAAACGTTTGTGTACCCGAACTTTGTTGCACTGTAAATATTGCAGGCGTATAATTGTTGCCATTACCAATGGGCAGATCTATAGATTGTAACGTATTATCATATAATATTAACTGCACATTGCCATCAATAAAGCTTGTGCTGCTCTGCCCCGTAAAATTGTGATAGTACTGCGAAAATTGCAGTACGCCCTGGGCAATTATTTTGCCACTTATAAAAGTTATAGCGCCGTACGATTGTGCCTGGGTTACTGTTACATTATTAGGGTTGTTTATGGTTATATTGGCGTTAAACCCATTACCGGTGATAGTTTGTACATTCGGCCCGTCAAAAGTGGTGGCTATTTGAAAGCCGCCGCCCTGCACCAGGTTGTCGCCCTTATAATCAACTGTTGAGCCACCTATGGTTGGATCGTCATCTATCCTGGTAGTATTATCAATAATAATTTCCCCGTTAACGGTAAGGTCTGTGCCCGGCCCGTTAATAATGTATAATACACCACCAGTAACATGCAAAGTGCCGTTTACTACCAGCTGGTCCGCATTGGTATTGGCGCTAATTGTTACAATATCGCCAGCAGTAATTGTAATTGCGCCGTCAGCATCGCTGGGCGCATGGCTTGCGGCCCCCCAACTGGTGCCATCAAAATATTGCCACGTAGAAGTAAGCGACCAATCGGCAGAGCCGGCGGACCTAAAATCGCCAGCGGCTTGTGAATAGGCAGTTACACCGAAAAAAGAAGCGAAGGTTAAAATTAACAAGGGTAGCTTTATTTTCATACCTGTTTAGTTTATATAATATTCAATTTTAGCCAATACAAAATTGTTTTATTGCGCCGGGATTATTTACTGATGGAATGAAGGGTAGCGAAAAACACACTGACGTTTGTTATAGGTTTAGGGCACACCTGTTACTTAGGCACATCCTTAAATGTAACAGGCATGAAGGTAAAAAGGTTTAATTTTTGAATATCTACCGAATTTGAGGGATATTTTGCCAGTAAAGAGGATTTTGGTGGGGGTTACGAGGCGAACGTAACAGTAAGGATACTCTTTTTTGGATGAATAAATGCAGAAATTAACCGATGCTGCAACCATAGGTGCTATTCGGTAATTGCTTTCAAAAAAAAACAGTTGTATGCCGGGTGAGTTAAGGCCGCCACTCTTAACCTTAAATTAATTTTCTACCCAACACATATTTTGAATACATTTATCCACCTAAAACATTGCTATTTAACAGCCAATACTAATTGCACAATGAAAACAAATACCCTCAGCTTTCCAAGTGTTTTTGAGACGGCTTTTGGAAATACCGAAAACTCCGCCAAAGACCTTTTGAATGGCTTGAAGATAAAAAAAGACAATAACTGGTTTCTTGTGGGCAACCTTGCAAAAAAGGGCGGCATCAACGCCGCAAGAATAACCAATGCTTCGCCAATGGAAGAGGATTTTGAAATACTGTTTCGAGCAGCTCTTATTAATGCTGAAGACAAGCTTACACAGCCCGTATCATTAACACTGGGCTTTCCCTTCTCTACCTATAATATTTTCAAAGCTCCCGCTGAGCAATATTTACGGAAGCGGCATTTTATGGTTGAATATGATAGCCAAACTTTTAACCTTAAGGGACAGGTACGCAAAGCGATGTTTGAGATTGACCACTACGAGGTGATACCCGAAATTGTAGGTACTATCATCGGGTTAAAAAAAGTGCTTAACCTACCGGCCAGCAAAAACTTTATAGCTATAAGCTTTGGTTTTGGCACCATTGAAGGTACTATGGCGACGGAAGATGGGCTGGTACACCGTACATCATTCAGCTCCCACGGTATTAAGTATGTTATTAATAACCTTGCGAGAGAGCTTAACCAGAAATACTATCTGGAAATGAAGAATGAGTACCAGCTGGATGAGGCTTTTATGAAAGGCAGCATTTTTACCAACCGCAAAAGAATTGATTTACGTGAACTGCGAAAAGAGCTGCTTACACAATACTACCGTGAGGTTGTATCGCCACTGTTGCGTAACTATTTTACAGACCAGGATTTTGAAAGCTGCGAGACAATTTACCTGATGGGAGGCGGTGCATATTACCCCGAACTTACTGATGCGGTGAAAGAAGAGTTTAAAGGTTTTATACCCGTTGAAGTAGCGCCTGAACCTGAAAAACTTGCCAGCATTGGTTATTTGTACAACAGCCTGCGCATATCAGACAACTACCATAAAAGATGCCTTGGTATGGATTTAGGCAATGCATCATCCATTGTTTCGTACTTTGAGGAGTAATTTTTGTTGTTTAACCTAAATTAATGAACTGTGCGGTTAAGGTGGCCTGTATATGATATCCCTTTTTTAAAAACGAACTTTCTTGTGTCGAATGATGCTGTGCTGCACGGGCCTTTGCAGGCAGCATGTGGCGGGCGTATTGATGGCCTGGTTAAAGGTTACGTAAGTGTTACAGGGCGGCTTATTATTGGCAATAAAGCTGAAATAAAGGGAGATGTTACTGCAAGATCAGTAAAGGTTTTTGGCAAGGTACATGGCAATATTACCTGCGACGATATGGTAATGGTATTCAATACTGGTTTGGTAAAAGGTGATATTACAGCAAGGATAATAGAGGTGAAAGAAGGCGCGCAAGTGGAAGGGGTAATTGTAAAAACAGGCGACCCTGTTGCTGAAAGCCCCCTTGGGGATGAAACTGCTGATAACCTGGCGGCTGAAGTGGCCGCCGAACCGGTTGTTGTTGTTCCGGTACGCTCAACTGACAAGGATAAGGATGCTACCAACTGGTTTTAAATTTTTTAAAATCTTCTTCAAAAATTCTACCGCAAACCCTTTTGTTTTAAATATTCAATTAATGCTTCAGGGTGATCGGTCTGGAGACCGTTAAAACCCAGGCTTATAGCTTTGTCCCAGTTAGCGGCTTCACCGGGGCTTTGTATATCAGGCCAAACGGTTATGCCTGCGGCGGTTGCCAGGGAAACCATAGAGGCAGTATAATCATCATAACCGCCGTCCAATAAAGCAACAGGTACTTTTGCAATAAATGCTTGTAAACTGCTGTCTGATCTTATATTATTTGGCAGGCTAACCATCAGGGGCATGGCAGGCGCTATTCTTCGCCAGTCAATATATTGAGATGGTGCGTTTATATATACTATCACCTCACGTTCCATACCGTATTTTTTTATCATATCGTAAGCCTGCTGTACACTGGCATTTTTAAAATCAAGATAAATGTGAATTTTGTTTTTGCAGGTTTGTAACACTTCGTCAAAAGTAGGTATGGGGTAGGTTTTGGTTGTATCGCTGCTTTTATTAAATACTTTCAGCTGTTGTATTTCGGGAAATGTTAGCTCACTTACTTTACCATGACCAGTAGTCATCCTGTCAACAGTAGCGTCATGCATTATAACAAGTACACTGTCTTTTGTAGTGCGCAGATCGATCTCCACATAATCAACCCCATTTTTTATGCCGTTTTCAAAAGCTGCAAGCGTATTTTCCGGCATAGGGGTATGGTCGCCCCGGTGGGCGATCACGGTGAAGGAATGTTTTTGCTGTGGCAGAGCGGGTATAATTGTTTGTGAAGCAGCCTGTTTTATTTGTACAAGAACTATAAGGTAAATGATCAGTTTTTTCATGCTGCGCAAAATACAAACACGCAACGCTGCTATTGCAAACAGGCAATTAGCAAATTGTTATTTTTGAGCTGATACTAATTATTTCTTCTTCTGAAACTTAATGAATGCGAAAGCCTTAAGGAAAACATACTGGCCGAGGGATCGCCGCCGAAAACAAATACGTGCTGCACCCTTAACCCTATATTAAATCTGAAGTTGCCTGGAAAAATGTAACCGAATGCCGCGCCAGCGCAAATGCCGTTCACCGTCTCATCAATCTCACCGTTAGGGCCATACATTATACTACCGTTCGCATCTGTTTTGGGAATATCAGTCGCGCCAATACTATAGCCCGCAAAAGGCTCAATGTACAAGCCATCACCTTCGCCATTAAATGTATGACGGTAGCCCACAACAATAGGCGCAACAGCGGCGTGGTCTGCTTCGCTGCTAAGGCCAAAATAGTACAAGCCTATTTCGGGTGTTATTGCATCCGCGTCGCTTATTGGTATTGCAACATTTAAAAAGCCAGCCACACCAAATTGGGAAACGTGCTTGCTGTAAAAATAGGCGCCTTCAATTTGCGCATTAATAAAAGAACAGAAAAAGAATGACAGGGCTAACAGGGTTAATTTTGCTTTGAGCATGGTTTAAACGGTTGATGTTGTTATTATGAAAACGAAGATAAAGATTTGCGTCTTACCTCACGGTTCGGCAAGAAAATAAAGTGTTGTAACTTCAACTATGAATGCCGGGTGCTTACCCGCGGGATGGAGCGCTGGCCATATTGCCGGCAACCCTCACCTCTAAAGGGAAGTAAAGAAGTTAAGCGCCTGAGCTTTGCGAACTTGTACACAATCAAACACCCAAGTTTTGCCTATGGCAATGCAAACGCAACATACGAGTCGCCGGACTTTGTGCCAAGCTTTCCACCACCACATGCTATAACAAGATATTCCTTACCGTTTTGCTCATATACTGAAGGTGTGGCGAAACCAGGTGCTGGCAGATTAGCCTGCCATAAAAGCTTGCCGGTGGTTTTATTAAAGCCCCTTATTTTACCGTCTCTTGTGGCAGCAATAAAAATAACGCCACCAGCGGTAACAACAGGGCCACCATAATTTTCCGTACCGGTAACGCCGTATTTATCTTTAAACTCAGCATATTCTCCCAAAGGTATTTTCCAAAGTATTTCACCTTTATTTAAATCAATCGCACTAAGCGAACCCCATGGTGGTGCCATGGCATTGTAACCTTCTTTGCTTAAAAACTTGTTATAGCCTGTTATGCTGTAAGGCAGGTGCAAAAATGTATCAACAGGCTGAGGCTTTTGTGTAAAAGCATTTACCTGTTTCGCCTTTTCATCAAGTATAAAAGATGCTATGGCATTTTGTTCTTCACTTGTTAACTGTTTAAATGCCGGCATCATTCGCCTGCCGGTGGTAATAAGCTGTAAAAACTGCTGCTGGTTATATTTCTTGCTTACGCCAATTAATGTTGGCGCGTTGCCGGCGCCTTTGCGTTCGGGGCCATGGCAAGCCATACAGGTTTGTTTGTACAGGCGCTGCCCTGCATCAAGCCATGTTTCTTTTTTCGGGGCTTCGTTTTTTACATCAACCATTGTAAGTACCCAGGCCATCTCGTTGGCATTAACATACAATATTCCTGTGGTTGGATCAAATGCAGGGCCACCCCATTCAGCACCGCCGTCAAAACCCGGCAGTATAACTGTACCTTCTTTTGAAGGCGGGTTAAACAACATGCCTGTTTTATATTTTGCCAGCTTTGCAGCTATATCCTTTTTTGATGAATCGGGCAACAATGGGTTTATATCTGCTGCTGTAAATACCTGCCTTACAAAAGGCGCTGGTTTTGTTGGTACCGGTTGTGTAGGCCATAGCTTTTCGCCATTTAATTCGCTTACTGAAGGAAAGGGTTTTTCTTCTACCGGGAACAATGGCTGCCCTGTTGCCCTGTCAAATAAAAACACAAAACCTGTTTTGGTGGTTTGTGCAATGGCTTCAGTTTTTTTGCTATCATGCATAACCGTTACCAAAATTGGCGGGGTGGGAATGTCTTTATCCCATACGTCATGGTGTATGGTTTGAAAATGCCATATCTGTTTACCGGTATTGGCATCAAGCGCTAAAACACAGTTTGCATACAGCGTGCTGCCTTTACGTTTGCCGCCGTAAAAATCAAATGAAGCAGAGCCTGTAGGCGAAAACAAAATGCCTTTTTCCTCGTCGAGGCTAAAGCCGCTCCACGCGTTGGCGCCTCCAATATGTTTGTAAGCAATGGTATCTTCCCATGTTTCATAACCAGGCTCACCGGGTTGTGGTATGGTGTGGAATATCCAGCGCAAAGCGCCGGTATGCACATCAAATGCGCGTATGTGGCCCGGCGCCGCATTAGCGCCTTCGTCAACACGGGTGCCCATAATGATCATGTCTTTATATATCATCCCTGCGGATGTGGCAGTAACAAACAAGTCTTTTACATCCCTGTCAAGACCGTCATGCAAATCAATACGGCCATTTGCGCCAAAAGTTTTTATTAATTGACCATCATCAGCATTTACGCAGTTGAGAAAAGAACCTGCTGTATAAAAAATGCGCTTGTCGCCGTTTCCATCTGTCCAGTAAGCAACGCCACGGCAGTTGTTTAATATAAAAGAAATAGCCTTACCGCTGCCACTGTCAAACGGGTTATATACCCATTTTTCTTTGCCGGTGGCAGCATCAAGCGCAAACAACTTCATTTGCGGCGTGGTGCCATATAAAACACCATCAATAATTATTGGGTTGCATTGTATTTGCGAATTGTTAACGGTGTCGGCATCTTTTGTGTGATACTCCCAGGCAACAGCCAGTTTGTTTATATTGGATGTATCAATTTGGCTCGAGGGCGAATAATGGATATTTTGTTTTGAGCCACCTGTAACGGGCCATTCAGTTGAAGGGCTGGCCGTATTTGTCTTATTACCGCCGCATGCCATGGTTAAAAAAGCTACAGCAGTTATGGTTGCTATTATGTGATTAGTTGATTGGTTTATCAGTTGATTGGTTGCTTTGTTCATCAGGTATTAGTTGAATATTTTTTAAAGATTACTATTAAGTTCTTGTTGCGTTGATTGATATTGAGGATGATAGTACTTTTCACTAATCAACCAATCAACTTTTATTACTGCTTACCCACTTTCATTCTCCGCTGCATCAACTCCCCCCACGTGGTAAGAATAATGTGTTCATCCTGCAGCGCTTTTTTAAATGCAGGGTCAAGCATCGTAAGTAAATCGCCCCTGCGTATTGGCCCGCTGTCTGTTATAAATTGAAAAAGCGGTGAAGTTGCCGTGCAATGCATTATTATCATTGTAACACCGGGTTGCAGTTGTTTTACATCTGCAATATATTTAGCCGTTTTAAAGCGCTGCAGTTTTGCATCGTCATTTTTTACACTGTCAGGTATTCTCCAGTCGTAGGAGTTGTTATCCAAATCATCTAATACCGGCAAACCGGCATTCCACAGCATTTTGCCCTGCGCCTGTATTTGCTGCAACTGAACGTTTAAGAATTTTAACTGTGCCTGTATCATTTTGTCATGGCCCGCGGGCAGCATAACGGGTATATGGTTTTCCATGCCCACTTTTATATACCGCTCAGTAAACGCAGGTGAGCCAAACAAAGTACCCATGTGTGTATCAAGGTGTGTTGGTTCAAAACCCATTTTACGCGCCCTTGCCAACTGTGCGAGTATCTCTTTCTCAACTTCATCTGGCGTAGCATGTTTAACAACCGCTTCTACCGATGGCCATAAATCACCCTCGTTATCCACCAGCCCGGGTACTGCATCTTTGCCTGCCAGCGGCCCCCAGCGATAGTCTTTCCATTCGCTTGTAAGCGTGAGGTGCAGGCCGGCATCAATTTGCGGGTATTGTTTTAGCATGCGCACCATGCCGGGCACCCACGGGCAGGGCATCATAACACTGGTTGAGGTGGCGACGCCTTTGGTAATGGCCTCAAAAACACCTTCGTTACTGTCGTAGCTCATGCCGGCATCATCCACATGCAGTATCACCACTTTGGCCCCCTTCGGGTAACCAAGTTTCTCAGCATAAGTGCTGTCGCCGGTTTGTGCGTAAATATTAAAAAAACAAAAGGAGCAGAATGCGAAGAGCAGTTGTTTTCTCATACAGCGGAAGCAATTATTTTGAATAAATAACCGTTGTGAAGATAGGAAAACTTAAGGTACGAATATGGTGTTGGTTTTGTGTTATATTTGATGCGGGTTTACCTGCTAAAACTTACACATGCTTACGTTTTATAAAACCTGTTTTTTTGCTTATAAAGTTGCACTAATTGCACTTATGGTATTTACTTACTTTGGGAGCGCTACATTTGACCTTGGTGGGGCCGATGCCGGACTTGACGCACTTTCGCTTTCATTTTTAATAATGGGCGTGGTGTTGATAGGGCTTGGGCTGGTTTTACAGTTTGTGCACCTGCCTGTGCTCATAAAACACCTGCTTAGTTACATTGTTACCCTGCTTATTTTTATTACCGTTCTGGTAGATGTATATTATATCTACGATTCAATTACTGTTGACGATTACACGTTGCCTTTCTTTTTCCTGGTACTGTTTACCCTGCTGGCAGGAATATCTTTTTACGCGGTTATTACCAAAAAAATAAGCCCTTACACAGAGCGGAAATCCTGATTTTTATTATGGGATAGGTTTTTAAATAGAAAATCATAATGTCAACTTAACATTCCTTTATGTAAAGTTTATTTTACATTTTGAAAAACATGCTTTACCTTAGCTGCTTAAATTAAAACTACATTTATGAAAATCAAAATGCTTTTGCCCAACAGGTACAAGGTTATAGGGTGGTGCCTTACACTGCCTTCATTTGTTATAATAATGCTGTACATGTATATTGATTTTTCGTTTCCCTTTTTAAATTATTCTTCAGGTAAAAAGGATAACCTTTTTAACGGGGAAACACTTTTTAACCTTAGCACAAACAACTTTACAGATGAAATATTTGGCGTGCTGCTGATAACAGGTTTATTGCTCGTGGCTTTTTCGCGGGAAAAACATGAAGATGAAAGAATATTAAAGTTAAGGCTGGAGTCGCTGTTGTGGGCTGTACTAATTAATTCGATACTTGTAATGCTGGCAATAGTGCTTATTTATGGCTCAATGTTTTTGCAGGTTATGGTATATAATATGTGTACAACGCTTATTATTTTTATCGCCAGGTTTAATTATTTAATGTACCGGGAAAATAAGAAGCTTAATAAAGAGGGGGCGATATGAAAAACAATTTGAGGGTAGAACGCGCCATATTGAACATTACACAGGCAGACCTTGCTGAAAAAGTAAGTGTTTCAAGGCAAACTATAAACGCTATTGAGAGCAACAAATACGTGCCCAGTACCGTGCTGGCGCTAAAGATAGCGGCTGTATGCAAGAAAAGGGTAGAAGATATTTTTTTGCTGGAAAATACGGATTAAGACCGCTACACCTAACTGGCTAAAAGCTATTAGCTTTTTTACAACTATAGTTTTTACGGACGGCAAACCGATCTACAACTTCATCAATTTACGGGTATAAGGGTATTTATATTTTAATAATCAATTAAACTTAAAACAATGAAAACAAAAAGCGTAAAAACGCAATGGGCACCGCCATGCTATATAAAAAGCGTGCAAGTGTGCCTTGCAATATTAATTTCGGCGACACTGTTTTTTTCCTGCGGGAAAAATGCAGCAACTACTGCGCAAGCCAAACAGGGCAGCATAGATATGGGCCGTGTGGCTGTTATGGTTGATGGACAAGCGGTTGAAGGCTGCATAGCCACAAACACTGATGATGAAAATAACCTGGCTATTGTTTTTAACAAAGGGAACAAATATGTATTGATACAAAAAATACCAGGCCTGCCAATTGAAAATGCTGATGAAATTAAATCCGCAACACTAATTACATCAAAGTACGGAGTTATAATAAAAGATGAGACCACCAATAAAGTATGGCTTTTTGCCAATAATGACGAAGAAAGCCTGCAAAAATTTGAGTCAGTAAAACAACAACTGGGCGGAAGCTATGTAAGTATAACGGTATTTGGTACCACCGTTATAAACTCGTAAAAGACTAACCTGTAAATTGATGGGCTTTGTTGCTTTTGAAACGAAGCTGAGGGCACGTTTGCGCGTGCCCTTATGTGTTGGAGTGCAAGACACAGAGGCGCACAGAGTTTTTCCGCCATGGTTCGTGTCTCACGAACCGTTATGCTACCAATCGTCCGGCGAAATCACCAGTGGCAAATACAATGGTTCGTGAGACACGAACCACGGCGGACGCAGAATATGGGGGGAGGAGATTTCTACTTTTTGAATGAGTTTGTTCTCGCGAAGCAAATACAATAGATCGCGTCATGACGAGCCATGGCGATAAACCCCGAGGGTCTTCAAGACCCTCGGGGTTTGAGGATGAGGGCATGTTTGTGCGTACGCTTATGACTGGAAATAAGGACACAGAGGCACACAGAGTTTTGCACGGAGTTTCACTGAGTTTTTTTCGCAATAGATCGCGTCATAGCGAGCCATGGCGATAAACCCCGGGGTCTCCAAGACCCTCGGGGTTTGAGGATGAGGGCATGTTTGTGCGTACCCTTATGACTGGAAATAAGGACACAGAGGCGCACAGAGTTTTGCACGGAGTTTCACAGAGTTTTTTTTGCAATAGATCGCGTCATAGCGAGCCATGACGAAAAACCCGAGGGTCTCCAAGACCCCCGGGGTTTGTGAAATGTTACTGTCACTGACGGCAGAAGCGAGATGCAAAAAAGCCGCTCTTAGACAAGAGCGGCGTGTTACTCAAACGTTTATCTCCAACAAAGTTTAATATCGTTATTAATGCCCCAACCGCAGGTATTCCTTAAGGATGGTTGTTTGCGGGTTATCAAATATTTCTGCGGCGTTGCCGTGTTCAACAATTTCACCATAGTACATAAAAATTACATAGTCTGCTATACGTTTTGCCTGGCGTAAAATGTGGGTAACCAGTATAAGCGTATAATGATCTTTCAACTGCAGAAACTCTTCTTCAATTACGCGGCTTGAAATTGGATCCAACGCCGATGTGGGTTCATCAGCTAATATTATTTCCGGTTCAACTGCCAGGCCACGGGCTAAACAAAGCCTCTGCTGCTGACCGATTGACAAGCTTTGTGCTGAACTTTTTAAACGGTCTTTTACTTCATCCCACAACGCAACTTCCTTTAAATGTTTTTCGACTTTCTCCCCTACAATTTTTTTATTGGTTATGCCTTTTATTTTTAACCCGTAAGCAATGTTGTCATAAATACTCATTGGCAAAGGGTAGGGGCGTTGTAACAGCAAACCCATTTTTTGCCGTATTTGCGTAATGTCTTTTTTGGTGTGTAAAATATCATCACCATCAATCTCAATACTTCCCTCCAGTCTTAAGTCGCTGTGCAGATCGGTTAACCTGTTAAGGCATTTAAGTAAGGTTGTTTTGCCGCAGCCTGATGGCCCAAGCAACACTGTTATTTTATTTTTTGGTATACCTATGTTTATATTTTTTAAAATGTGCTCTTTTTTGCTGAACACATTCAGGTTGCTTATGTTTATTATCGGCGGGTTAACAGGTACAGTTACCTGTACCGTATCGCCTGCCTCTTTATTAAATGTTGTTACCATCTTTATTTTCGTTTGAGTATTTGATTATCGTTAGGCTCTTATTTTCAAAATGCTATCTTTTTCGCGCCTTTCCCTATACTTACTTCTTCTTTCTTTTCTCTTATTTTATTTGAGGCTTACCGCTGAGAGTTCAAGTCACCAATACTTCAACAAGTTTTTCTTTTTTAATCCCTATCACGATCCGAGTTATACTATTTTTACTTTTCACCAATCACTTCCTTGATTTTCCCGCTCCTGATAACAGCCTTGCTGAAATACTTATAACTAACACTATAAAAATTAATATAATAGCTGATGCATAGGCCCTGCTTTGTACCTCGTCGTAAGGTGAACCCAATTGGAAAAAAATTGACAACGGTAATGTTGCAGCGGGGTCGCTTAATTTTTGTGGCACATAGTCAGTAAAGCCCGTTGTAAACAACACCGATGCAGCATCACCAATGCCGCGCCCGAATGCAAGCAGCACGGCCGTTGCAAAACCAGGCAACGCCTGCCTGAAAAATATTTTGTAAGCCGTTTCTGTTTTTGTTGAACCCAATGCATACGCAGCTTCCTGCAAGCCAATGGGTATTGTTTTAAGCACTTCATCCATAGCGCGTATCATAATGGGTGCTATCATTACCGCTACTGTAATAATACCTGCACCCAGCGATGTTTTCATGCCTAGGTATATAAGTATAACAAAGCCGAAAGCCCCGTATACAATAGATGGTACGCCCCACAGCACATCAAGAAAAAAGCGTATACCGGTTAACGTGCGTTTATATTTTATTAAATAAATATTCATAAAAAGCGCCACAGGTAAACTGATGATGAATGCAAGGATGGTTGATGCAATGGCTAAATAAAACGAACCTGCAATAGCATTTAAAATGCCACCCTCCTTACCAAGATAAAAACCACCTTTAGGCTCCTGCGATACCATTTGCCATGATAAAGCCGAGATTCCTTTTTGAAAAATGCTCCATATAATGTGTACCAGCACAAATACAATAAACAGCGCGAACAGTGCCGATAATGCATGAAAAAATTTCTCTTCCAGCTTTCTTCTCAACGTCATACCAGCTCCGCTTTATAGATGATATACCTTGATACAATATTGATCGCTATAATGATCACGAAAAGCAGCAGTGCACCAAACATTAACGCTGAATCATACGATGGTATGCTCATCATCTCTCCATAGTTATTGGCAATTAACGCAGGCAGCGTATAGCCGGCATCAAATACCGAATGTGGTAACTGCGCAACATTGCCCACCACCATTAACACGGCCATGGTTTCGCCCAATGCTTTGGAAAAACCCAAACCGAACGCTGAGAATATACCCGGCCTGCCTTTGCGTAAAAAAACATGCTTGATGGTTTCCCACTTAGTGGCACCCAATGATAATGATGCTTCGCTTAATTCAACCGGTATTTGCCTGAACACTTCCAGCAGCATATTTAAAATGTAAGGAATGCTCATTACGGCCAACACCAGCCCACCGGCCAGTATGCTATAACCCAGTGAATCAACATGAAAGCGCGGTGCAAGTGTTTCACCCACAAATGGCACAACCACAATTACCCCCCAAACACCATATACCACTGACGGTATGCCCGCCAGTATATCAATAACAGGCCGCATAAATTTTAATACCCATTTTGGTGCAAACTGTGTGAGGTATATTGATGCCAGCAAACAAAGCGGGATACATATTATAAGCGCGATAGCGGTAACCAGTAATGAACCCACAATAAAAGGCCAAAAGCCAAACTGGCCATCAGAGGGCGACCAGTTTGACGAGGTGATCAATTTGCCCAACGAGTGTGTTTTAAGCAACGGCAGAGATTTTAGTACCAGCCCGGTGCCAATTGCCAATGGCAGCACAAGGCACAACAGCAGGCACAGCAACATCCATTTTGATGAAATTATATCAATGAGCTTGCGGGAGGTCTGCATTTGAGTTTGTTTGAGCATTACAGGACACAGAGTTTCGCAGAGTTTTATACGGAGTTTCACAGAGTTTTTTGTGAACTTTGTTTTCCCCAGTTTGCCAACTCTTTGAGTGTTATTTTCAAGACTAAAAACCATTATTTTTCACTTTTGCCTTTTCACTGTTAGGATTAATTCGCGGCCAGCTTTTTCAACTGATCGTTTATCGCGGCTTTTGGTA
>Ga0206931_1123_pt3 | contig 18728 bp, 19 predicted proteins | sample Alteio_BWOrgHeat_17_FD_152946 | JGI IMG/M metagenome (GOLD analysis project Ga0206931, IMG submission 152946) | Enriched cells from forest soil in Barre Woods Harvard Forest LTER site, Petersham, Massachusetts, United States -... | ecosystem: Environmental > Terrestrial > Soil > Temperate forest >...
CATCCGCAATGCTCGCGGCGACTTCCGCTTCGATGTCCGAACTGCCCTCGACCATTTTATAAACACAGCGGCGTTGCATCTGGGGATCGGCCATTTCCGTTTTCGTGTAGCTGCCATGGACAAAAAAGATGTTGGCATTGGCGGAAGTCAACCGGCCGCGGCCGCTGCCGGGCGTGGCGTCGATGTAAAGAGTGACGGTGATGTCCGGCACGAAATTATTGCGGATGCGATTGCCCCGCTCCGTGATTTCGGAACAGCGATAAAACAGGAACTCGGCCAGGTCCATCAACCGATGGCCGAAGAGAAGATTGACCTTGTCCGGAGGCAACGCCCGCAGGTTGGTCGCATGCGCGGAATGCTGAAGAAGAAGGTTTCGCGCTTCCGACAGCATGTCTTCGGGACGATAGGGAGTGACCGGCTCGGTCGAGTCCCGCACGACGAAAACCGATGCACCGAGATTGGTCAGTTCCTGCCGAAGCAGGCGCCCCGTGATCAGATTGAGATCGCCTTCCTGCACCGGCGCACTGCCGTGATAACGCGTGCTTCGTTCCTCCATCTGCGCCCAGGGGCCCCCGATGTGACCGGGATCAATGGCAATGCGCAGGCCCTCAAGCGGTTTATCCAGCGGATGCGTTTCCGCGCGGAACTCCTCCGGAGTGCGAAACCAGCGCATCGGCGCGCGGGGTTGATTGGGCGGCGCAAACTGGAGGACAAACTGCGCGCTGCGGCGCTCCTGAGGGGAGGGATAAATCACCACGCGCGAATCACTGATATCGAGATAAGGCGTGAAGGCGGAAAAGGGATCGTAGAGGCTGTGCAGCTTTTGTTCGAATTGCTGCCGGGTGATCGTGCCTTGGTAAAGATCCAGCGGGAACCACTCATTCGGCGTGGGGATTTCGGGAGAACCTGTGGCGGTCTTGAGATGACGCAATTCCCGGATGCTATGGGCCAGCAAAGTGGTCGCGGGCGTGACCGGAGGATAAGTGACAAGAGAAGGAAGGGATATCGCCTCGGGAGGAGGAACCGAAGAGGGTACGGCGGGAGGATCAACCGGCTTGCCCGCAACGCTCAGGTCCAGGCATGCGCCGGCACCGAGCAGAGCAGTAACCCCGTAAATGATTAATTTCGGCTTCCCCACAAACATGGCCGACTAAGCTGTCAGTGCTTCCTTAAAAACGCAAGATTGCAATTGACATAAAGTCCTGACCAAAAATAAGCCCAAATTTGGAGCTTGGCGAATGAGAGCCTCTGGACTAAGCGGATTAGGTACATGATCGATTTTACCCGTGCGTTTGACTCCGCCTGGGAACGGATGATGGTCATCCTTTTCCGCCCCTTCGATCTGGGGAAATGGTTTGTGATCGGATTCAGCGCCTTTCTGGCCGGGCTGCTTCAGGGAGGCAACGGCGTGAACGGCTCCTCCTTTAATCTCGAGGTTGCGCAGGAACATGATGATCGCTTCAAGTTCCTCGGGATTGTTGACGCTCTCGGGAATCGCCTCGTTGAGATCGTCCCAGGTAAGATAGCCCTGGTCCTTGGCAAGCTTGACGAGATCACGCAGGCGTTCCTGGCGCTCGGGCTGGCCGGTCCAGACGGCCTGCACTCCCTTGGCGTCTTTTTCGTTCGACTGGGTCAGGGAGCGGGAGGGCGTGGCAACGGTTGAGGCTGCCTCGCTCTTATGGCCGTTTTTTTGCCCATTTTTTTTATGGCCATTCTTTTGCGACTTGGACGAGGCGGGAGGTGCCTTGTGAGACGCGCGGGCGGCTGGGGCGGGATGACGATGACTTTTGGAGGATGATGCTTTGGGAGTGATGGATCGGCTCGATTTGGGCATAATGCTATGGGAAAACGGTGGAAGACGAAGAACTTGGTAGCATCCTCCATAGGGGGCCTCAGGTCAAGGAGTTCTTTAAACTTAAGCGAATTATCCTTTGAGGTGAATAAGAGCCCGGAATGGAGGGATTAACCGCCCGCTTTACGCTTGAAGTCCCAAGGGGTAGTCCCTAGACCCGCATGGTATGGGCCTCCTGCGTCTCCTTTTAGCCCTTTCCGTCGTCACGGCCCACCTGCATGGGAGGGGGATCTTCGGGTTTCGCCTGCTTTACGGAAACCTGGCCGTGCAGTGCTTCTTCATGATCTCGGGTTTCTATATGGCCCTTGTCCTGAACGAAAAGTATAACAAGCCGGGCGATTACCTTCCCTTTATCTGGCAGCGTATTCTGAGGATTTATCCAGCCTACCTGGTTGTGCTGATTCTTACCCTGCTGGTCGAGGGGCTTGTTTCGCTCGCCGCCGCCAAGCCGGTGGACGTTTACGAGCAATGGTTCTCCCATGCCTCCTGCTTCGTGCCATCCACGTGGATCACCTTGATCTTTACCAATCTTTTTATCCTCGGGAAGCAGTTCAATTTATTCCAGGCGGTGGATCCGACGACCGGCAGTCTTTTTTTTACCGGCCATTTTTATGAGGACCCTTTACCCGCCTCGACCTTCGCCTTTATCAACCAGGCCTGGACCCTCGATCTGGAAATGACTTTCTATCTGATTGCGCCTCTTCTGGTTCGCCGTTCGGCCTGGGTGCAGGTGCTTGTCGTGCTGGTCTCGATCAGCTTGAGGGTGGGCACCTCCTGGCTGCTCAACCCGAAGGAAGATCCCTGGCACAATGACCACTTCTTTCCGTACGAACTGGCTTTTTTTACCTTGGGTTCGGTGGCTTACCAGGTTTATCGCCATCAAAAGCCGTTGCTGACGCGCCTCTCCGGTTTCTTCTCATGGTTCCAATGGCTTTTCCTGGCCATTGTCCTTTTCTACAGCCGGCTGCCGGGCAGTTCCTACACGAGATATTTTATTTTCATCCCGCTGCTTTTCCTGATGATTCCGTGGCTGTTTTTTCATACCAGGAACAACTCCATGGACCGCTTGATGGGAGAGCTATCCTACCCCATCTACCTGGTTCACATCCTCGTGATTTTCCTTATGCGCATGTGGGTGCCTTCCATACCGCAGGTCCTGCAAGGTCCGTTGTATACGGTCATGATTATCGGCATCGCTTACGTCATTTACCGGCGGGTGGATGAAAGGATTGATGATTTCCGCCATCGGCTCTTTGAGCGCCAGCGCAGTTCGCAAACGACACCGGTGATCGTGGCGGCGGAGACGGTCACGCCCTGATCTGCCTGGGTGCGGAAGAGTTTTAACGATTCAGGTCCGGAAACTGTCTTCGGATGACTTGAATTTCGACGAGATACTTCATTTTTTCCTCCGTCGAGAGCGAATCGGTTTTGCTGGCCTGCTCGAGGATCTGGAGGCGTTGCTGCTTCCAGCGCTTGTCCATGTTGTGGAGGAGCTGATCGGCGTGCCTTTCCAAAGTCACCTCGGTGGGAGCTGGTTGCGGGGTAAGGAGGAGGCCGGCGAGGTAATCCTTGGTCCGATCGTCGCACTCTTCCATGAAGTGGGTGATATCTTCCCAGGCATCGTGGGCGTGCGCGTCGAGCAAGTTTGACAGGACTTCCCCTCCTCCGAGACCTTCCAACCACGCGGGATTGAGTCGGCGGCTGACAAGCGGAACGAGTTCCGGATTGGTCAAAAGAAGCGAAAGCATGGCCTCGATCATTTTATCCACATGAAGCGGCTCGGATGCTGTTCCTGGAGCGACAGCGGACGACGACTCTTCCTGCGCCGTGGAATAATTGCGTTGTTGAGTTTCGGTGCGGCGCTGCTGCGCTTCAGCCTTGCGCACCTCTTCCTCCAAAACCGCGCGCGTGACCTGGAGCCGCCGGGCGACCTCCAGGAGAAACCCCTCGCGCTGGACGGCGTTGGGAATTTTCGCGATAAGCTGCGCGATTTTTTGCGCCACTGCGCCACGTCCGCGGGGAGTCGAGATGTCCTCTTCCTCACAGGCGGCATCGAGCAGGTGACGCGTGTAATCTTTCGCTTCGCGCAGGATGTTCTCAAAGACGGTGACAGGTTGCTTGCGCAGGAGGCTGTCGGGGTCCTCGCCTTGCGGGATGCGCGCAATGCGAACCTGGAGTCCTTCCTTCATCAGGACGTCGATCGAACGTTGCGCGGCATTTTGCCCGGCGCGGTCGGCATCGAAACAGATCACGACCTCTTTCGCGAGCCGCTTGAGAATGCGCGCATGCTGGTCCGTGAAAGCGGTGCCCTGCGGCGCCACGACATGGCGAATGCCTTTTTGCCAACAGCGCATCAGGTCGATTTGTCCTTCGCAGAGAACGGCACTTTCGGCCTCGATAATGGGGCGCTTCGTTTTGTTCAGGCCGAAGAGGATGCGGCTTTTGACGAAGATGGGGGTTTCGGGTGAATTGACATATTTTTGCGCCTTGGCTTCGGGATCAAGCAGGCGTCCGCTGAAGGCGACCACCTGTCCCGACTCATCGTGGATCGGGATCATCAGCCGTCCGCGAAAAAAATCGTACCGGGTGCCTTTCTCCGACGTGGCGACAAGTCTCGCCGTTTCGAGTGCTTCGAGGCTGTAACCGGATTTTTGCGCCCATTTGAGCGTGCCGTCAAATCCGTCGGGGGCAAAGCCGAGGCCGAATTCTTCCGCCAGCGAGTCGGGAAAGTCGCGATTCCTGAGATAAGCTCGCGCCGGTTCCGCGGCGGGATCGGTCTTGAGGAGCTTCTGCCACCATGCGGCGACCGCTGCGTGCAACGCGAGCAATTCCTCGCGACGGCTGCGGGCTTGCGGATCATGCGGGCCGTTCTCGGGAATCACCACGCCGGCACGCTGGGCCAGCCGCCGCACCGCCTCGGGGAAAGTCATGTTCTCCAGCAGCATGAGGAATTTGAAGACGTCGCCGCCGTGTCCGCTGCTGAAGCACTTGAATATCTGCCGGGAGGGATCGACATAAAACGAAGGCGTTTTCTCCTTGTTGAATGGGCTGAGCGCCTTGTATTTCGCGCCTGCCTTCTTCAAGGGCACGTAACTGCCGATCACATCCACGATGTCACACGCGTGGCGAACTTGTTCGACAATTTCGGGAGGAATGCCGGCCATGAATCCCTCCATCTTGGCGCAGTCACTTCACGCGGCAAGTGCTGTTTAGGGGGTGGCGTGTCACCTGGAGCGCGAGGGCCGCTCCGTGAGGGTTATTGCGCGGGGCTGGCGACGGGCGCGGCAGATTTCCCGCCGCCTTGCGCGTCGGAAAGTCTTTCACGCGTCGTCGCCGGATTTTCCTCCAGCCCGCCCGAGACAATGACGTTGCCGTCTTCCACCTTGGCCAGTCGCGGCGGAATTTCATGGAAAGTTTTGAAGATGGCCTGGTGCAGGATCTTTCCATCCGGATCGGCCCGCGTATAGAGATAGGTTCCCAGGGCGACGGGTTGCATGATGTGAATGTCGCCCTTGGGATCGAACAGAACGTCGGGATCGATGAAAGAGGTTATTTCGCCCAGTGCCAGGTTGGCATAGACAATGTTTTCGCTCGGGCTTTCGACGCGCAGGTAAAGTTTTGTGACGTCGGGCTGGGGGGAAAAGCGCAGGAGGGAATAGACGCGCTGGGAACTATCCACCGGCTTGGATTGGCTCCAGATTTTATGGCCGTTGAGCACCACGAAGGGGACGCCTTCCGAAACGATCTGGCCCTGCCCCGGCAGGTCGACGACGGCTGCCGCTTTATAATCGCCTTCTTCGCGGAAGGAAAAGAGGGGGGTGAGGTTGACCCGGAGGATTTTATTTTCACCGGCTTTCAGGGTCAGCGGTTGAAAACCACCCTCCCGTTCCGGACGCACGGGCAGGCGGTTGTGTTTGGAGACAAGGAAAGAGAGCCAGGGATGGCCCTCGTTATTATCGAGGAGGATATCGGTATCGCCAATATTGGTAAGGGTGACGATCAAGTCGACCCGCTCGTAGAGGAGGTAATCGGTCCGTTCCGTCTGGACCATGACTTGGACCTGGGCCATCGCGTGGGAACTCGCGGCTAAAAACCAGAGCGCGCCGACAACGGCTAGGCATCTCATATTCATGCCGAGGCTAAAGCAGCCACAGGGGAAAACAAGGTGAATTCACGCTTTAGGCGTAAAATCTAGGGGGCGCTCCGAAAAGACGGCGCGGAGGTTGAGAGCAACCCGGCCAGCAGGCTCATTTCGCAAGGCTTTTGAAAGAAGCCGCTAACTCCCAGGTTTTCATATTCCCGGCAATCCGATGCGGTCAAGCGCCCGGACATAATTAGAATCCGTCCATTGAATCCCAAGGCGCGGAGAAATTTGACCAGTTTCAGGCCATTCATTTCAGGCATATTGTTATCGGTGAGGACGGCGTCGAATTTTCCCGCATAAGAATGAAACCGGTCCAGCGCATCGCCGCCATGCGCGGCCGTCACGACTTCAAAGTGATAGGCTTCCAATCCCAAGGTCAGGGCGCGAAGCATCGCCGGATCATTTTCCACACAAAGGATCCGGCCGTGCGACAAGGGAACCGGCGTCTCGTCGCCGGATTCCTTTCCATAAGAGATTTCAGACGGCATCTTGCGATAGCTCACCAGTCGTTTTGCTCAATGAAATGCCCTGGCTTTCCCAAAGGGGGAGTTTCTCGTTGATGGCGAAGCGCACGAGATCGGAAGCGGTTATTCCATATTTTTTTGCCAGCGAGGCAAGGCGGAGGCGCGCCTTCTTATCGAGCCGGATATTAATCGAAGTGATGTGGCCATTTTGCTTCATAGAATGCAATGTATTGCAATGTATTTCATATGTCAACATAAATTGTGGGCTTTACCCAAGAGCCCCTTACGTTACGTTTGATTCATGCCCTACGACGCCGCTATCAATGTCCGTCTCGACCCGGAAACCCGCCACAGGCTGGAGAGACTCGCCGCCGGCTTTGGCGTCAAAAGTTCCATTCTCATCCGGCAGGCGGTCGGGGATTACCTCTCCAAGCTGGAAACGGATGGCAAGATCGTGATCAATTTTCGGAAGGAGGGACATCTTGTCGCGAAGGCCGCCGTCAATGAAACCTCGCCGGGTTATCCGAAAAAAAAGTCCAAGTAAGATTTTAACCTGTCGTCGGTCGCCAGGCACGGGATGACGGAGGTTTTCACGCTGCCGGATTCTATGCCGAAATTAACGGTTACTGTGCTGGGCTCGGGCACCTCTCAAGGCGTGCCGATGATCGGATGCCGCTGCGCCGTCTGCCAGTCGACAGACCCCCGGGACAACCGGACCCGGTCCTCCATTCATCTGGCCACGCCACAAGCCAGGATACTGGTGGATGCCACGCCTGATTTACGGCAGCAGGCCCTGCGTGAAGGGCTGGATCATCTCGATGCGGTGCTCTTCACCCATCCCCACGCGGACCATATCATGGGCTTTGACGATCTGCGCCGCTTTTGCGAAATGCGGGGCGGTCCGCTGCCTGTCTATGGTTCGGAGGAGACGCTGGCGCAGATCCAGCGCATTTTCTTCTACGCCTTCAATCCCAAGGTAACGGTTCCGGGGTACGTGCACGCCATTTCCCATATCATCAGCCGCCCGTTTGAGCTGGGCGGATTGGAAATCACCCCGCTTCCGGTTCCGCATGGGGCTGTTTCCACCCTTGGCTTTCTCTTTTCGCGGGGAGGGCGCAAGCTGCTCGCTTATCTCAGCGATTGTGCTTCGGTGCCGGAACCGGTCCGGGCCACCGTGGCCGGAGTGGAAGTGCTGATCATTGACGGCTTGCGGGAAAAGCCGCATCCGACGCACCTGAACGTCAGCGGCGCCGTGGAAGCCGCCCTCGCCATCGGTGCCCGGCGCTCTTTTCTCACGCACCAGACCCACGAAAAATGTCATGTGGACCGGGCGCAAGGCCTGCCCGCAGGCATGGATGTAACGTATGATGGGATGAAACTCGATTTTGAGTTCGAGTCCGTCTTATGAAGAGGCGGGCAACGCGGCTCTCGCCTATTTGGGAGATAAGCTCTAGTCTGGCCGGGTGATTTGGTCCTTTCGACCTGCCTTGCGTGCGGCAGTCTTCCTTTGGCTGACTGGCGCCGCAGTCTCCCTCCGTGCCGAGGAGACCAACGCTTCAGGTGGCAGCCTGGGCTCGAATCAGCCCGCATCGCCTCTCACCCTGACCAATGCGCCGTCTTCCATTTTCCCGCAAAATCGCCCGGAATTGTTCCAGACTCCTCCGGGGGCCCAGACGAATCTCTCCCTGCAACAGGGCGCGCCTCTTCCGAATGATTATCACGAGCTGAACCCATCCGGGTCGGGGTTGTCTTCCCAGCCCTTTCCCTTTTTTAATCCGTTTGGCCAGCCGGAGGAACTCGCCGACCACCTGCTCGTGGTTTACAACGCGAACGATCCCGACAGCAGGAATCTCGCCGCCTACTATGCCGCCAAGCGCAAAATCCCGGCGGAACGGGTCCTTTCGATTTCCTGCCCGACCAGCGAGGAAATCACCCGAGCGCAATATTCGGAGACCATTCGTGAACCGATCATTTCTTACATCTGCCAAAAAAACTGGATGACGCGGCGCAGCGAGCAGGTGCGCTTCGGCAACCGCATGCTGGAGCTGCTCATGGCCACCCGCAACGACATCTGGGCCATCGTGCTCATGCGGGGGGTGCCCCTGAAAATCGCCCCGGACCCCAGCGACGAAAGCGGCCTGGAGCACGAGCCGGAATTGCAAACCAACGCCGCAGCAGTCGACAGCGAACTCGCCCTGTTGCCCATCTTCGGCCTGCCTTACGGCGGTTATGTGCCCAATGCGTTCTTTGACAGCAAGGGGAGCGGGCTCGTTCGGGCGGGACCCGACCTCTCCACGAAAATCATTCTCGTGACGCGGCTCGACGGCCCCAAACCATCCGACGTCCGCCGGATGATCGACGACAGCCTGTATGCCGAACAAAATCGCCTGGCGGGGCTGGCCGTCATCGACAGTCGCGGCATTACCGATATCAGCAGCGGCTATGCCGAGGGGGACACCTGGATGCGCCGGGCGCGGGATTTGCTGACCGCGGATGGCTGGTTCGTCAAATTCGATGACAAGGAGTCCCTTATTCCCGCCACCGATCCGTGCAATCACGTGGCCTTTTATCTGGGTTGGTACAGCGAGAATGCGGAAGGTCCCTGGATCACCGCGCCGAACCGTTTCGTTCCCGGCGCCATCGCCTATCATCTCCATTCCTTCAGCGCCGGCACGGTGCGCAGCAGCACGAGCAATTGGGTGGGGCCGTTGATCGCCCACGGGGCCGCCGCCGCCATGGGGACGGTCTATGAGCCCTATCTGGCCCTGACGCCCCATGTGGATATTTTTACCAAACGGCTCCTCGAGGGAAATTACTTTGCCGAGGCCGCCTATGCTTCGCAGATGGGGCTTTCCTGGATGGTGACCGTGGTGGGAGATCCGCTTTACCGCCCTTTTCGGCAACCGCTTAATTCCGCTGTAAGCTATACGAATACGATTTCTTCAGACCATAACGACTGGCTCCTTTTGCAACAGGTGCAGCGTTCCCTGGGCGAAGGTCAGATTCTCGCGAACACCGACACCCTGGAAAATTCCCTCAACCTCGCTGGAACGGGTACGGTCGCGGAGGAAGGATTGGGAGATTTATTGGAAAAATTGCATGAACCATCAGCGGGGCCGGCCGCCGAGGCGGCTTACAAGAAGGCGATGGCGCTTGAGACCGCTCCCATGGATCGGATCCGTATCGGGCTAAAACTGGCCCAGCATTATATCAATCACGTTCAGGACGACCAGGCCCAGGCCGAATTGAGGATGTTGCGGGAACTTTATCCCAGGCAGGCACTCGCTTTCGGTGTGGCCAGCTCGCTGATGCCCACCACCACTCCTCCACCCACGACCACCCTGCCTGTCCGCGCTCCGCGTCCTCCCAAGCCACCCGGACCTCCGCAACCGCAATAGACTCCGAGGCAGCCGTCGTTTATTGCACCGGCGCGTCGACGGTTTGCGTGTAAATAGGCTTGGGCGTGTTGGCCAGGATGACCTGCATGGCGCTGCGGAATTTATTGTAATCGGGCAGGGCAAAAATTTGCAGGTAAGCGTCGATTTCCCTGACCCGTTGATCCTTGATCACGTGTTCAAACCAGGTGAAGACCTGGGTGTTGGCATACTTGGAATCTTTCGCCCGCAAAGCCTGGGTGGCCTCCGGATCGTAATTGAGCAGCAAGCGCCGCTTCAATTGTCCATTGGCATCGAACACCTCCGCCATCCAGACCGTGTTGGGATCTTTCGTATAATCAAAAAACTGGCTGATGATAATTTCCTGCTGATCGAGATGGATGCGTTCCCGCACAAAATAGGGCTTGGATACCTTGCCGCTGGCGTACAAGTCGCGGAATTCCCTTAAAAGCAATTCGACTTTGACGTCCCGCTTTAAGGTCTGGTTGATCTGGATCAGCGACTCGATGGCCATCGGATAATCGGGGACCAGCGCATGGAGCTTCTCAAAATAATCGTTGGCCTTGGGCAGATCGTTAAGCCGGACGCTGATGAGGCCGGCTTCCCGCAGGGAACCTTTCGCACTCGGGTCCTCGGCCAGGATGCCGTCGAAAATGGCCTGCGCCTCCGTCAGTTTGCCCTCCTGTTCCAATTCCTGGCCTTGGGCGAAACGCTTTTCAAAGTCGGCGATCTTCGCCGGATCGAGGGTCTCGGTTGAATTCGCCGCGGAAGCCGGCGGTTGGCCCGGTTGCGGGACATCGACCACGTGCGGTTTGGGTGTCGGAGTCGGACTCGGCAGCGGCGTCTGCGCGGATGCCCATCCGATGGAGAGAGACACCAGCAATGGGAAGGACACAAAAAGCTCCGTTTTCATGTCCTTCGTCTTTCCCTGCTTCTTGTTTTTAGTAAGAAGCCTGGGCGCCCCCGAGATTGCGCTTGCCGATCCACGGCATGAGGCCGCGCAGACGCGCGCCGGTCTTTTCGATGGGATGTTTGGTGCCGTCGGCGAGAAGCTTGTGGTATTTCTTCTTGCCCATTTTGGCTTCGCGAATCCAGCCGCGGGCAAATTTGCCGTTCTGGATTTCCTTAAGCACCTGTTTCATTTCCGCGCGTACGGCCTTGTTGATAATGCGCGGTCCGGTAACCACGTCGCCATACTTGGCCGTTTCGGAAATGGAGAAACGCATGCCTGAAATTCCGGCCTCGTACATCAGGTCGACGATCAGTTTCAACTCATGCAGGCATTCGAAGTAGGCCATCTCGGGTTGATATCCGGCCTGCACCAGCGTGTCGTAACCGGCCTGCACCAGGGCGCTCGCGCCTCCGCAAAGGACGGCCTGTTCGCCGAAAAGATCGGTCTCGGTCTCTTCCTTGAAGGTCGTTTCGATGACCCCGGCGCGGGTGCCACCGATGCCCTTGGCCCAGGCGAGGGCGACTTTTTTCGCCTCTTTGCTCGGGTTCTGGTAGACCGCGATCAGGGCAGGGACGCCGCGTCCTTCCTGATACTGGCGGCGGACAAGATGCCCCGGTCCTTTGGGCGCGACCATGATGACGTCGATGTTCTTCGGCGGCTTCACCGTCTTGAAATGAATGGCGAATCCGTGGGAGAAAAGCAGCGTCTTGCCCTTGGTCAGGTTCGGCTTGATGTCCTTTTCGTAGACGCCCGCGATGTTGAGGTCGGGCACCGCCATGAAAATGATGTCGGCCAATTTCGTCGCTTCGGCGCTGGTCACGACCTTGAAGCCATATTTCTTGGCGGCGGCAATCGACTTGCTGCCCGGATAAAGGCCGATGACGACCTTCACTCCGCTCTCCTTGAGGTTGAGGGCGTGGGCGTGGCCCTGAGACCCAAAGCCGATCACGGCCACGGTCTTGTTTTTCAGCACTTTCAAATCAGCGTCTTTGTCGGAATAAATTTTTGCGGGCATAGAGGGTCGATTATTGAACAAGTCACCCCGTATTGAACAGGCAAAAACATCCTGTCATACTCGATTCCTGCGCCATGCGTGATTTCCTTCCCAAAAACCGGCCGCTCCTGATTCTGGCCCCAATGCAGGACATTACCGACCTGTCGTTTTGGCGCGTGATGTCCCGCTATGGCGGACCGGACATTTATTACACCGAGTATTTTCGCGTTCATCGCGATTCACGTCCTGAAAGACACATCCTGCGTTCCATCGACGAAAATCCGGACGGCAAACCCATCATTGCCCAGATGATCGGGCAGGACATCGACGCCCTCCGACGCACCGCGATCGAATTGCAGAAGCGGAAGATCACGGGGATCGATATCAATCTCGGCTGCCCGGCCCCCATCGTTTGCCGGAAGGACGCGGGCGGGGGACTGCTCCGGCACCCGGAAAAGATAGACAACATTTTGCGCGAGGTCCGTGCCGGTGTGCATCTTCAGTTCACGGTGAAAACGAGGATTGGCTTCGATTCACCGGAAGAATTCCCGAAGCTGCTCGATCTCTTTCGCCGTCATCCCATTGACGCCCTGACCGTGCATGGCCGTACCGTGCGGGAAATGTACAAACCGGTGGTCCACTATGACGCCATCGAGCGCGCCGCGCGGTTGATGCCCTGCCCGGTTTTCGCCAATGGAAACGTGACCTGCGTCGAGTCGGCGCGCCGGATCGCTGAAACCACCTGCGTGCGTGGCTTGATGATCGGCCGGGGCGCGATCCGCAATCCGTGGCTTTTCAACCAGATTCGCGAAGCCTGGGCGGGTGAAGTTAAGACACGGCCTACGTTGGTCGATCTGCGGGACTATATCGAGCGTCTTTATGTGGAGACGCGGGAGCCGGCCATCAGTGAAAACGGCCAGGTGGGCAAAATGAAAAAGTATCTCACTTACATCGCGCCCGGCATCGGAGAGGACGATGCCTTCTGGAAAGAGATTCGCCCCACGCTCACCTTGCGCGACTTGTTCGCCGTCTGCGACCGGCATCTCGCCGCGCCCGATCCATTTGCACCCGTCGCAACGCATCCTGCTTCATGACCGACGTCGTCGTGATTGGCGCCGGTGCAGCCGGTCTGATGTGCGCCATGACGGCGGGACAACGTGGACGCTCTGTCGTTGTGCTCGAACGCGCGGAACGAATCGGGAACAAGATCCTGATTTCAGGCGGCGGCCGCTGCAACTTCACCAACCTCCATGCCGGACCGGAAAATTACCTCTCGTCCAATCCCGGCTTTTGCAAATCGGCGCTTGCCCGCTACCGGCCCGGCGACTTCATCGCCCTGGTGGAGCGTCACGGCATCGCCTATCATGAGAAGAAGCTGGGTCAGTTGTTTTGCGACCACAGCTCCCGCGACATCGTGGAGATGTTGCGCCGCGAATGCGCCGATGCCGGCGTCGAAATCAAAACCGGCGTGGACGTAGCGGCGGTTCGCCTCCTCGAATCGGACGGCAGTTTCGTGGTTGAAACCTCGCACCGTACTTTTGAGGCAAAGCGGCTGATCATTGCCACCGGCGGCCTCTCCCTGCCGAAGCTGGGTTCGACCGATTTTGCCTATGGCATGGCACGGCAATTTGGAATCAATGTTCTTCCGGTGCGCGCGGGGCTGGTTCCCTTTACGTTTGGAGGCGAGGCCCTCGACTTTTGCCGGAGGCTCAGCGGCATCTCGGCGGCGTGCTCGGCGCGGATTAAGGATCGGTCGGGAAAAGGCCTGGGAGTGGAATTTACGGAACAGTTTTTATTCACGCACCGGGGCCTGAGCGGTCCCGCCATGCTTCAGGTTTCTTCCTACTGGCAGGCGCCGGCCACGCTTCATTTGAATTTGTTTCCCGAAGGGAATGCCCGTGAATGGCTGGAGAAAAACCGCCTTTCCGGCATGCGGCTCGACACGCTGCTGGCCCGGAAATTTCCCGAAAGATTCGCCACGGAGTGGGCCGCGGCGCTCGCTCCTTTGCGTGCCGTGCGCGAATATCGTTCCAAGGAGTTGGATGACCTCGCCTGGAGACTCGAAAACTGGACACTTCATCCGGCGGGGACTGAAGGCTACGCGACGGCTGAGGTGACCGTCGGCGGAGTCGACACGCAGGATTTGCATTCCAAAACGATGGAAGCGCGTGCCGTGCCGGGACTCCATTTCATCGGCGAGGCGGTCGATGTGACCGGCTGGCTCGGCGGTTATAATTTCCAGTGGGCGTGGGCTTCCGGTCATGCCTGCGGCATGGCAGTTTGATTAACGAGTCTTTCGGCCATGAAATCGAAAAAACATCCGCGAATGCCGAACAAGACCGAAATCCTGCGCCGCGAAATTCTCGAGGAAGTCCGCGCCGTTTATAGGGAACTGGAAACCCGTCCGATCGAGCGGGCCTGCGAACGGCGCACCGAGTGCTGTCATTTCAAACTCACGGGCCGTACACCCCAGCTTACGCGGGGCGAGGCCCTCCTGGCCGCGCGGGCGCTGCGCGCTTCCGGAAGAAAAACGATGGCGGAACGTAACGATGGCGCGTGCCCCATGCTGCGCGAAAACGGAGCCTGCCTGATCTACCAGGATCGCCCGTTCGGCTGCCGCACCCATTTCTGCGCGGCGGCGGGAGGGCCCTACGCGCGCGCCGAAGTGCTCGATCTCATCCGGCGTCTCGAAGCCGTCGATCGGCTCCTCGACGGTTCGGGCCCGCGTGCGTTGCCCGTGGCGCTACGGGAAGAGTTGCGGGCACTGGATTAAAATGGATTTGAAATCCTATCTTTCGAGCTTCACCGCTTTGACCATCTTCAGTACTTCCAACGCCGAGGGCTGGCCCGGCGCGGCGGCCTTGTCGAGATAGCCGTAGACCAGCCGCGAACCGAGGGCCGCCAGCACGGAACGCGATTGCGCCGCATAGGGCCCGAGTCCCATGGTCGCCACGGGCAATTCGGGATGATTGACCAGAAGCGCGGCGAGCTGCTGCAAGTCGCGCCACGACTTGATTTGCGCGGCAATTTTCAAGATCGTCCGGGGTTGGGCATCGAATCGGTTGATCCAGTTTGCAATTTGCGCGGGCAATGCCGGACGCTTGATCGCATGGGCGGAAAGCACGACCGTTTTCCCCAGGCGCCGCGCTTCCGTAATCACCGGTTGCATGACCTGAAGGGCGGCCAGTTCCACGTCGATGGCTTCGGCCTGGGGCAGCAGCCGCAAAAATAATTCCCGGCGCTCCTTCACCTTCCACGCGTACTGGCCGCCCTCGGGCGGAATGCGCAGGGTGAGCAATACCGGGTGCCGGCGCGCCTTGAGCGCTGCTTCGATTTTTTCCACCGGGACCTTTTCCTCCAGCAGCGCATCGACACGCACTTCCACCGCATGGGCGGGCAGGGTCTTCTTCGCCAGGGCACGCAGCCCCGGCGATGTAGTCACCGTTCCAAGCACGAGGGGATAGATATCGGGAAATTTCATGAAAGATGCTCCTCCATCACCGTCTCCGCGTCCGCATCGACGGGTTGCGGCGCGGCGCGGCGAATAATGCGCAGGCGGCGAATGCGGCGCAGGCTCACTTCGGTGGCGATGATCTGGAAGCCATCGATGTCCATCTGCTCGCCGGGATGGGGAATGCGGCCCCAGTGCCGAAGGGCCCATTGTTCCACCGTTTCGGTTGTCTGGGTCGCCAGGGGCCAGCCCGTTTCGCTTGAGAGGTCGCGCAAGGGCAGATCGGCATCGACCAGGACGGCGTCGGGGCTCCTTTCGAAAAAAGGTCCCTTCTCGATGTCGAACTCGTCGCGAATATCGCCGACCAACTCCTCGAGCACGTCTTCAAAACTGACCAGCCCCAGCCACTTTTCATCGTTGTCCAGGACAATGGCCATGTGATTGCGCGATCGACGAAAGAGCTCGAGCATCGCGGGCAACCGTGTCTTGGCCAGGAAAGTCAGGATGGGCCGCACGATGGCGGAAAGATTGGTTTGCGGGCCCAGCACCTGGTACTGCCAGAGCAGTTCCTTCACGTGGATCACGCCCAGCACCTGGTCGCGCGTCTCGCCGCAATAGGGCAGGCGGCTGTAACCCGATTTTTGCGCGGCGGTCATGTTTTCCGCCAGCGAATGGTCCCGCCACAACACCACCACCTGCTCGCGCGGCAGCATCACCTGCTCGGCGGTCGTTTCCTTGAGGCGAAGCGCCTTGAGCATGATCTTGTTCACCAGGTCGTCGGAGGGATGGACATGGCGCGAATTCATCAGAACGTACTGCAATTCTTCCTGGTTAAATCCGTGGTCGAATTCCTTCGTCGGTGGAATGCCCATCCACATCAGGAGCCGGTTCGCGGTGCGGTTGAGCAGCCAGATGAACGGATAGCAGATGTGGTAAAAGAGAATCAGCGGCGCGGCGACCCACATGACAACCGTGCGCGGGCGCTGGATCGCGAAATATTTCGGTACCAGTTCACCGAGCACGATATGGAAGAACGTGATCCCGGCAAAAGCGATGGTATAGCTGATCGATGAGACCGCCAGATCACGCGAGACATGCAGGGCTGCCAGGATGCCGGTCGCGGCATCCAGGTGGGCCACCGGCTTGATGAGCCATTGCGCCACCACCGGCTCGCCGACAAAACCCAACCCGAGGCTGGTCAGCGTAATGCCGAGTTGCGTGGCGGAAAGATAACGATCGAGATGGGTCGTCACACGAATGGCCAGCCCGAGACGCCAGTCCTTTTTCCCTTTCACCCGCATCGACTTGAGCTGCGAACCACGGATTTTGACAAAGGCAAACTCGGTCGCGACGAAAAAGGCATTCGCCGTCACCAGAAAGATAATTACTCCCGTCTGCTCGGGATATTGAATCCATGCTTCTGCCAACATCCCTTCAGATTAACGCAAGTCATTGGCAATGACTATGCTGAAAGAGTCACCTTGATCCCTTCGTTGACTTCCCCTGAGGTTCCCATACCCTGATAGCCAAGGATTTATGGCTATTGCTTATGAAAGCAGCGCTTGGGCGCAGGTGAAGGAAGGCTGGAGACAGCTTTACGGATCTTTTTCACGTCAGGGAGTCAGCGTGGAAAATCACGAGTTCCGCGCCACTGCGCCCGTCGATTGGGGCCGCAGTTTTCATCGCGATAGCGTGGAGCTCTGCCTGAACCTGCGCGGCACCGGCACCGTGCGCGATGGCCGTACGGAAGCGCGTTACGAGCCGCATACCGTCGGTTTTTATTGCAACACCGATTCCGACCTCAAGGCCCGGCGCGCGGCAGGTGAAACCCATTCCTTCATCACGGTCGAATTTTCCCGCAGCTACGTGGAGACACAGGTCGAGTCGATCGAGGATGCGCTTCATCCGGCGCTGCGTCGCTGGCTTACCCACAAGGTCGGGTCCGCCGCCGATGTCGGCATCATGTCGCCGGGGCAGGAAGTCACTTTTCAGGCGCTGCGCCAGCCGCCCGTGCCGGTTGCCGCCCGGAAACTCTGGTATCAGGCCAAAACACTGGAACTCCTTTCCCAGGTGCTCTTCCAGCCCATGCCGCAGGAAGAATTTTTCTGCCAGCGCCAAAAACGGGTCGCGCGCGAGCGGGTGGAACGCACCACCGCCATTCTTCGCACCCATCTGGCCGAACCTCCCGACATCGAGGCGCTGGGTACGCAGGTCGGTTGCAGCCCGTTTTATTTGAGCCGTCTTTTTTCCAAGGAGATGGGCATGACCATCCCTCAATACGTGCGGCAAATCCGCATGGAACGCGCCGCCGAGTTGCTTCTGGCCGGACGCCACAACGTCACCGAGGCGGCCATGGAAGTCGGTTACTCTTCGCTCAGCCATTTCAGCAAGGCGTTCTGCACGACCATCGGTTGCTGTCCGGTGCTCTTTCCCTCCGCCAAGGCGCTGGTGGAAAAATTTCGCGCACAGAAGAGGCTTCTATAACCGGATAAATTCGCCGACCTTGGGCAATGCCTTCAGCGTGGCGATGTTGACGTCGTCGGGACGTTCCGGGCGGTCACGGTCCACATTCACCAGGCAGAGAAAGCCAAGAGGTTCGCTTGTTGTGGCGCGAAACTGGTGCCAGGTCATCGACGGGACATAGACCAGATCATTTCCGGTGATTTCGTAAATCGCATCGCCCACGAGACAATGTCCGCGTCCACGAATGATCATCACCGAATGAATGTGGTCATGCCGTTCGAGCGTCGAGTGGCCGCCCGGCTCAATCTCGAAATAGCGCAATTCCGCGCCGAGCTTCGGTCCGCCCTCGAAAAGCACCTGGCGGGAGATCGCCTTGAAGTGGCTGCCCTCCTCCTTGTAATTGAGCACCGGTACTCCGTCCCAGCGGTGCCCGCCCACGTGGCGTATGATGGAGTTCATTTACGTGCAGCCCTGTCTTTGTTTCAAGGATTTCAAAGTCTTCACCAGGTTGATTTCGATATTTTCACCTCGTTCCGTGTGAACGACAACAATTAATTTCCCCTCATGAGATTGACCGGGAACAAGCACAGGTTAACGATATTTTTCCGCCATCTCATACGCCAATTCTTCCAGCCGTTGCGCGTGCTGTGCGAAAGTGAGTGAGTCGGGTGGAGGACCGGGATTCTGTCTTGTGCTCAGAGCGGCAAGCTTGTCGAAGGGCGATTTCGAAAGCGGCAGTTCGGCACGTCCGCACAGTGCCCACACCGGTCGTTTCAATTTGTGCGCCAGTTCACCGAGTTGCAACGGCGCTTTGCCCAAAAGCGATGTGCGGTCAAAGCAGCCCTCGCCCGTGATGACAAGATCGTGCCTGCGAATCAGAGCATCGAGTTTTAGGGCGCGCCGCACCAACTGGAATCCGTTTTCCCGCTTCGCATGGAAGAACGTCATCAGCCCGTAACCACAACCGCCCGCCGCGCCCGCACCCGGTTCCCGCGCCAGGTCCTTTCCGAGAT
>Ga0206931_1171_pt1 | contig 18702 bp, 34 predicted proteins | sample Alteio_BWOrgHeat_17_FD_152946 | JGI IMG/M metagenome (GOLD analysis project Ga0206931, IMG submission 152946) | Enriched cells from forest soil in Barre Woods Harvard Forest LTER site, Petersham, Massachusetts, United States -... | ecosystem: Environmental > Terrestrial > Soil > Temperate forest >...
ACATGATCAGTTCGCCCAAATCGACCATCGATCAGTCGATCTTAAACAGCGAGACTTTGACACTGGGGATGGCGGGCGCGTCCGTTGGCCGCGAAGCGATCATTCCAGCGCTCGAACCTTTTCCCGATTGCACGAGTTGGAATTTTTCCCCCGCGTTGAAAACTCTAATGCCTTGGCAAATCTGTCCTGTCGAAGATCGAAAGTCGATCGTTTGTTCGGTGCTGGAGTTGTCGACATCGTTTGCGTTCTGGCGCAGCCACATTCGAACGTATCCAGTGCCGTTTCCTTTGGCGATGCCACACTGACCGACAGCGCATACAAAATAGGTCCCGGCTTGTTGAATCGTCATGGTCCCATTGTCGTTTTCGACCTCTTTCGTTGCAGCAATTTGATCGAGAGTCAATGCTTTACCCTCGAACCGTGCGGGTTGTGAATCATGGCTCGACAACTGCGCATGACAATTGTCGTCAAGCTGCATAATCGACAGAGTCACGCTTGGAGCGACGAGACCGTCTTCCCAGGAAGAGGCTTCGAGCCCGACGGTATGGTCACTGGACTGAACCAATTCCAAAGTGTCACCGCCTTTGCATTCCACGACAACTTGAGTGACCAAGGCACCGTATGTCCATACCGACGCGTCCCGCTCGGCGTTCGAGCCAGCGATTTCGACACCATTATGCTGCATCCAAAGGTGGATGGGTCCCCTCGACTTGTTTGTTGCTCCAACTTGAGCAACGGCCATTACGAAGTACGTCCCAGCGGCTTTAAAAGTGACAACGCCTTTCACATTTTCGATCTCTTGGGTGGCATCCGTCTGGTTCAATGTGACTCTCTGTCCTGCCATCTCCGCCGGTTGGGAATCCGTACTGCAGAACTGGGCGTATTTGGTACTCTCGAATCGAAAGGCGGTGAAAGTCACACTTGGGACAGAGGGCTCACGTTTGGGCTTGGAAGCAATCAATCCTAACTTTTCGCCAAACAGATTTTTGCCAAACTGCTCTTCTGGCCAATTCCACTCCCTCAGCGAAAATGCAAGTTCCAGTTTGTCTCCGGATTCAACTTCGACCACACGCTGACTGACCAACATCGCAGTGGAACCGTGAAGAATTGCCTGATGTCTGATCGAGTTGGGAAGGTCCTGATGGTTCAATCGCAACCACAAACTGACATCTCCCCTCCCTTTGCCATCGGAACTACCGGCTCGAGCAGTTGCAATGACGAAATACGTTCCCGCTTCCGTGAAAGTGATCGACCCGTTGTCGTGTTTGATTCCACCACCAAACGCATTTTCGTTATTGAAGGTCACGAGTTTGCGTGCGACACCACCCATTTGACCCATTTGATTTTCTGAACTCGAGAGTTGGATTTGAGACCACGCATAAAGCGGCGCTGCGACCAGCCATACGACAACGCCAGCGAAAAATGCAGGCCAATGATTCGAGTTCATCGGTTTCTTCTCGTTTTGAGGTGCAGACCGCGTCAAATACGTCCCGATTGGAATTCGCTTAAGCTCCGGCACCGCCAGAATGGGTCAACGATTTCAACAACCGGTGAAACTTACAAAGTGCCAACGTGCTGAGAGACATTGTTTGGGCTCGCAAGCCGTTGGATGATTACGGTTCGCATTCAAGTTGAGAGTTCAATCGTCGAGAAAATACCCCCGAGTGGATTCGAACCACCGACCTACGGTTTAGGAAACCGTCGCTCTATCCAGCTGAGCTACGGGAGCAAGTATTTATTCCGCATAGAGTTACGTCAAATCGAAAAACCTCGTTTTTGCGTGGTTGACACCCGCTCTGACACCCGGTAGGAGTGTGTTTGTACCTATTTTCTCGTGTGCTGAACCGTCGGTCCATTCGTGAATTGAAACGTCGGTCCATTTTGGATCGTCCACATGAAACAGTCTAACGGTTCACGAAAACCAGACAAGCCAGCGAAACCGCATCGAGACTTTCCTGGAATCCGCGAATATCCCGATGAAGGCGATGATCCTTCTCGGTACGAATTGTGGTTTCGGGAACAACGACGTGGCCAGGCTGTCGAAATCAAATGTCGATCTCAAGACCGAGTGGTTGGTTTTCCCTCGCCCGAAGACCGGGGTCCCGCGACGGGCCAAATTGTGGCCAGAGACGATCGACGCGATCAAAACGGTTCTGAAGAAACGTCCTGAACCGAAAGATCCAGACGACGCGGACTATGTCTTTGTAACGAAGATGAAGCACAGTTGGGCAAAGGAGACGGCCGGCAACAATCCCGTGAGCCTGATGTTCAAGAAGCTGCTTAAGGAAGAAGAACTGTATCGGCCGGGAGTTGGATTCTATTCACTGAGAAGAACATTCGAGACTGTGGCAGGGGAGACGCTCGATCAGCCAGCGATCGATCTCGTTATGGGGCACACGCCGCACGCGAACGACATGTCGGCAAGATATCGGCAGCGCGTGAACGACGAACGTTTGGAGATGGTCGCAGAGCATGTGAGGAAGTGGTTGTTTCCTCCGGTTACAAAGGCGGCGAAGAAGAAGACACCTGCCAAGAAACGCGCTCCGGTCGAGAAAAGCAAACGCGTGGTGAAAGCCTAATTGCCGCCATCGGTGTGGCGAACTCGATCCCCAGTCCGGATTTCAAAGTCAAGTGAGATGCGAATCTCGGGTAGTGGGTCATACTGACCGGCTACCCGAATCCCGGTAGTGCGGGATTATCGTGGGTCAAAAGTTTTTCGGGGTGTTTTCGGGCTGAATCGTGTCGTCAGGTTGATTCTGGCATCTCTTCAATCACTTCGGCAAGCGCCTTTTGAACTTCTGTCGCACCAAAGTCAGCGCAAAGCCTCCTGAGTGTTGAGTGCAATCTCTCGTGCTCATGTGAAGTGTCAAAGATCGTCAGGTCCACTTCCGCGCCCAAGTCTTTAAATTCGTTGAGAAGCCTTTGACATTTTTCGTCCGACAAGCACTCGCCCAGCATGACGGGACCGGCGTCAACAATATTCTTGACGTCCACCAATGATAGACGCAGTAGTTGGCGGACTCGTGACAGCACGACCAGCCGATTGGGGCCGCAACTGATAAGTTGAACGCCAAATGACGGTGCCATCGTCACACTTCCCGCTTCCAGCCGTTGACGAACTCGCCCATCATGTTCCCTCGATATTTGTTGGCTCAACTGCTTTCTTCGGTTTCGGTCGTGGTTTGACGAGCAGCAGGTAGGTCGAGACCAGCGTCAACGGGATGACGATTGTCCAGTAGGGAACCAGGCAGCCCCGAATTACGATAGGGTTCGTAAATTTGATGGTATCCTCGTCCATCTGGGACACCTGAAAGAAATCGAATCCTGCCCATTTCCATCTCCATTCGGTGTTTTTGCCGTGTGCAATGTCGAACTCTTTTTGTGGTACCACATCCCACCCTGGCTCCCATCCCATCCCTTCGCCATTCTTCCATGTGACAGGTAGCCGATAGAAAGTGATAATCTCGCCGAACGCTCCTTCTCGGGAACACACGACGAACATAATATCGCCTTTTCCCGACCCGAAAGAGTAGCAGTCCTGAAGAGTCAGGCTCCTGACCCACGCCGCAGTGAACACGCACGCCATCACCAACGTGACACATCCCATCTTCCGTCGCCAGCCTTTTAAGAACTCGCCCATGATTCACCTTGCGGGCAATCTTACGGTCGTTCGCGAATTTCGGCCATGTGAGCGCTGCCAGACTCAATCGTTGGTTTCGCAACTCGGGGTTTCGCGAGCAGTAGGTAGGGGGAGAGCAGGGTTAGCGGGACGACGATTGACCAATATGGGAACGCATAGTCTAAATCCACGAACTGGGAGCGATCCGAATCAAACGAGCGAGTTTCGATCAGAATAATTTCGGAATTCGCGATAACGGAAGAACGAAATGCAATGCAACACGAAAAGACTCCTCCCTGTGAGAGGACGGCAAATTCCGGATTGGTGAAATCGATGTGCAGGTAATCTGTTGTATCGAAGCTTCTCGCCCACCCCGCCGTGAACACGCACGCCAGCACCAGCGTCACGGATCCCGCCTTCCGTCGCCAACCCTTGAAGAACGCGCCCATGACTAAGTTCCCTCGCCAGTTGTGGTTTTCATCGATTTCGCAACTCGCGGCTTGACGAGCAACAGGTAGGCGGAGAGAAGGCTCAGAGGCAGGATGAGGTGCCAATGGCTAATCCCGAATTGCAAACCGTACTGCGTGTAGATCGCTTGATCCATCAACATCAGCCCAAACCACTCCCTTTTCCATTTGATCTTCCATCCGGGTTGCATTGATTCTTGAGGCACACTATCCGCCCAGTCACCATCATAAAAAATGTTCCAATACAGACTGCCGTGACTCGACTGAAAAAGGTGTCGACGATATTTGATCGACTGCCATTCGGGCGAAAAGCTTCTCACCCATAATCCCAGAAACAAACACGCCATCGCCAGCGTGAACACGCCCGCCTTCCGTCGCCATCCCTTGAAACACTCGGTCATGATTCACTTCGCGGGCAATCTTCGGCCTCAATAAAGCGGCCAGTATGCACGTTCATACTTCACTTGAATCCGAAGGCGACTCTAGCTGAAACCGCATGTACACTCTGCCGATGCCGACGATGTCACCGTCATGCAGGTCTGTCGGGCCCCTGATCTGCAAGTTGTTCACCCTTGTCCCACAGCGGGACGCCAGATCTTCGATGACATACTTGTCTTGAGCCTTTATGACCGCCGCATGTTGACGGCCGACGGTGCTTGAACCCAACCAGATGTCGCATTCTGGTTTTCGACCGATGACCATTCGTTCGCGGTCCAGCTGAAACAAGCGACCAACCCGCAACGCCTCTACTCCCGGAAATGCGACCTGTATGATCTCAAAAAACGGTAGTGTCGTCATTTGCCGCCATCCGTATAAGTACGTGGACATAATTCATCGTGCAGCACGATACCAAGGGCGAGAGGTTTATTTCTCGCCGACGATCTTCGGTTTCGCAACTCGCGGTTTGACGAGCAGCAGGTACGCGGAGAGCAGGGTCAGCGGGAGGACGATTGACCAGTAGGGGAGCACTGCCATTCGGTACCCTTCCCAATCAGAAACGTCCGCGGCGTTATCTGTATCAGGGGGAGTGGCCGCACTGCTTTTGAATTCAAAACCGGCGAATTTCCAGTGCGTGAAAACGCATTCATCCACAACAATGATCCCATTCTCTGAGTGATACGCAAATTTGGGAATCCCGTCCGGGGTTTTGAAGCATCCATTCCAAGACAAGCCACCGTTACGTGATGACAGCCACTGCGACGGAGGAGGATCTCTTGGATCGCTCGGATCGCCAATGATCTGATATTCGCTTGGCCAATCGTAGCTTCTCATCCACGCTGCCGTGAACACCAACGCCATCACCAGCGTCGCGCAGCCAACCCTTTTTCGCCATCCCTGAAAGAACTCCCGCATGATTCACGCCCCCTCGGCAATGGCGGGTTCAGTGTATGGATTCGAAGTCGATTTGCGGGGTTTGGAGAGGAGCAAAAAGGCAGACAGGGCGGTGAGAGGGATGACGATCATCCAGTAGGGCACAGGGGGATGTTCTGGCATCCGATTTTCGCTCCGAGCTAGCGCGACGGGGGTGACCCACCACTCGACCGCGTCCCCTGGATCTTCCGTTTTAAGCCTCCAAGTCCAATCGATTCCACCGATGCCCGATAGAAACCAAAAGCCCGCGTCCTGCACAATGATCGCGTCCAGGAAGGAATAGCTCCTCACCCATGCCATCATGAGCACCAACGAGATCACGAGTGACATGCAACCCGCCTTCCGTCGCCATCCCTTGAAGAACTCGCCCATGATTTGATCTCCGCATGGGATTCTAACGTGACGTCGCCCTGCAAATGAAAATCGGGTAGTGGGTCAGTTTGCAAATAGTTTCACTGGCTTGACGGGACCTGAGGCTTGACGTCTGGTTTTCGCATTACGGTAGCACAACCGATTGCGATCCATGCAATGTTTGAGACGAGAAGTGGAACAATGGCAATCCACATCACTGCTGCGGCCTGAGTGAAGATACGACGGCGGTCGTCATCGGGCACAGTTTCAAAAAACTGAAAATGGCTGTGGCGAATCATTGCGCCAGACATTTGCTGAGTGAAGATCGCGAATCCGATGGCGGAAACTGAAAGTATCGCATTGAAAAAGATCGCAATACGCAGCATGGTGTCGCCCTCCTCGCTACGATTCTACTAGAGTCAGAGGTAGTGGGACGCGTCTGTCAAGCAACCGATCTATTTTCACGCTTGAGGGTTAATAGCGATCACTCAGCGGCTAAGAGGAGCCACTGCCCGAGCCAATATCCGGAGAAAAACGACCAGCCAATTGCGGCGAGAATTGCAACAACCCGCCTGTAATCCTTTGGGAAAGTAACGGTCGCAAGTGCCACAGGAACGCATCCGACAATCCCCAGTACAATTGCGGCGGTTACGGCAATCGACACGCCGCCCAAGGAAAGATACTGGATCGCTCGAAGCGATCCCACAAAACAAGCGAAGAGGTTGATTCCAATAGTCCAATAGACGGCCATCCAAACGTCTGGCCAATCGGATCTGGGAATCTGTTCGGTCATTTGGGTGGCTTTGCCCAATTGGGCAGACGTGCCCAACAACTTCTAAACTTGCCCAACAGGGTTAATTCTCGCAGACGATCTTCGGTTTCGCAACTCGCGGTTTGGTGAGCAACAGGTAAGCGGAGAGCAGAGTTGGCGTGAGTGCAAGTGACCAAAGGGGGACAAGAACCAGATGGATTCGCAATTCGTCGGGATAGACAGCCTTTCCGAAACTGAAACCGAACCCTTTCCATCGCCAGGAATAATCGCGATTGAGCGGGTCTAGCGGGTGCAATTCACCGCTCGGAATTGGATCCGAGTGCCAACCCGAGCGGATCTCAACAAAGACTTCTGTGTCTTCGTCTTCTTGCAACGAAACAAACGCGACTGATCCGCGAAACATCATCAGGCTTCTCATTGACAGTTCGCCGGTCGCAATGGAAAAGTCATCCCTTGTGCCAAGACTCCTCACCCACGCCGCCGCAAACACACACGCCAGCACGAGCGCCAGAATTCCCGCCTTGCGTCGCCATCCCTTGAAGAACTCGCCCATGCTTAGGTCGCCTCTGCAGTAGTGGGCTCGACGCTCATCTTCGGGACTGGCTTCCGCGGCGTTGAGAGCAGCAGGTATGCGGAGAGCAGGGTCAGCGGGATGATAATCGCAGGGAATGTAACGTCCCATGTTTGCCCAGTTCGTGCGTCAGGATTGTATCCGGTCCAGATGATGTGACTGCCATATGTGGCAAGCCGATGTTGTCGGATTCCGATAAAGAAATAAACTTCGTCAAAGGGCGTGACACTCAGGCCATCACCGTAGAAAATCACGATGCTCCGGCCCCACATTCCAGTCAAAGACAGCGCAATTACCAGCGTCAATACGCCGAGTTTTCGTCGCCATCCTTTGAAGAACTCACGCATGTTTCACGCTCCGTCAGGTTCAACGGTTTTCTGCGGTTTCGCAACTTGCGGCTTGACCAACAGCAGGTACGCGGAGAGTAGGGTGAGCGGGAGGACGATCAGCCAGTATGGAATTACCCAGAAAATGGTCCATTGGCCGAGCGAACCAGCGGCAAACAGCCACGATCTCGTGCGCCAAGCGATCTCGGGATCTACAAAGAATGTATGGAGTTCATGAAATTCTCCACTGAACCATTGGGGAAACCTTGGAACGTATGGAGACGCTAGGTCACTATGGCTGACCCATATGATATGGCCATCCTGCGAACGGATAACTTCAATTGAGTAAGGGCTGCTTGCGAAATTGACTTCTTCGGTAATGCTCAGGCTTCGAATCAATCCGCCCATGAATGCCAGTGTCATCACGAGCGTCACGCATCCTGCCTTTCGTCGCCAACCTTTGAAGAACCCGCCCATTGTTTCGCCGCTCCGATGGGAACTTTAACTGATTCTCTGAGGACTTCAAAACCGTTGCGAAGAGAGGCTGACAATTCTGGCGTGCAGGCTGAGGTTGAACTGGAATTTCGAATTTCGATTCGCCGGCGTATCGGCTTCACTCTGACGAAGCAGGTCGACTAGAATTCCTCGTTTCAAGGGGTGAATATGGAACCGATCAAAAGATGCAAGCCGCCGGATTGGGTGCGAACCGTCGAGCGAGTCATCTACGGCATCATCATTTTTGCAATCCTCGCCGTAGTTTTCATGTTGGGCGGCTTGTGTGTTGCCATGAGCCTCATGAGTTCGTTCGGAGATTCTGACTGAGTTCTATGATGCGTCATCCGATCTTCGACGATGAAACTTCTCACCCACGCTGCCGCGAACGTGCACGCCATCACGAGCGTGACGCATCCCGCCTTCCGTCGCCAACCCTTGAAGAAGTCGCCCATGATTCACGCTCGCTCTGCAGTTGTTGACTCAACGGCTTTCTTCGGTTTCGCAACTCGGGGTTTTCCGATCAGCAGATAGGCGGACAGCAGGGTCAGTGGGATGACTATCGACCAATACGGAACGCTCCAAAGAGTCATCATTTGCCTCTCAGTCAAGATGCCCATTCAACGGATAAAACGCGTCTTCGTCCAAGGTCAACGATGACTTGTAGGAATAAAGCCGATATTTGTGACCATTGATTATCACTTGGATCGAATCACAGGTCACTTCGCTTCTTATCCATGCCGCCGCAAATGCACACGCCAATCCCAGCGTCAGCACGCCGTTCTTTCGTCGCCATCCCTTGAAGAACTCGCCCATGATTCGCCTCCGACGGGATTCTATCACACGGCGGCGGGGCGATCTGGTTGAGTGACCGATGCGGTTGATTGCCGTGGCTTGGTGAGCAACAGGTACGCGGAGAGCAGGGTCAGTGGGATGACGATGGACCAGTACGGAATGGTCCATGCTTGGTCATCTCCGTCAACTCCTCGACGAAAACCAAAAAGCCGCAACTGCCAATGAAATCTGACGCGATCGGAGTCAAGACGGATCGCGTCTGCCGATTCCCATCGCGGTGTCGGAATCTCGTCATTCGTCACGACCGCCAAGACGCCATCAACCGAGCTAATCCCAACTTGCCCCACGATAATTGTGTCAGTGGCCGCGAAGGTCCGAAGCCATATGGCCATGAACACGCACGCCATCACCAGCGTGACGCACCCCGCCTTTCGTCTCCATCCCTTGAAGAACTCGCCCATGATTCACCTTGCCGGTAATCTTACGGTCGTTCGCGGCGGCTTCGCCCAACGGGAATCAATTCTCAACCGGAGGTTTCGCAACTCGCGGTTTACGGTCAGACACAGTGGGTTCGGTCAACGTGCCATCCATTAGAACGTAAAGATCCAGATGATGTGGGAATCCTGTCGAGGGACCTTGAAACTCGGCCTCGTAATGGACCTGCCAATAGCACGACAGCTTGTCGTTTTCAAAGATTAACGAAGTTCGCTTGAGACGCCATTTGTAACGAGCTTGGTCGTTGTGGCCTGGGTGGCCACCGCAGATTGTTAATGCATTGAATTCGCCTATGAGCCTCCCTTTCGCGTTGAATCCGCTCCAAGGACCATTCGGCCATCACGAGACTCGCCAGCATCAGCGCAACGCACCCGTCTTCCGTCGCCATCCTTTGAAGAACGCGCCCATGATCACGGTGCCTCGGCGGACGCGGGTTCAATCGTTTTTTTCGATTTCGCAACTCGCGGTTTGACGAGCAGAAGATACGCAGAGAGCAGAAATACCAAGGGGATGACGATTGGCCAGTATGGGATGACAGCCGACAACAAGAGGTGACCGTCGCGGTCTAAATAATCTATGTAGACGATGCCCCTGATGGATCGGACAGAGGCACCCCCTTGGGTCCAGCGATCTTGCCATGTGTAACTTCTCGCCCATCCCGCCATCAGCACGCAGCCGATCACCAGCGTGACCACGCCCATCTTCCGTCGACAACCAATGAAGAGCTCGCCCATGATTCATGCTCGATCCGGTTCAGCGAATTTCTTCGGTTTCGCAACTCGTGGCTTGGCGACCAGCAAGTAGGCGGAGAGTAGCGTCAGCGGAAGGATGAGCGACCAGTAGGGAATGATCCAAACCGCAAATGCGCCTTTCTTCGGAGGGTCTGTCAATGTCGTCCACTCAATTGATCCGAAATTGAATCCAGCCCAATCCATACGTGATGTCGTCGCGACAACGTCGAAATTCTCGTATGTCCACCACGGATCGAAGTAGAAAAACTTTTTGCCGCTATCGGTCAACCATCCTACAGATGTGTTGGGATCTGACGGTGAATATCGTTGCCAACCCAGCCCGGCTTCAAACGACCTGATCGCAAAGTCGACATTGAAACACTTCCAGGCAAGAACGTCTCGAATCGTGAGACTCCGAATCCACATCCCGGACATCGCGCACGCCGTCACCAGCGTCAAGACGCCAATCTTGCGTCGCCATCCCTTGAAAAACTCGCCCATGATTCAAGTTTCCTCGGCCGAAGCAGGTTCAATGGTGCTCTTCGGTTTCGCAATTCGTGGATTTCGCCTCATCCAGCCACCGCCATAAACATCCAGGCTATTCCAAAGTTCATCAAGATGGCCAGCACCAACGCGATCGCAAACAGAGCAATCGCCTGCCAGGTAAATGGGACGAAGAGTAAGTGCAGCGCTACAACACCAAAGAACAGGAATAACGGCCCCGTGCAAATGAAGAATTCAAGAGCGCGACCCATGTCCGTTGTCATTAACACGACCAATGCGTTCAAGGTTCCATAGGTCGCCATCGCGGCGAGTAGACATCTGTCGCCCATTGGAAAGGAATACGCCTTGAAGAACTCGCCCATGATTCACGCTCGATTTGGTTCAATGGTTTTCTGCGGTGTCGCAACTCGCGGTTTGACGAACAGCAGGTACGCGGAGAGCAGGGTCAGGGAGAGAACGATGGGCCAATAGGGTATCACCCAACTGCATGCGAAAAAGCCATTCTGACCACTTTTATCAGTCTGGAACCCGCAGAAATCCCAGTGCGAACTCACGTCGTATTGGAGATTCCGAGGTGTTCGTTTATTCAAGCGATGTGCAATTGAATGCCATTCGAGTTTAACTTTCCTGTCAAACGTGGTTAAGTCAGACCATTCTCTTTCCCATTCAATTCCCACCTCGGATGACACAATGAGCCACTCTGAGTTCTCATAGGGAACAATCCAACCTGAGACTGTCATAAAATCAAGAAACAAAAGACCTCTGACCCACCCGCTCATCGCCACGAACGCCAACACGAGCGTGACGAATCCCGCCTTCCGTCGCCATCCCTTGAAGAACTCGCCCATGATTAAGATCCCGCGGCAGCTGTGGGTTCGATGGTCGTCTTCTGGCTTGGCGACCTTGGCTTGCTGAGCAGAAGATACGCCGATATCAGCGTCAACGGGATGACGATGGACCAGTAGGGGACGGCCACCAGCGAATGTAGTGGTGCTCCTTTTGTTGCCCCAGACCCGAATCCGAAGCCCGACCATTTCCATTCGAGTGCTGGATTATTGAATAACCTGTCTCGGAGATCACCATAGGGCCTCGACGAGATGTAACTGCCAGTTCGGCGTCCCTCTCGCAGCACGACAAGGCACTGATCCCACGAAACCAAACATCTGTCCAATCGCCTGGGGTCGTTGCCTTGCAGACTCGGTAGCAACATAAAGTCCATCATTGAGAAGCTTCTGACCCACCCCGCGATGAACACGCACGCCATGACAAGCGCGACAACGCCGATCTTCCGTCGCCATCCTTTGAAGAACTCGCCCATGATTCATGCTCCCCCGGCCGGAACAGGTTCAATGGTTTTCTTCGGTTTATTCGGTCGCGGTTTGGCGAGCAGCAGGTACGCCGTGAGCAGGGTCAGCGGAATGACGATGGACCAGTAGGGGATGGCCCAGATTTGGAATCCTCTTGGGGATCGTAATCCTCTTATGGATTCGCCGTGACCAAAACCAAGCACTCGCCAATGCCATTCGAATTGGCGGTCCAAATTCTCCTGAAAGCCGTCGGCTTCAGTGGTGGCGAACTTAGGAAAGCTCGATCGCAATTGTGATCCGTCGTCGATTGATGACGCAATGAGGATATCGCTTTGAGTTGACGCCAACCCAAAATGAAGTCGGCCAAATGTATTGTCAAACCACATGCTATCACCGATAAATTGACTTCTGATCCACCCGCCCATCGCCACCAACGCCATCAGCAGCGTCACAACTCCAATTTTCCTTCGCCATCCCTTGAAGAAGTCGCCCATGATTTATGCTCGATCTTGTTCAATGGATTTCTTCGGTTGCTGAGTAGCAGGTACGCGGAGAGTACACGCAAGTTCGAAGTGGCCAACTCGATTTCCAAATGTCGTCTACCAAGACGCTCGTCGCGGTGCTCATTGCAGTGTTTGGTTATGTCGCTCCGCCGGGCGCGCGAAACAGATACATGCCGAAGCCCATCGTTGATCGCCCCCAGCGCAGATAACCCTCACGCCATTGTCGAGCGCGGGTCAATCGTTCGGCGAGCGTTGGATCATTGGGATTCGCCTCCGCCAAGCGTCGAACCGATGCAGATGCCGAGATCGAACTCGCCCGGTTCTGTAGCAAGCTCGTTCACGTCCGCGATGCGGAATTCACAACGCAATGAAAGACCCATCGCTGCGGCACCCTCTCGGGCCGCCACGATGCACTGTGAGTCTCGGTCCACGCCAATGCCGTGAGCCGGGTGCTCTGCGAGGACCCGCAGGAGAAACTCGCCGGTTCCACATCCCGCATCCAATGCGCTGTCCTCCGACTGGAGCTCAAGCAATTGCACAAGCTGGTCGGCCTTCGCACTTCCAATCGGATTGTTGAAAACCATCAGGCCCCCAAAATCGAGCGACATAACGCCCTAGTTAACTTGCCCGCGATGAACGACGGGCTTCCGATCAACACGCCAACACTTTGAACCGCCGGCGACTGCGGGGTCAAGCCACGTAACAAACCGGGTAGTGCGGGAACATCGTGGGTCAACAGTTTTTCGGACTGTTTTCGAGCGGAATCGTGTCGTCAGGTTCACTCATGGAAACGACAATTCCCGTTTGAACGACCAAACTTCTCGCACATCCTGCCGTGAACACGCACGCCATCACCAGCGTCACAACGCCCGTCTTCCGTCGCCACCATCCCTTGAAGATCTCGCCCATGATTCACACTTCCTCGCCAGCGGTAGACACGGGGGTTTTCTTTTGATTCGAATTGCGGGGATTGGAGAGCAGCAGCCAAAGTGAGATTGCAATCAAAGGGAAAACAATGGACCAGTAGGGGAGAATCCACTTTTGCGGCTCCGATCCTTCGTGGGACCCGTTACCGTCCGACATGAATCTTGCTACCCAACCCCCAAATCGCATTTGAGTGTCGGCGGTCCATTTGAATGACGATTTTACGTCAAAGTTAAAACTGCTACCCCACCATGTGATTTGCGAGTCCGAAAAAATCACAATGTCGTCACGATGAGACGTTGTGATGTAGAAACAGTCTTCGACGTACAAGCTCCTGACCCATCCCGCCATGAACACGCATGCCACCACCAGCGTCACAGCGCCCGCCTTCCGTCGCCATCCCTTGAAGAACTGACCCATGATTCACGCTCGATCTGGTTCAATGGTTTTCTTCGGTTTCGCAACTCGCGGTTTGGCGAGAAGCAGGTATGCGGACAGCAGGGTCAGCGGGATGACGATGGGCCAATAGAAAAGTCTCAATTGCGGGATCGTTCGAATCTGTGCAGTCCCGGTGTCGGACGTCTCGAAATGATAGGATTTCCAATGGGCCAGGTCATGGATCTCAAGTGTGCCGTTGACGGAGCAGAACGCATACTCTCCAAGCGTGAGGTCAGTGATGCTATTGGAATAGCTCCTCACCCACCCCGCCATGAACACGCACGACACCGCCAGCGTCAAAACGCCCACCTTCCGTCTCCAACCCTTGAAGAACTCGCCCATGATTCACGTTCGATCTGGTTCAACGGATTTCTGCGGTTTCGCAACTCGTGGCTTGACGAGCAGTAAATACGCGGAGAGTAGTGTCAGCGGCGTGACGACGGACCAATAATCGATAATCCTGACGTCCGCAGTGGCGCTTCGCCCCGGTGGAAATCTAACAACCGCCTTGGTGAATATCACGAATCGACTGAGATTTTCGATTGGTCGGTATTCGGAAAACTCACAAGCGTCCATCTGGAAGTATCGCAATTTGGTTGGATTTTCGCTGTGTTCGTGCCAATCAATCCAGGCAATCTGCCCTTGGTTCGAATTAATCGTGCAATTACGAACCCCCGTATCAAGGACAAGTAACGTTTCCCACCATTTCCAGCTTCTGAACCATCCACACATTAACGCGCACGCCATCAACAGCGTGAAGACGCCAACTTTCCGTTTCCACCCTCGAAAAAACTCCTTCATGATGCCCCTCCTCCATCGTTTGCAGTGGGTTCATCAGTTTTCTTTTGAGTCGATTTGCGGGGCTTTGAGAGGAGAAGGACAATGGAAAACAAGGTCAGCGGGATAACTGCTGATAGATAGGCCACGGACCAAATCAACGTGGATCCTGGCGGATCATCCGGTTCTGGTGGAATTGTGCCAAATCCGAATCCACAGCCGCTCCAATTCCATTTGATTTTGTCGTCCTTTAAGAGAATGCCACTCCTTCGAACAATCGAGGGATAGTTCGTTTGCCCTTTCTGGATTCTGAGGGATTCCAAATGCTTAGAGCGTTTTTCGTAGTTGCCATGAAACCAAGCAATGCAACCTCCATACGAATCCAGATACTCGATAATGTACGAATGCGCATTTTCTCCGACAGCATTGTGAAACCTGTCATAAACAAGACGACTTCTCAGATCCAGTCCCATGAAAGCGCAAGCCATCACCAGCGTGATGCACCCCGTCTTCCGTCGCCAACCCTTGAAGAACTCGCCCATAATTCACGCCCGATCAGGTTCAATGGCTTTCTTCGGTTTCGCAACTCGCGTCTTGCTGAGCAGGTAGGCCGAGAGCAGGGTCAGCGGGACGACCACGTGCCAATAATAAACAGTGGCATAGATCATTGGGTGAGTGAAGTTTGTGATGTGGCCAAAGGTCATGTCCTCATCTGTCGCGTCTCCGCCTTCGGCGAGATAGATCATCAGATCGTGTTTTAAGGTGAGTTGCCTATACTGCCACGGCTGGAGAGTATTGGCGACTTGAGTGTTGTACCACACGGTCGTCGTCCCGCTGATCCTGCTCTCAGCCTACCTGCTGCTCGTCAAACCGCGACCGAAGAAACCCGCAGAATCAACCTGACAACACCCTGACACATTCTAATGACCCACTACTCAATACGTCGGCAATGTTGGTGTCGGAGGCGACAGTGGGGCGATCCATCGCTGGCTTCGATCCGCGACCATCAATGAAAGCGCAAGTCCGACACCGGAGGTAATCACGAGGCCGATGAAAACGATTCCAATGAAGTGTCGTTTAAGTATTCTGTTTTGGGTCTCGGCAAACTGAATCAAAAAATCAGCCTTGCGCTCTGCTTCTCTTCTTTTGGATTCTTCAAACTGCTGGCGCTGAAGCTCAAGGATTTGTCTAAGCAAATCATCGGTTTCGTCCGACATGTCATCTCCTTTGCGTGAAGTCAAAACGAACAGACCCCAGCTTATCGCCGGGGTCGTTCAGTTTCGAGAGCGATGTCAGAGCTTGTCAGAGCTTCCATAGACTTTGATGAGACGCACCAAATCGACCCGATTGCCGAGGACAACGGGAATCACGTTGAAGTAGGGCGGGAAGCCGTCGGTCGTCAACGGGTATTCGCCAACGGTTGCACGGTCGAGTTTCTCGGCAAAGCGCTGAGTGTTGGGCGTGTTCCGCTTCCCAAGATGCGCTGACGTCCGTTGTTGGGCAATAAACCTGGCGTGTTGTCAGGTTGATTCTGTGGGTTTGCTCGGTCGCCGTTTGACGAGCAGCAGATATGCCGATAGCAGGGCCAGGGGAATGACGATCGACCAGTAGGGGACCGTCGCAAAGATCGTTTCGTGTTCATTCCCGAGGGTATGAGATTCGGCTCCAAAAAGAAAATTTCCGAATCCCCAGCACCATTTCGAAGCCGCCAAAATAGAACATTCGGCCCAAAATTCGATACTTGATTCGTTTGATCTTTTTTCAGAAGAAAAACCGACGTTGAATTGCTTGAGGCTCGAACGATCTATGACACTTGACCTCGTTTCTGCGATGGCATGTGTTCGATAACTTTTACGATCAATACAGAAAGTTCCATTCCTCGAAACGATGATAAAGAGCGATCTCCCCCGACAAACGTGGATCAATTCCATCCGCCCAATGCTCCTCACCCACGCCGCCGTGAACACGCACGCCATCACCAGCGTCGCGACTCCCAACTTTCGTCGCCAGCACTTGAAGAACGCGCCCATGATTCACGGTGCCTCCGCAGTTGTTGACTCAACGGCTTTCATCGATTTCACTGGTCGAGGTTTGACGAGAAGCAGATACGCGGAGAGCAGAGTCAGTGGAATGACGATCGACCAGTAGGGGATGACGCACCACGCCACTCTTACTGGAGGGCGTTCCCCATCATTCAATTCTCCGATGTCAAAACCAAGACCCCTCCATCGCCATTCAATCACGACGGGGACACCAATTCGTGACAGTGGATCGACTGAACCAATATGACCGACTGGATGCGTTTGCCAGCCATTAATCCATTGCATCTCTGCCCTGTAGCGCATCCATACCATGACATTTTTCGAGAAGGCGAATGAGAAATGTGATGGGCCGTTGCCGTTGCCAGAGGTGAATTCGTATTCATCGCTGCGGCTCAACCATCCACACGTGAACACCAGCGCGATCACCAGCGTCACAATGCCCGTCTTCCGTCGCCATCCCTTGAAGAAGTCACGCATCGTCTTCAGGTTCCCTCGGTCAATGTCGGTTCGACGGTATTCTTAGGTTTCGCAACTCGCGGTTTGCTGAGTAGCAGAGACCCGGAGAGTAACGTCAGCGGGAAGACGATCGACCAGTAGGGAATCGCGATATCTCGATTTCGGAATGATTCATGCCTGGAACCACTTGCGTGGGTACGCACAACAAACCCCATGAATTCAAACAATGTTTTATTGGTGACCTTCCAATACCCATATGGGTCGGGATCAGTTGGGGCGTATGAATCGTGAATATCAGCATCAGCACGCGGCATAACGTGCCACACAGGTAGAATCAAATTCGTTCGTTCATTAATTTGGGTTGAGTCACTTCCCTCAATCAGATGCAATTTGCCACCAAGCGATTGAAGGCACTCCGATGTGAAACCCTCCGTGAATACGAGGATATCGCAGACACCGATGCTTCTCACCCATGCCACTGCGAACACCAACGCTATCACCAGCGTCAATACACCCGTCTTTCGTCGCCACCCGCAGAAGAAATCGCCCATGATTCACGCTCGATCTGGTTCAATGGTTTTCTGCGGTTTCGCAGCCCGCGGCTTCCCAAGCAGCAGGCAGGCTGAGAGCAGGGTCAAGGGAATGACGATGGCCCAGTAGGGGATTCTCCATAAGAACGTCTTCTTTTCGCTCATGCTTCTACTTCCGTCAGGCAAGTCAAATTCACTGTATTGAGACGTATATCTCTCTAACTCCTTTCGATGAAAGCAAATGTGCGCCCGAAACAAACTGATAATCTCTTTGATACATGCTTCTCACCCACACAGCAGCGAACAGGCACGCCATCACCAGCGTCAAGACGCCTGTCTTTCGTCGCCATCCTTTGAAGAACTCTCCCATGATTCAAGCTCCATCTTGTTCAATCGTCTTCTTGGCTTGGAGGGTCGCAGAGATGTAGAGAACACAGTCAGCGAGACGACCAATCAAAGGAGGCAGACCAAGCTTGACGTACGCCGAATGGGGATGGACATGGCCCAATCACTGAAGCCAGATCGAAACGCACAGCAGCCCACCGCCCATGATCGCTCCACCACCGGCTGCGAGTAGGCCGATGAACAGGAGGCAACCGTCGAAGCTTCCACCATCTCGGGAAATCTCGCGCTGGCACTTCCGGCTGCAAACGGGCTTCCCAAATCCACTCTTGGCACGGTAGGGGGCAAAGGCCCAGAACCGCTTCCCACACCAACAACATTTCCGGGGAATCATCGCGCCTCCTCGAACATCAAGATCAAGAGCGAATCGGAAATCGAGGTGTCACTGACACCAGTCAGCGCGGTTTAGAGCACATTCCATTTAGACCAACGGCTCTGTTTTTAAACCTACGGTTTATTTCTCCGACCGGCGACCCCACACAGGAATCAGTCTAACGGTTCACAAAAACCAGACAAGCCAGCGAAACCGCATCCGGACTTTCCTTTGTTTCCACATGCGACCAAACGCTTGCCAAGACGATAGGCGGCGAGTTTCGCTTCTTCCGCCCGTGGCGTGAACCCGCGGGTACGCTCGAAGAATGGTTCCGCGTGAAGGACGAACTCCTGACTGGCCGCAAACCTCGCCCCTAGAACGATGGAGGGGCGATCACAGTCGAATTGGTTGTGAACTCCAGATGAAGATCGGGCGTGTGGAGTTTGCGGCGACTAAGGATATTTGCAGTTTGGGTGGGCCTTCACGAAGGCATCCCAACCGTTCTTGCTCTGGTGC
>Ga0206931_1173_pt1 | contig 18642 bp, 16 predicted proteins | sample Alteio_BWOrgHeat_17_FD_152946 | JGI IMG/M metagenome (GOLD analysis project Ga0206931, IMG submission 152946) | Enriched cells from forest soil in Barre Woods Harvard Forest LTER site, Petersham, Massachusetts, United States -... | ecosystem: Environmental > Terrestrial > Soil > Temperate forest >...
AGCCATCGTCCGGAAGGATGGCAGACAATTTCGGCGGTGGTGATCTCTCCTCCCGGTATTTCCTTGGGTAAAGTGGGAACGGTCTGGAGAGCGGTGAGAAGACCGCTTTTCCCGTCACGTTGAAAAACAGTGACGCTATGCCCCATTTCATTCGCCACGTAAACGAATTTCCCGTTGGGGTGAAAGACCAGATGGCGGGGACCGCTGCCAGGCGCGACTTTGCTGGCAGGCGGGTTGTTTGCCTGAAGCGTTCCATGAGCGGCATCAAACTTGAAGGTCCAGACGTTATCGGTGCCAAGGTCGCAACAATAGACAAAATGGTTTTCGGGGTCCGTATAGATCGAATGGGCATGTGGTTTCGGTTGTCGCTTGGGATCCGGGCCCGAGCCGGTGAACTGGACGAAAGCCGTGCGCTCACCGACGCTGCCATCCGGCTTGATCGGAAATGAGGCAATATTGCCGCTGCCGTAATGGGCCACCAGGACGTTGCGTCCGCTTCCATCGACCCAGATATGGCACATCCCGTCGCCGCCTGAGGGCTCTTGATTAAGCAGGGAAAGCGTGCCGTCGGGACGCCGGGCAAAAGCTCCGACCTGGCTTTCGACGGGCCGGAGAGCCGCGTAGAGAAAATTCCCGTCTGGGGAAAAAGCAAGGAAGTTGGGATTTTTTGCCTCGGCGGCAAGAGTAAGCGGTCCAAGTTTTCCGGTGGCCGGATCGATGCTTGCGCAATAGATGCCCTTGCTCGGGGCATTGTCCGTAAATGTGCCGATGTAAAAGGGGATTTCCGCGGCTGAGATGGGATGACCGAGCAGGGCCAGGAAAAGGAGCAGGCGCAAAAATTTCATCTCTTTGGATTTTAGGGGATCACCAGACTTATGATATACTTGCCAAAGATCGGCAAAGCTTGACTCGCAATCCTAGCAGCCCAATTCTTCCGGCGCGATGAAAAACCGGATAATTTCGAGAATGGGAGCAATAGGTCTGGGCCTGTTTTTTTCTTCCGCGGCAACCGGCTGGGCGGATGATGTTCCTCCGGCGATCAAGCCCGCCAGCCATATGGAACTCTTTAACGGCAAAGATTTCTCCGGCTGGACATTTTTCATGAAGGACAATGCCGACCCGGCACAAACGTGGAGCATCGAGCATGGCGTGATCAAATGTACGGGCAAACCGCTCGGCTATATGCGCACGCAGCAGGACTTTCGCGATTACAGGATTTCGGTCGAATGGAGGTTTGTCCGGATTGCTCCCCATGCGGATAACACGGGGGTGTTTGTGCATATTCAGTTGCCGGATAAAATTTGGCCCAGATGCGTTGAGTGTCAGGGACAATATGGTCGACAGGGTGATCTTCGGCTGCAGGCCGGCGTCGGCGCCAAAGATCATCCCAGCCAGGAGACCAAGGGTGTCGGCGTGCCCATGGTGGGGCCGTCGAACGAGAAACCGGTGGGTGAGTGGAACACTTGCGAGGCGGTATGCACCGGCAGCACCATTAGGAATATCATCAATGGCAAACAGATGAACGAAATCACCGGTTGCAGCATCTCTTCAGGCAAGATCGGCCTGCAAAGCGAAGGCGGCAATATTGAAATACGCAGGGTCTTTTTAGACCCACTTCCACCCGAATCTTCCCAGGACATGCCTAAGTCGAAGTCTCCTCCATCGCCATAGTCCATGCTTCGGATGTCCGGTATTTGATCCGGTTGGTTACTTGCACTTCCGCGCGATGGACATAGGTCCCGTCGGCAACTGTGGCATGGATTTCCACCGGGTAGGTTCTTTCCTCCAGGTTGAGAATGGCGCGGGTAAAAACCCGGATGCCTTCCTGGTGGGATTTTCCGGCAGGCAGAAGAAATGATTTCGCTCCGACGATCTTTGTAATCACCTTTTGGGCGGGCAATCGGGTAAAATGTCCCTGAGACCGAAACAGAATGGGTTCTTCCAGGCGGCCTTTGTTAAAAAGCTTGATTTGCACTTCCCGGATGGTGATGGGATTCGCAGTCCCGTTATGCCAATCAAAGTTTAAGCCAAGCATGAGGTAATTCTCAGCCAGCTCAATATGATCAAGCGACAGATCGACATAAACTTTGGGGTCTTGAAATTTTTTCAAAAGAGACTTAAGTGTTTTTATCATATTCGTATAATATAAATATGTAGATACAAAATCTAAGCGTATGGATTTAATATAAATGTACGCTATGCTGATTCAATTGCAAACTTTAGCATATTAAATCAAGTTGGAAGCGCACAAAGGGCAATGCTCTTTCCCACAATTGCGTAACGCCCCAGGGCTAAAATTGTTCTTTGAAGCCGCCTTCGACACTTTGGGCGAAATAGTCATCGACCCCCACATCGACAAGATAGTTAAGATAGAGACCGATGGAATGGTCCAACTTCTGGGGGAAAAGCTGTTTTGTCCTTTTTAAGGATACACGCTAAATGAGTACGGCTGATTTGTTTCGAGCAGGACGAAGCGCCAGGAAAAAACGCTGGGAAGCAATCAGGGCCAAGAGCAATGCCAATGAAATCACGGCATAGCTGCTGGGTTCCGGAACGGGGGAAATGGTCGTATAGTCGCCCGGTCCGCCGCTGTCCGGTCCCGACATGTCAGATCCCACGGTAATCGCACCGGTGGTGGGATCGATATAATCCAGACCGCTTGAATTATTACGATTGTCGATCAGGACCAATTGACCCGTGCTGCTGTCAAACCCGATTCCAACCCCAACAGCTCCGTTGGGAAGGGTACTCTCAGCAATGGCAAAATTTTGAGTGGCAGTTGTGGGACTGGTGATGGTGTACGAATAAAGGGTATACGTCGTTGATATATTACCCTGGCTGTCGACTGTTCCTGCCGAGATGTAGACGGTATTGCCAATAAAATCGAGATCTCCAAGCGATAAGCCGACAACTCCTGTGCCCAGGTTGCCTAACGTAATAGCGTTGGGCAGGGCATTGATGGTGCCGCCTCCGGTATGCCCGGCCAGGTCATAGGCCACCAACTGGCTCGAACCCGAGGCAATCGTATAGTAGTCGCCATTGTGCCATCCGGCACCCGTCAGGGCGGAGGCGCTAATCTGTCCAATCAAGTTAACTCCGGCTCCGGGATTGGCGGGATTGAAACTGTACATATTATTTGTAATGGTCGTATTCGCGACGTAATTGGTTGTTCCGATGTCGGCGACATACATCAGGCCGTTAGCCGAATCGTAAGCCGCCCCATTCCAGAAAAAGGGATTGGCGCCATTGGTGTAAGTGCCCAGCAAATCCGATGCGCCCGTGGTGGAGTTGAGATTGTAAATGCTGCCGGTGGTTTCCTGCGTAAAGATGGTGTCGAGCGCCTGGGCCTTGATCGGCTGGGAAGGGAAATTTAGCCCTAAAGCCCCGGCGAGCATCAGGGGCAATATGGAAAAGCCGGCTGCTTTCATTCGAGTATCCCATGCTGACACCATGCCTTCTTAAAGCAAGAAGAAATATAAAATATTAAGAATTCTAACTAAAGATGGTTTTTGGCCTTTGTTTTTTCGAAACCCGCACCTGACATTAGAATGATCAAAACAATCAGCCATGGCATTTCCGGCAAATCAAATTAAAGTGGTTCCATGTCTGGCAATACAAAAGCATATGATTTGATTGTGATCGGAGGAGGTCCGGCAGGTGTCAACGCGGCCACCACGGCGACGGAATGCGGTAAAAAAGTCGCCTTGGTCAATCGCGACTCTGAACTCGGGGGAGCGGGCATCAACACGGGGACGGTTCCGAGCAAGACACTCCGCGAAACGGCGCTGGCCTTGTCGGGACTCAAATCCCGCAACCTTTATGGGGTCGATTTGTCTTTGCGGAGGGAAGTGACTGTGGCCGATTTTCTCCGGCATGAGCAGAAAGTCAAATCGGGCTTTAATCTTATGCTTTCCGAGCGGCTCAAGTTTCAGAAAGCCGACACTTATTTGGGAACCGCCACTTTTGTGGACGCGCATACCATCAGGGTTGAGACCTCCGGTGCAGGGCAGCAAGCTGGTGGAAGCGAAAAAATCGTGCTTCAGGGAGAATCCATTCTGATTGCCACAGGCTCCTCACCTGTTCGACCCGCGCTGTTTCCATTCGGCAAAGGTGAGGTTTACGATTCGGACACGATCCTACAATTGGACCGCATCCCCAAGAAAATGGCGATGATCGGCGCCGGGGTGATCGGCAGCGAGTACGGGTGTACCTTTGCCGCGCTGGGCGCGGAAGTCCACATCATCGACGGTCGCGATGTGCTGCTTCCTTTTCTTGACGCCGAGGTTTCGCGGGCACTCGTGGCCGCACTGGAACAAAACGGCATCGTCTTCCATTGGAAGGAAAAAGTGGGGGAATGCAAAATCGGCGAGTCGGGCGAAGTCGTACTCGGCCTTGCTTCGGGAGCATCATTGACAGTCGATGCGCTGCTGGTGGCTGCGGGACGGCAAAGTAACACGGGAAAGCTGAATCTTTCCGCGGCAGGAGTTACAACCGGCGAGCGGGGCCTCATTCCCGTGGATGAAAATTACCGCACGAATGTGCCGCACATCTACGCGGCGGGTGACGTCATTGGATTTCCGGCCCTGGCTTCGACCAGCATGGAACAGGGTCGCCGGGCCGTGTGCCATGCCTTCGGATTAAAAGCCGCCAATCTCTCGCCGATACTGCCCCTCGGCGTCTACACGGTTCCGGAGGTCAGCATGGTGGGTGAGACGGAGGAGTCGCTTAAGAAGAAGGCCGTGGATTATGTAGTCGGACGGGCTAAATATGAACACAACGCCCGCGGCCAGATCATTGGCGACATCCATGGTTTTATCAAACTCCTCTACCGCCGGGGCGACATGAAATTGCTCGGTGTGCATGTGATGGGAGAGCAGGCAACCGAGCTCGTTCACGTCGGGCTGATGGCGATGCTCACGGAGCGTTCCGCAGACATTTTTGTCGAGGCCTGCTTTAACGTGCCGACGTTGGGCATGCTCTATAAAGCCGCAACTCTTGATGCCATGCGAAACTCCTCGAAGCCGGCCTAGGATATCTGCACCAGCTGAAATACGCCTCAGGTGTCGGGATGGAGATCGATCCAGTCATTGACGGCCATGACGGCCAGCGTGAGACGAATCATTTCCGAAGTGCTAAGATGACGATGCGCTTCCTTCAGCACGCTTTGCGAAATCTTTTTGGGCTGCTTCAGGGAGATAGATTCGCTGAGGCTTAATGCCGCCTTTCCCCGTTCGGTGAAAGCCATGGATTCGCGCCAGTGATCCAGCTCGCGCAGGCGCTCCTCGGTCTCCCCCTTTGCTTTCAAAATTTCACGATGTTTTCTAACGCACGTGGCGCTTTTTCTAGCGTGGGACGCCCCAAGACGGACCCACTCCAAAATATATTCCAGGTCAGCGCCACTCTGTGATTCATCCAGAAACGGATCACTTTGATCCTTGTCACGTTTAAGCCGTTTGGCGGAGATATCTGGTTTCACGACTTGCTGCCCCTTGTCGGCGGGTTTTGTTTTTGTGCCCTAAAAAACTCGGAAGGCATGTTAATTCAGGGCATCAGCCTTTGCAATAGCAAATGGCCGATGCCCCGTGCCTGCATTCTCAGGGCTTTTGAGTGGATTAATGACGGCGTAAAAGCCATACTGCCCGCCTGCGTGGGCAAGTGATTAGTTTCCACAACACAATTATCCGAATAAAACATGAAAGAAACCAAGATGAACGCCGGTATCGCCATCACCGCGATGGTGGCTGCCGTGCTGATGACGCTGGCGCTCAGTTTCTCGATTGGAAAGTGGTCGCTGCACGGCAGTGCACACACCTTTACCGTGGTTTTCCCCAGCGCCTCCGGCATCAGCGCCAATAGTGAGGTCAAGCTGGCCGGCGCTCCGATAGGGCGGGTCAAGGTGATTAAGCTGATCCCGCTCGAAGAGCAGACCCAGGACCCATTGACGAAGCTTTATAACTCTGTTGCTGTCATTGTCGAAGTTGCCCCGACGGCACAGGTTCAGCAGGATTGCACGGCGACCATCCGGCAGGACGGCATCGGTCTCTCACCCCAATATCTTCTTTTCACCCCGGGGCGAAATCACGAGGCCACCCTGCTCGAGAATGGCGCCACCATTCAGGGTCAGGCGCCCGTTGATATGAGCGGTTTGGTGCAAACGGCCAGCAATACGATGCTGAAGGCCGGAGCGCTCATTGATGAAATGCAGCCCGCCATGGAGCAGCTCAAAACACTTTCCGGAACGATGAATGATCGTCTACCCCCTTTCCTGGAGAAAACGGAAGTGCTGGTGGACAACCTTAACGGAATGCTTGCTTCCATAACCGATCCCAATGACCGGGATAAATTGAAAAAACTCATCGCGAACCTCGATTTTTTTGCAGTGAAGGGCGGTACGACCCTGATTAAGGCCGACGCGACACTCGATCGTTTGGACCCGGCCCTCGATCAGTTGAAGACTTTATCCGGAACGATGAACGACCACCTGCCCAACCTCCTGACCCGAACGGAGAAACTGGTGGATAATGCGAATGGATTTGTTTCTACCGTGGGCACTCCCGAGCAGGAGGAGAAATTGAGAAAACTGATCACGAATCTCAATGTGGTCAGCGAGAATCTCAAAGTGGTTACGGCCAACGCCCAGGCCCTCACGGCCACATTGGCCCAGGCGCCGTGGCGCCTCGTCTGGGGAGGTAAAACGGTGCAACCTCCAACGGCGGAAGAAGTGCTCAAGAGCGACAAGCCCATTCCCGTAAAAGACAATCTCCCCTCGCATTGAAAATGGCGCAGGCGACAACCGAAGCAGCGGCGAAGCGCTGAAAGCGATCCGCTAGATCATTTGGGATTTCGGATTCCCCGAAGACGCAGCGACTGACTTTTGGTGACGATTTCCTGCTTGAGCATCAAAGTGTCCCTTTTGCGCAGCTCACGCGTGACTGTGGCCAGCAATTGTTCCAATTGCTCATCCGATAGCTTTTTGACGACCAGTTCAAAACGTTGCTCGGATGCTTCACTCATTCTGGTCGTTCGGTTTCGGGAGGGGTTTGATTTTTTTACTCTGGAAATAATCCAAACGGATCCTCTCAGCCTCCTCCAAACGCCATTTTGCACAAGCTTCCGGACACTTTGGTTTGGGAGGCGGCTCTTTGGAAACGTCCTCACCCATAAGATGAACGTTCCATCGAAGGGTGGCGAGTCAAATTATTTGATGTTGCTCGGAGTGAAAAGGGACGGTCACCGGGCGGTCAATCCGCCATCCAGCGGCAGGGCAATTCCGGTGACGTAGGATGAATTCGAAGAGCAAAGCCAGACGGCCGCATCGGCCACTTCTTCGGGAGTGGCCACCCTGCCGATGGGTTCAAGCGAGACCAGTATCTCCTCCGAAATCAAACCGGGATTGTCGGTGATCATTCGGTTCATCAAAGGCGTGCGGACGGCGCCGGGGCAGATCGCGTTGATCCGGATGCCGGTCTGCGCGTATTCCAGGGCCGCCGTTTTGGTCAATCCCACCACGCCGTGTTTGCTTGCCACATAGGCCGGATATCCCGGCAGTCCCACCAGGCCCAGAACGGAGGACATATTGACGATCGATCCGCTCTTCTGCTTCAGCATTTGCGGAATCTCATATTTCATGCAAAGCCAGATGCCCTTTAAATTGATGCTGAGCACCTTGTCCCAATTTTCTTCCGAACAATCGGTGGTGGAGGCCAGCTGTCCTTCCACCCCGGCGTTGTTGACGGCGTAGTCGATGCGGCCGTATTTTTTTACGACTTCATTCACCATTTTTTCCACTTGATCCGGCTTGGACACGTCGAGGCGGATGGAAAGCCCCTGGCCTGCCATCTCTGAAACGGTTTGATCGAGCCCTTCCTGGTTGATGTCGGCCACGATGGTCACTGTCGCGCCGGAACGACTGAACGCCAAGGCGCACGCCTTGCCAATGCCCGAACTGCCACCGGTTACCAGTACGATCTTGTCTTTCATATTTTAATTCCTGGAGATGAGTTGAAGGTTCGCTGGGGGGTTAAAACTGGACGATGGTGCGCAGGCCGAGGATGAGGATGTCTCCCCGGTTGGAGTCGCCCTGCGGAGAGATAATGTTCTGGATATCGGGTTGGATCGAAAACCATGGGGCGGGATTGTACTGATAACCGAGTTCCAGCGTTGTTTCACCTCCGAGTCCATGGCCGTTGACCGTACGATAGGCCGAACTGAAGGCCGTTCCAACATCGGAATAGATGACGCCGAAGTCGACTTTGTCCTCGTCGCGTCCCGGGATCAGCCCCGTGTAACGGCCGCCGGCGGTGATTTCGTACTGGAGCGGATTGCGATCGCCGGGCGCTCCGATAAACTCGGAAACGAGATCGAGGCCTTTCTTGGCCTCCAGTTTTCCATCGGTTCCGGTGGGGTGGTAGACTGTTTTCTCCACGACGACGTAGGCATTATAATCGCCCCGGTAGGACTCTCCCGTGTAGGGGTTGACATAGTGAAGCTCGTTGCCGTTGAGACCCGCTTTGTAGACACCGGGATAAACGGTATTTTGCTCATTATAACCGACTTCAAACGCGGCGGTCATCCCGTGATTGAAATCGTCCTGGTAATAGATGCCGTTGGAATCGGGCCGGTAGGGATTGACATAAGCGGTGAACGCGCCCGCTTTGACATAGAGGCCTTTGGCGACGTCGGAAAGGTCGCCCCACAAAATGATGCCCGGTTTGCCGGCGGGGCTAAACGATTGTCTGATGTTGTAAAGGGCATCGGGCGCATAGGCCAGTTCGTCGTTGACGAAGGCGTCATAGAAATCGGTGGCGCCGAATTCGCTGGATGCGGCCACCTGGCCGAATTTGACCTTGAACATCCCGTCGGCAAATCCCTGCTGGTACCATATCTGATCGATGCGCTCGCTTTCCTCGCCGCCGACACTGCTGGTGAATGTGTTGACGTGGTAGGGATTGCCGAACGAGCCGCCGCCTGCGGGATATTGGGCCGTATTATTTCGTCCATATTGCCACAGCCCGGTGAAGAAAAACTCGCCGTCGACATCCGCAAGTTTCTTGAAATTGATGTCGACGATGCCGCGGAAACGGCCGTCGTAAGTCGCATGATGCACCTGGTCGCCGGTCACATCGGTTTGGAAATCGCCAATATTACTCAGGGAGAAGATGATGCCTTCGCTGGCCAGCTTTGTCCTTTCGCCGCCCCAATCTCCCATGAGATATTGTTGCGACCAGAGTGAGGTTGCCGGTTGCTGGGTTGCGGGTGCGATTTCGTAATCCCGGTCCTTGGTTTCAGCGCGGATGCGAGGACTGGTTGCAATCAGTAGAACCAAGATGGCGATTGCCGCGATAGCTATTTTTTGCAGAGGAATTGAAGGCATAGTTCTTGAATTCACATGCCTATTCTAAGTCGTTTATATTAAAGCATAAAGCCCTAAATAAAAATATCTGTTTACGGTTTACTCAGGGCGGGGCTGCTTCCTCCGCTGCCGACAGAACGGCAAATAAAGCAAAAGCCTCGTTCCAAGTGGTAGCTTGAAAACGAGGCTTGATGACCTGTTTTAAAGAAAGGGGGCCTAGTTACTTCCCAGATTGGTTACCTTCCACTTATAATAGGGGCTAAGACCCTGGATGGCGGCGGACGAAGTTAATCCCGTTGTGGCAAAGTCGGTGGTTATGGTGGCGTTCGGATCGATGTAGCGTTCAATCCGGGTCGCTCCGTTATACTCGCTGAGCACCTGGTCGGTATTTTCGTTCCACGTTGCCCACACCCGGTTGGCGGTGGCCACCTGCTTGAGCACCTGAGCCCGCACATGGACGGTGTAGGTATTGGACTTGGTCGTCAGGCGCGGGTAGATCGCATTGTAAGGATCTTCGCGGGCGTTGTCGCCGGTGTAATTTGCGGTAGCACTTTTCCAAAAAGTATCCATGGTGCTGGTTCCGTTTGATGGGTAGGCGGAAGGAGCGCCTGATGCTCCACTCGGTATCATGTAAATGTTACAGATTTCCGAGGCGGAGCGGAAAATATCGCCGCTGTCGAAACGCTGCTGCAGGCCTTGGATGGTCGCATCGTCATTGATATCGTAACTGGTTTGCACCGTTAAGTTACTGGGTATGCCTCCCTTAAATCCTGTGGAAGCGGTGGTATCTTCCTTATATCCATTTGAATAGTTGGAAAGAAAAGTTCCACTTGAGGGTATTGCTGTAACCCTAACCGACTTGAGCACGGCGCGAACTCCGGTGCTTCGTGTGATATAGGTAAAGGGAGCAATCTGGTAGTTCATGTTGATCTTCCCCGCCGTGGAGAAGGTGCTGCTGATGGCGTAAGGCTCCACGACCGGCATGTAGAAAAAATCGAGAAAAAGATGGTCGGGAGGGGCCGACGTATAGGGAGGAATAGACCAAGGTCCCGATGATCCGGAACCACCCACACCAAATCCGGGATGCGACGGACCTGCGCTAGGATTGGGACAAAAGAGGAGCGTTCGCCAGGGAGCCACGCTGCCGCTCTGGTCTATTCCCGCGGGAAGGGAACCGAACATGACACCTGAAGCGACTTGCCCGTTCGGAGAATATTGATCCAGAGCAATATCATTTCCACCAAATCCAAAATAGCCTCCGTTAAAAGTATTAGCGGTATCACTATTATTGCCCAGTCCTACGCGATTGATAAAGGGCCCGTCGCCATGGTTGCCCGGTCCATTGTCCCAGTCTCCGGGACTGCCATTTTTCATCAAGGCAGCCGGTGTTCCCACCGGAGCGCTGGGGACCACCATGGTCCTGGGTACTCCCGCGACCAAGGCCGTTGCCGGTGACCAAATGGCAGTTGGAATGGAAGCTGTGCCTACCGAGGGGTCCGGCACCGGACGGTTGCCTTGACCTACATCTTCATCGGCAAAACGCAGGCTGGCGGCATAATGGCTTGTCGTAGTCGATGTGAATGAAGGATGGTTGGCAAAATAATTTGTCGTCACCGAGCTTAGAGCAGTGACCATGCGAAGATCGCCTTTGCTCGGACCATTTGGGTCGATGATCATGCTAACCGTCGTATCATTGGTTCGATCGGCTATTTGCTTCTGCGCATTTGTTGGAAAAGCACGTCCACTAGTACCCGCCGTCGCATTTGCTATTATGCCGGTTGTCTTAACCGGCATAGGAAGGGTGGCTTGACCGCCATTATTAAAGAGAATTTGAATAGTTTGCAGGGCGGTAGTTCCAGTCGGTGTCCCGCCCAGTACGCCATTTATGTAAAGCGGATATATTTTGATTGTAATGGGACCGGTCTGCTTAAAGGTAAATGTGGGGGGGATGGTGGTGGGAACCGGAACCAGGGTTGTGCTATAAAAGGGATATCCGTTGATTGGATCGCCTTGTTTGAAAGTTTTTGGAGCGGAAGTGGACTCCGGGATGTCAAAAGCATAGGCGTAAGCGAAAGGCTGGTTTTGATTTGCAGACGAATTTCCCATCGCATTGGTTGCCGTGGCCGGCAAACCAAGGCTGACAAAACCGCCGGTACCACCGCTAGCAAGGGTACCGGTATTCACCTGCAGTTGATCGAGGCCCGTGATCACCATCTGGCAGGCCGGCACATTGGCGGGAGGCGGGTTAAAGGGAGTAAAGAGATCCACCGAGAAAATACCTCCCATGGCAGGCTTCTTAATCACTGGAGTACCCGCTACGGCAATGGTATCTCCAACAAAAGTAAGGGCCGCTTCGGCCACGGTATAAGAAGTTCCCAACCCCTTGGTCGGATTGTTATTGGGAGACGTGAACATCGAAGGCACCACATTATTTAGACCAATCTTGTCGGCCAGAGATATCGCATAATCGTAAGTCAGCGAAGATCCGGAAGAGTTAAGCCCTCCCTGAGTGTGTTCATTCACAGCGGTGCGAATTATGTCGAACATTTCGGTCAGGATTTGATCGCATTGGCTCGACGTATATTTATTTGTAAAAGAGCCTCCAATGCCGGGAATGGGGGTTGAAGTCAGGTTTTCCAGATATTTATATAAACTCTGATTGCGCGCTATGTTCCAGTCGGCGGTGGTGCTTTGGCTGCTTGCGGCTCCAAGTTTTCCCGTTCCGACGGAACTTCTATAAGTGGATTGTCGTTGAAAATAATAAGGCGTGGTTGGACTGGTATTGGCGGTCGCGCTGAAGGCTAGCAAAGCATCCTTGGTGGTACGCTCGCTCGTATTTTGTTGCAGCGGCCAAAGACTGATGCGGGGGAGATTGAACATATTCACCTCCGGGGCCTGGCTGTCGGCGGTCAGGAAGAACTTGGCTTTTTCCAGCACGTCGGGGGTGAGGGTGGCCGCCTGGGAAATACTGTTGGAAGTAAGGGTCCGCTGGGTGCCCGTTAAACCAGGGGCAAACAAGAGTTCATCGAGCGAATTATAAAGACGGTCGTTATCGGAAACGATGGGCTGAGTGGTGCCTCCAACGACGTACACTGTACCCAACTTTGATCCTGTTACTGTTCCGCTTGAACTACCGTTGGTGGTGTCGTTGACGCGAGGTGCCAGAGAATAATAAGCATGAAAGACTGGGTAATCCTTCGATGCAGAGAAACCGAGTACTGTGCTTCCACTGTAGACAGCAGTTGAAGGAACAGGCCTTTTCATACCTGATATAAGGCCCCCTAAAACCGGACTTAAACAGGTGGTCGCGGGATGGCCCGATATGCGCTGAAACTCCCCCTGCACCGGAATGGAAGCAGAGTAACTCACGACATCCTGCGGGTCGGAAGTATAGGGCTTGTTCCAATAAGTGCCCTCGGAAGCGGTATTGATGTTAATTTTGCAGGTTTCATCATCGGTCCAGAAGGCGACCCGTCCGACGACCGGGTTGGTTTGTGACGGGGCGGGACTAAGCGTGACGAGACCGTTGTTGACGCCGGTGGCCGAGCTCATGGTCCCATCCTGCAGGACGTAAAGCCATTTGGTGGGCATGGGGAGCCGTTGATCATCGTCTCCGTTAGCGGCTGTTGGTGATACAGAACCATCGGGAGGAGGGGTGCTCCCCGTGTCATAGTTAAATCCTTCCACACTTTGGGTTGGATCGGTGCCTTCCGCGCGTGGGTCGATGATGGGAAAGATAAGATTGCCGTTCGAATCAGTGATGGGACTGTTCAGATCGGTGTAGAGACCGTATTGGGAGTCCCAGTTTTGAGGTACATCCGAGGTGAGGGCGGCAGATGAAAAATTTGTCCCGGACACGATCATCTTGTCCGAAGAATAGAGCTTGTAGAAATTGGCCAGGTTGCCCGTAGTGTCATAAGTCCGTATCGCGCCTGGTTGCGAGGCCCAGGCCCACGGAGTTGACGTGCTGTTGGGGTCGTAGCCCTCGGTGGCCTGGCTTATCTGGGCGATAACGAGATTGACGGCGGAATCGGCCAAAGCCGAGGAAGTCCCCGCATCGGAAAAGCTTTTGGCGGTGGTTTGCTCAAAACCGACCTTGGTCACGAAAGATAAAGTCAGGATGGTGATCAGGGCCACCATCATGACGACAAGGAGTAGGGCCATTCCGGCCGAGCGCCGGCGGATGAGGGATAAGGAATGAATTTTCATAAGTTCATTAGGGGCGATAGGTATGCAGGGCGCCGTTGGCGGGGTCGATGCTGACGGTGGAAAAATTGATCGGGGTGGAAGTCGGATCGTGAACGTAGTTTGGATCGTGGAGATTGCTGATCGTGATGAATTGGGAGCTCGCAGTGGCGGAGGTATTGGAATCCAAGTTGGTCGTCCCATCGGGGTAAAAACTAAACGAACAGTACTTTATCGAGCTCCCCAATACGCTGGTAAGGTTGGAAGGCGGATTCGAGAAGGTCTTGGGAGATTGAAAATTGGTTGAACTGCCCGAGACGGATAGCGAGGACATGTTGGGCGCGGGATCGATGATGATATTGGGAGGAAAAAGGAGGGGTTTGCTGACGGCGACGGCGGTGCCTGCGGTTGTGGTCGAGGTGGTCGAGGTGCTGTAGGCGAATAACTGAAGGGCCTGGAACTGGTTGCTTACCAAGCTGCCGGGAGGTGTGCATTGGTAGAAACGAACCTGGACCTGCTGGCTTTTGGTAATGGCGATCTGCCGCGCCTGGGTCAGGGCATTGGATACCAGGTCGGCCCCCTGGGAGAGCTGGGAGCTTTGCAGGACGCTCGACGTGACGGGCAGGACGGCGACCGCCATCAACCCCATGATGGCTAGGACCACGAGAAGTTCAATAAGGGTAAAGCCGGAGAGGGCCCTTCTTTCTCCGAAAGGCCGCTGGGAAAAGTTGAAAGGAGGATAAGCAGGCATGGTCAGTTTCCGGAATATTGAAGCAGTCCGTTGAAGGTGGAGTTGGGAAGCTTGATGTTGAGCGTGAAGACGCGGTAATTCACATTCGCCTTGGTTAAGCTGTCTTCCAAAGCGGTGAGATCGCTCTGATAATTGATGGCCTGGGTAAACAAGCCCGCCATGGCATTGCTGATGGCTGTTGGCGGATTGGTGCCATTTTGCGCGGCAAGACGCTGGGCGGAGGATTCGTCTATCGCCACCATGGTTACGAGTATTGTCGGAGGCAGGTCATTTTGGGTGGTGGATTTGGCGGTTGAACCCGTGGTCGTGCCCGTACTAATGGAAGTGGTGCTTTGATGAGAGTTGTAGGAATAATTAGGAGCGATGCTATAAACGAAGGGAGGGCCGCCGTTCGCGACGTCGGTAGGCGAAATTTGCGGGCTTAAAATGAGGGCAATGACATTCTCGGCCAGCACATGCGCGGGAACAGGGCTTAGATTCAAGGCGTCCTGATACCACTCTCCTGTGGTGTAATTTTCGCAATTAAGGACGCTTCCCGTCGTTGGCGGCGGCACGGTCTTATATCCGGAAGTATGCTTATAAAGCGTCATGTCTTCCGAAGGTTCCATCATTTCCATCAGGCGATAACGGTAGCGCGGAGCATAATAGGACAGGCTTTGGAAGAAGGTGGGGGTTGAGGTCTGGTCGCTGCCGAATTCGATATAGTAGCCCCAGGTATTTAACAGGTGATTCAATCCCTGGTAATCAGAGTTGGCGGTGTATCCTATGGGAGCCTGGAAGAAGACCGCGTGGGTGGGATAATCTGCCGGATCGCCGTTGGTCAATTGAGGTCCGGGAGGGGAACCCTGACCGTTCCATGGACCGCTGATGAATCGCAATTCCGACAGGCGAATATAGTATTGTGGATTACTGGGATTATTGTATCCCCAATAGGTATTCAGCGTGGCCTGGCTCAGGCGCTGGGTCATGGTGGAGAAGGCCTGGCGCGACTGCTTGAACTCCTCGATTTTTAAATTGGCGTAGTGCCAGGTCTTGTTGACGCTGCCGCTGATCGAAAGCATCATTCCCACCAGCAAAATCACGATCACAATGGAAACGAGCATTTCCACCAGGGTAAACCCGGGGGAATTTCGTCTGTAGGGCGTTAAGGATGGGGAGATCATTGTTTGTTAGATAAAGTCGAGTCGGTGTTGGCCACCAGTGCCGTGTATAATGCAGTGTTGGCCGGAAGGGGACTGTTGGAAGAGAGCGGGGCCGTGATTTTGGGAACACGGGGACCCGGATGATAAGAAATGTAGACCTGGATGCTGGCCAGATTTGAATTGGCAGCCGGCGCGCTGGGCAGTGTGGTCGTTGGCGTAACAAAAACCGCTACATCGTAAACCTTGGGTATTGAGGTATCCGACGTAATATCATCTCCCTGGTCGTCGAAATAACGGGCGGGGGGATTTCCCTGGGTGGTGAGGGTGGTAAAGTCCGTTTGCTTCAGGTCATTCATGACCTGCTGGAAGATGGCGGCATTCGTCGTGGTGGTGATGGCGCCGTGAAAAGATTTTGAACCAACGGAAAGCAATCCCATGATGCCGATCAGTGCCGTTGCCATCACTCCCAAGGCCATGGCCACTTCGACCAGGGAAAAACCGCCTTTGGACCGGCGATGCATTTGCCATGTTTGTTTGGAACGCGGCAATTTGAAGAGACGAGAAGGAAGTTTCATTGCAATTTTGATTGTTTAAGAAGATTTCCGCGAACCGTAGTATGTATATTGTATGTATTTTGTTAGTTGTCAAGTAGGCAGGGTAAAATTTTTGTAATTCATCCACTACCAAAGCTCATAGCCATGGGTGCGCTCGCATAGGGGATCACGGTATGCTTCTCGTGGATGGGAGACATAAGTAGCTACCAATAAGCATCTTAAGAAGCGATGCCGGCTTTTGTGATGTGAATGCCCTAGGCGCAGCTGTCCCTCTGGCAGATGGGGACGTTTATTTTGGCTTGGAAAATCGCGTTATCAACCCGAAAACAAGCATGACGGCCCCAAAGACAAAAAGAACCAGACCCCACCAGAGATTAATGTTAATATCGAGGGAGCGCTTGTACATATTTTCATTCGATCCCGTGAAGAGCCCGTAGGAGGTCAACAAAAAGCCGAGAAGCGAGAACATCATTCCGATTGGAAGCCGAATATCGAGACCCATAGAATTTCCTTTCTACCAGAACAGGACGTTTAGACCGACACAGACGAGAAGCAGAATCGTCCCCAGTGCCGCCGGAGTCAAGTACCAGGGTTGGTCGGGTTCCTTGAGCTTGGGGGTCAGCGAGTAAACCAGGCCGGTAAGTTCCTCATCGGTCTTGGTGCGCCGGGTGGCGAATGAGATGACAATGGTCAGGATCAGGCAGCTGGAAAAGGCGAAGCTGGCCAGCCAGAAATTTTGGGCCATCTCGCTGGGGAACGTCTGGACCTGCGTCATCCATGCGCCTTTGACGCCCGGGGTGTTTCCCGCGGCGATCGTGCAGCCGTGAAAGAGGGCCGAGGTCAGCGTTCCGCCGCAGAGACCGAAAAAGGCGCCATGGCTGGTGGTGCGGGACCAGAACATGCCGAGCAGGAATGTGGCGAAGAGCGGTGCATTCACAAAGCCGAAGACCAACTGCACGATATCCATCGCGTTGGCATAATTGCTGGCAACGTACGCACACCCGATACTCAAGACAATGCCGACCACGGTCACGTACCGCCCCATGCTCATGTAATGTTCGTCGCTTTCATTGGGGGCCAGGTAGGCTTGATAAAGATCGTAAGTCCAGACCGTGTTGAAAGCGGTTACGTTACCGGCCATGCCCGACATGAATGAGGCAAGCAACGCGGTCAGGGCGAGTCCCATCAGGCCGGGCGGACAATATTTCTTCACGAGGGAGAAGATCACTCCATCGTAATCATTATCGGTGACGGCATCCTGCAGTCGCGTCCGGATGACGTCGTCACTCAGGGGTTGTGCCGAGTCGTCTTTTACCAGGGCGGCGACCTTCTCCGTATTGAGATTACGTTGAACCGCCGTTGAAATCGATTTGGCGGCGGCATCGGGATCAAGCTGCTTGGCCGAGGCATCCTTCACCGCCGCAACTGCACCCGGATAAGCGCTGCCGGAGATGAGCACCGGGGGAAGGCGGTAATTGTCCTTGCCCGCCGCCGCCAGCCCCACCGCGATCATGCCGGGCAGGATGACCAGGATGGGAAAGAACATTTTCGGCACGGCGGCGATCAGTGGCGTCCGGCGTGCTGCGCCCATGTCTTTGGCGGCCATGGCGCGCTGCACCACGAGGAAATTCGTGCACCAGTATCCGAAGGAGAGCACGAAACCGAGCCCGAAGACCATCGCGAAGAGATCCACTCCCATCGGGTTGGCCGCAGAACCGCCAATGACGGGTGTCCACGCGCTTGTCCAAGCATTCGGTGCGAAATGTGAGGTGTTGAGGTTGAGTTTCGTCGGATCCTGCGCAACACCCTGCAAGGTTTCCTTAAGGGCCGACCATCCGCCGACGTCCTTCAATCCCAGGTAAACCACCGGGGAGAACCCGAGAACAATCATGAAGAATTGCAGGACTTCCGTGTAGATGGCGGAGGTCAGGCCGCCCTTCAAAACGTAGACGAGTACAACAAGCGAACAAACCAGGAGGCTGATGGTGTAGTCCCATCCGAGGAGATTGTGCAGGAGCTTGGCCAGGGCATTCATCGAAATGCCCGAGGCAAAGACGGTCATCACGGCAAAGGTAAGCGAGTTGAAGCAACGCGTGCGCTCATCGAAACGCATCTTGAGATATTCCGGGACGGAGCGCGCTTTTGATCCGTAATAAAACGGCATCATGAACACGGCGAGAAACACCATGGCCGGGATCGCCCCCAGCCAATAGAAGTGACAGGTGGCGATGCCATACTTGGCGCCGCTCGCGGCCATACCCACCAGTTCCAGCGCCCCCAGGTTGGCGGAGATAAAGGCCAGGCCGGCCACCCAGGCGGGAATCGAGCGGCCCGAGAGGAAGAAATCCGCACTGGTCTTCATGTAGCGCTTGAGCGCGAAGCCGATGCCCACGACAAACGCGACGTAGATGAGCATGATGGAGTAGTCGATCAAGTGAAGATGCATGAGAATTTTTCCTTTAGGAATGGACTGTTCGCGGCATGAATATCAGCGCATTTACGGTGATTTATCCAAGCGGGTCACGTTAACTAGCATGTAGGCTTCTTAGGGTCAAATAATAGCGATAAAAGTTTGAAGCATCTCTTTGGGGTCGTGGGACAAGGGCGGTGGGAATGATGGGAAAGGCGCTCGATTGCGAATGCCAACGCGGCATGAGT
>Ga0206931_1174_pt1 | contig 18568 bp, 18 predicted proteins | sample Alteio_BWOrgHeat_17_FD_152946 | JGI IMG/M metagenome (GOLD analysis project Ga0206931, IMG submission 152946) | Enriched cells from forest soil in Barre Woods Harvard Forest LTER site, Petersham, Massachusetts, United States -... | ecosystem: Environmental > Terrestrial > Soil > Temperate forest >...
GAGCGGCTTCCGATATTCGCGGAAAGTTTCGACCGACTGCTGTTCGGGATGGGGCAGATGAATGGCGTCCATCGCCCAAAACCATAACCGGCTGAGCGGTGTTTCGATAAAAATAACGGCGCCGCAAACGAGCAGGCTCCATTTGATCACCTTGGATGCAGGGAGACGTTCCAGTCCAAATTGCTCCCTCGCCGTGCGTCCATTTTCCATCAGCAAAACGGCCATGCCTGTAAAAACAAGGACGACATAGAGAACCGATTGCATGAAGACCAGAAACAGGACGGCGGCCACGAAAAGCCAGCCGCCGATTCGAGGCATGCTGAAATCCAACGGAGCGTTTCCGCTGTTGATCAGTCGTCCCGCCTTAAGCTGGCCAAAGACATAGTTGGCGACGCGCACAAAACAAATAAGCACCGTCAGCATGAACACCACCTCGACAAGTACCGGAAGATCGGTGTCCCTGTCGTGCTGAATGACGGCGGCAAACAGAGTCATAATCGGGGAGAAAGTACCCGTCTTTCAGGAACCGGCTTCGGCCTTATCCTCGATGGGAGGAAAAATGATTTCCGGCTTGCCGATGACATGGTCCCGCAGGGAGTTGCCAAAGAGGGCTTCCTCCAGCCTGACGGGTTCCCGTGGGAAGCTGGAGCTGCGCGCGGATTTTCTCCGCCGTAAAGGGCAGAGCCGCCTGCACCAGCACGGATAAGCGGCGGACCGTTTCGGCCAAAAGAGCGAGGACGGCATCGAGACGCTTGGCCTGGGCCGGGTCTTTGGCCAGTTTGAAGGGAGCCGTTACTTCGACGTATTCATTGGCCTTGGCCACGAAGCTCCAGACCGCCTGCAGCGCCAGGTGCGGCGCAAATTCATCCATGGCACGGCGATATTCCTCCACCACCGCATCGGAGCGCAACTCGGCATCCTCGGGCGTGATGTGAAAGCCGTCGTAGTTCGGAATCCTGCCCTCGCGATATCGTCCGATCATCGACAAGGTGCGCTGGATGAGATTCCCCAGTTTTTTACCCAGGTCGCCCGTGTAGCGTGTTTCGAAACGCTCGTCGGAAAAGTCGGCATCCTGGCCCAGGACCATTTCGCGCAGGACGAAATAACGCAACGCATCGGGACCAAATTTCTCCACGTAAGGCACCGGGTCGACCAATGACTTTGCGTTCGATTTGCTGATCTTCGCCCCGCTGTTGGTCCAGAAACCGTGAACGAGCAAATGTTTCGGCAACGCGAGATCGAGTGCCAGCAGCATGATTGTCCAGTAGACCCCGTGGGCGGGAATGAGAATGTCCTTCCCGATGATTTGCAGGTCGGGCGGCCAGCGCAGCGTACCCTTGACCGAAGCGAACGAGTAGTAATTCACCAGGGCGTCGAACCAGACATAGGTGACGTAGTCTTCATTGAAGGGCAGCGGAATACCCCAGGTCAGGCGGCTCTTGGGCCGGGAAATGCAGAGATCGGCCAGAGGCTCGCTCAACGCGCCCAGCAGTTCCTTGCGACGAAACGAAGGCACGACAAACCCGGGGTTTTCCTCCAAATGCCTGAGCAGGCGCTGGCGGTACGGTTCGAGCCGGAAGTAATAATTCGGTTCCTTCGTCTGGATCACCTCGCCGAAAATCTCGGGCCACTGGCCGTCGACCTTGTCTTTTTCGGTGACGAACTGTTCCTGCCGGACGCTGTAGTAGCCCTCGTATTCCTGGAAAAAAATCTCCCCCTTGTCGTGAAGCCGTTGCAGCCATTCGCGCACGATCTTTTTGTGATGAGCATCGGTGGTGCGGACAAAATGGGATGATTCCACACCGAGGCTTTTATGCAGGCGCTGAAATTGCGCGCTCATCTGATCGCTGAACACCTGCGGATCGACGCCTTCCCGCTGGGCCGATTGCTGCACTTTTTGGCCGTGCTCATCCACGCCGGTCAGGAAAAGCACGTCATGCTCAAGACTGCGCTGATAACGCGCAAAGAAATCGGCCAGGACCTTTTCATACGCATGCCCCAGGTGGGGAGCGCTGTTCACATAGTCAATCGCTGTCGTGAGAAAATAAGAACCAGCCATGCTGCCAGTCTACTCACGGACGCTTTGCTGGCGAGAGGGATGTTGCGCAGTCCACCGCACGATCAGGCATAAAGTCTTCAAACCACATTCTTCTCAGCCGCTTCCGCCACAGCCACCATTCCCGCCGGGTCGGGCGAGTCTTTCAGTGTCTTGAGAAACCGTTTCATGGCGGGAGAAAGTACCCGGCCCGTCTTGTAGATGATGCCGAGAGGCCGGTAGTAGGGATGGCCGCGGAACTCGACGGAGGCCAGCGTGCCGTTCTGCACCTCCTGCTCGACGGTGGCGCTCGGCACAATCGAAACTCCCGCACCGATTTCCACGGCGCGCTTCACCGTCTCGATATTGTCGAACTCCATGACCGGATTCACTTCCAACCCGGCTTCGCGGAAAATCTTGTCCACCGCCTTGCGCGTCGGGATGTCCGGCTCAAAACCGATGAATTTTTCCTTCTTCAATTTTTCCACCGTGATTTCGCTCTCCTTCGCCAGTTCGTGGCTGGGAACGCAGATCAGGACGAGCCGGTCCTTGCGGAATGGTTCAACCTTCAGGGTCTTTTTCTGGACCGGAAACGCCACGAGTCCGAGATCGCTCGTGCCTTCGGCCACTTCGTCGTAGACTTGGTTGGAACGCCGGTACTCGACATGCACGTTGACGTTCGGGAATTCGGTCAGGAATTTCTTCAGGTAAGGCGGAAGTTCATGCAACCCGATACTGTAAACCGTGCTCAGCCGGATCGTGCCGGAAACCACATTGCGCATTTCGGAAAGCTGATGCTGGAGCGAGTCGAATTGGAAAACAATCTGCTTGCTCGCCTCGTAAAGCATCTGCCCCTCCCGCGTCAGGCCGAAGCGTTTGTTGCTTCGTTCGATCAGCGGCACCCGGAAACGTTCTTCCATCGCGCGGACCTGCTGGCTGACCGCCGACTGGGTGATGAAATTAAGTGAAGCAGCCTTGCTAAAGCTCCGGGATTCCACCAGATCCCTGAAAACCTTGAAGGATTCAACTTGCATGAAGACCAGCATAAGCATATCTAATGACTCGTCAATGCTGATTTCGGAGGAATGACAGCCTGCAAATTTCACGATAAGCTTCCCTGATGGATGATTTTTCCTCACGTTTCCTCAAGATCCAAAACACCATCGATGCGGCCGCGCGGCATTCCCATCGTGATCCTTCCGAAGTCCAACTCATCGCCGTCAGCAAGACCCAACCCGCCGAGACCATCCAGGAGGCAATGCGGGCGGGCGTGACCCATTTCGGTGAAAACAAGGTGCAGGAGGCGCGGGGCAAGATCGAGACGCTGGGCCGCGGCATTTGGCATCTGATCGGCCACCTGCAAACCAACAAGGCCCGGGACGCCGTGCGGCTGTTCGATTCCATCGACTCGGTGGACCGGATTGAACTGGCCCGGGAACTGGACCAACGCGCCGCCGCCATCGGCAAAATCCAGAATGTGCTCCTGCAGGTCAATATTGCGGGTGAAAGCACCAAGTTCGGCTGTGCGCCGGAGACCGCGCGTGCACTCGCCGAAGCGATCAATGCCCTGCCGCGATTAAACCTTAGCGGCGTGATGACCATCGCGCCTTTTTCTCCCGAGCCGGAAAAATCACGTCCTCATTTTGCCGGTCTGCGCGAATTGCGGGACCGAATCCAGACCGATACCGGGCTGCAATTGCCGGTGCTTTCGATGGGCATGAGCGGTGACTACGCCGTGGCGATCGAGGAGGGCAGCACCTGCGTGCGCATCGGGACGGCCCTTTTCGGCGAACGTCTCAAGCTCAGGCAACGATTGCCGGAAGATCCCTCCTTCATTGAGTCGACTTAAGGAAAGAACGGTTCTAGACAATCCGCCGTTCTCCCGGCTAATTCGATAGCTGGCCTATGTTCACTTTTCATCGAGCGCATCCTCTTTTCTTCGTCATTGCTGTCACTGCGTTATTACTCAGAACACCTTCTTTGGCCGCTGACAACAAAACCAATCCGCCTTCGGCCACTCCGCCGATTCCAGCCCCGGCCTTTCTGGATGTTGTGACCTTCAACGTTTACACGGACAATGAAAATCACGGGACCGTCGTCACCACGGGTCCCACTCTGCTTCGGGTCGATGAAACCGACGACGGTTTCAGCATCATCTACGATCCGCAAACCGACTATTACGTGGGACTGGAACATCGCAATTATACCTACTGGGACTTTTCCTGGCCTGAAGTTCGCGCGGCAGTGGCGACCACGAAACGGTACGCCGCGCATCTGCGGGACCTTAGCATAGATGGCGTCTCCGCTTACGATCCATCGGCCGGCACCAATACCAATGACGCCAGTTCCACCTCGGCTCCGGCCAGTCCCGACAATGCCGGTTATGTCTGGAAGTCGACGACGGACAAGAAAAGAATGGCGGGGCTCGATTGTGTCCGCTGGATCGGGGAAACGATCAGCGGCGAAAGCGTGGAGGCATGGTGTTTCAACGGCCCCCTTCCCAAGGTCCAGACCGCCATGGAAGAGCTCCGCAAAATCAACGAACCGATTGCGCTGGTGCCTGTCCGCACCCTTGTCCCACCGATTGTTTTTCCAGTTTACGACGGGCTGATCAAAGGCGGCGTCACTCCCGTATCGATCGTCTGGGGCGAAGGCCGGGACAAAAATTATTTTTCCCTGGTGAGCGTCAAGACACGCGACGGCAACCCAAGTCTCTTTGCCATTCCCAAGCTCTATGTAAAGACCACTCTCATCACAATGGACGGAATCACAAACCCGGCCCCTCCGGTCACTCCGATCAATCAGAAAAAACCGGATAATCCGTAGAGGCCGTCAAAAACCTCCGCCACAGCACTCTTGCCCTGATCGAAAAATCTGGCACAATCCGACCATGCCTCAGGATTACATCCCGGTATTTCTGCAAATTGTCGCCGGCATTCTCTTCGCCGTTTCCACTCTCGCCATCTCGGTCCTTATCGGCAAGCGCGGTCGTCCCAGCGCGGCCAAGGACCAGCCCTACGAGTGCGGCAAGGACCCCATCGGCCCGACCCACTCCCGTTTCTCAATCAAGTTTTACCTCGTGGCCATGCTTTTCATCCTTTTCGATATCGAAGTGGTTTTTATGTATCCGTGGGCCATCGTCTATCGCGAGATGCTGCGCGACACCCCCTCGCCCTACGGCGGTCTCTTCATTTTCTATTCGATGTTCTCCTTTATTGGCATTCTTGCCGTGGGTTACCTTTACGCGCTGAAAAAGAAAGCTTTCGATTGGACCCACAACCCGACTCCGCCTGTTTCGCTCATTGGGACCAGTTTATCCTCAAGCATCTCCAGGCCCAAATAGAGTCCTGAGGCTGTGCTTTTCGCTGCCTTCGACCTCCCTTCCGCATCACCCAGCGCGGGCATCTCATGGCCCGATGTGGCGCTCTCTTTTTTCGCCATCGTGCTGGAAGGCGCGCCCTTCCTGGTCCTGGGTGCGATCGTCTCCGGGCTGGTCGATGTTTTTCTGCCGGCGGGCTTGATCAAGGACTGGCTGCCCCGCTCCAAAACACAGGGTCTGTTTGCCGCCCTGGGCGCCGGAATCATTTTCCCTCTCTGTGAATGCGGTGCCATGCCCATTGTCCAGCGGCTTATCCGCAAAGGCGTCCCTCCGGCGGTTGCCACCACTTACATGCTGGCCGCGCCCGCGCTTAATCCCCTCGCCATGTTCAGCACCTTCCTCGCCTTTCGCAATCAGGACCCGTGGCTGATGGTCGTCCTCCGGTTCGGCTTCAGTTTTGCCGTTCTGGTCTTCATCGGATTCTGGCTGATCCGCCTGCGTCCCGATCAAATGCTTCGGGCGGAAACGCTGCTCGGCTCGGTCCGCCCGAACCCGGCGCTTTCCCCAAATCCCGGCCTTGTCCTCGTTCCGCGTCCGGGCTGGTCGCTCGGCGGCTTGCAGCAATTCACCGGCGCGGTCATTCGCGATTTTACCGGGGTCCTCCTTTTCCTTGTCATCGGCGCCGCAGTTGCCGCCCTTTTTTCCACCGGATTCAATCGCAACCTGCTTGCCCCCCTTGGGCAAAGCCTCCTGCTGGGACCGCTGGCGGGCATTCTCCTCGCGCAACTTCTCTGCCTTTGCAGCACCACCGACGCCTTCATCATCGCCGCGTTTGCGCCTTTTTCAGTCCCGGCCAAGATCGCCTTTCTCGTGGCGGGACCTCTCATCGATCTCAAGCTATACTGGCTTTACCGAAGCGCGTTTCAGCCCCGGTTTGTGCATGGCTTGTGGATCAGGGCACTTGCGGCTACTCTTGTGATAACGCTTCTTTATTCCTACAAACCATGATCGACCGCCTCGCCCGCCATACCTCCTTTTTTGCCCCCGCCGCCGTGATGAGCGCCTGGGGAACGGTCATGCTGCATACCATCGCCTCCGGCCACATCAACCGGCTCCTCAGCCCGGCGTTCCGTTCTTATGTGTTCGCGGCGGCAGTGCTGCTGTTTGTCCTGAGCGCCCTGCACCTGCTTCTTTACCAACCCGAATCGGTAACCGTGCCCGCCGGAACATCTCCCGGCCGCTTGCGCCACTTCATGCGCTGGCTGGTCCTGCTGTTGCCCGTTATGGCCGCATCGGTCCTTTCACCCTCGGCCCTATCCAGCACCACCCTCGCCAATCGCGCTCTCGATTCGACGGCCGGAGTCGCCGCCATGCCGAACATGAGCGACAAGACGAGCGACGATATAAAAATGGCGCAGGCAGCCGATCCTAATCAGCCCGTGCCGGTTGAAGTAACCGATCTGATTACGCTGAGCCATTCCCCCGAGCAGATCAAAGCCTTCGCGGGACGCAAGGTCCGCACCGTGGGACTGGTCGCCGACGCATCCGGGAGTTCTCCCAAGCTGGTTCGCTGGATCATGTGGTGCTGCGCGGCGGACGCCCAGCCCGCCTCGGTCGAGTTGGCCGGTAATACCTCAGGCAACTGGAAAGACACGCAATGGGTCGAAGTCGTCGGGACGGCGCAATTTCCCTCCACACTCGGCCATATCGTGCCCCGGATCGAAATCGAAAGCATCAAGGCAACCCAGGAACCCGACGAGCCTTACCTTTCGCCCTGAAACAATGGAGCTTGACCGCTCCGGCGCTCCGGGTAGGTTAATGCGCTTCACTCAACCCCCTTTATCCCATGCGCGAACAAGTCATTTTGGAATGCACCGAGGCTGCCAAGGAAGGCAAGTCGGCTTCCCGTTACTTCACCACCAAAAACAAGAAGCTGCAGCAGGAACGCATCGAGCGCCTCAAGTACAATCCGGCCCTGCGCCGTCGCACGATCCACAAGGAAAGAAAGTAGAGTCGCCGCTGCATTTTTGTGCAGCCGCAGCCGTGCCGGCGAATCAGTCCTTTCGCAAGTAAATCAGGACTGGCGGTTTCGCGGGCACTGAGCCCGGCTCAGGGTCGACAGGAGTTGTGATTTCCACAGCGAGCCTGTAGTTGTCGGCAAGAAATCGGGCGAGAGGCGGATAATTCACCGCCCGGGAAAGTTCGAGAGGTTGTCCCCATTCCATTTCCCCCGCGGAGTCGACAAATACCCGGGGCATGGTCCGCTTCAAGTCTTTGAGGTAAGCTGCGCGATAGTAATCGTAAGATAAAATGTCGTAGTAGGCGATGACGTCACAAGTCGCGGGAGGCAACTGCGTTTCCACGTAGTATTTGGGAGTCCATCCCCAAACGGCCAGGCAGTCGCCCGGAGCCGTTACCTTCCGGATATATTCCGACACCGGATCGAAGGGCTTTACGGTCACTCCCCGCTTGATCTCCACAATCCTGGGATTCGTCGAGAACCACACCAGACGAATGGGGATCGGCAGCAACGATAGGGCTACCGGCAGGACCGCCGCCCACGGCTGGAAGCGCCTGATCAACCCGCGATCCAGAAAAAGCACGCCACCCCGCACGATCCAGGCGATGACCAGCAAAGTTGGAACCGGCAGAAGCAGCAGATAATGAATAAAGGCAAGGTTCGGTTTGAGCACGACCCACCAGGCCAGAAAAAAATATCCAAAAATCAGGATGAATCCCACCCACCAGGAGCGGGTTATTCTTTTCATTCGGGCAAGGCCCAGCAACGCAACGCCAAGGCCGGCACATATCAGCATGCCCAGGAAATAAATCGTAAATTCCAGTCCGTGCTTGAGGAGCTGAATCGCCATATGCACGTGCGTGCCTATTTGATACCACCGGATGTTGGTGCCGTAATGCCACGGGCTGACGATATAACGCTGAAAAACGTCCCCCAGCATGCCGTTCGCAATGACGACAATGCCAAGGAAGAGAGGCGTCGACGCGGTCCCCGTCACCAGGCAGGCAAGCGTTCGCGCGGCGGTTTGTTTGTCCCCAGACTTCCCTTTCTTGGACCAGATCAGGCCAAGGGCGACAAAAAAAAGATAAACGGCCAGCGGGGCCGCTTGAAGTTTGGAAAAGGGTATCGCGCCAAGAATTATTCCCAAAACAAATGCCGCACGACCGTTCATGTGTTTCCACAGGACCGTCGTCAGCCATAAGGAAATGGCGAACAGCGCCACGGGCAAATGCTCGCTGGAGTAATGCACAAAATCGGGACGATAAGCGAAAAGGTAGAAGGCGATCAACGGTAACGCCAATGGAAGGGAGCGGTTTTCTCCCACGATGGCAGAAAGGGTTTTAATGCTGAAAACAAGGGTGATGAAAACACAGACCAGGCCGGTCAGGCGAATCGTCAGGTAGGATAGGGGTTTCCCCGCCAGCATGGGCCACATCAGGACATAGGAATTGAGAGGCCCGCTGGTGACCCCATCCTGGGAAAAAGGGAGCCAATGCCTGGCATATCCAAGCGCCTGCGCAATAAACGAGCTTTCATCCGGATTGAGCTCTCCGGGGTAAAACAGGATAGGAGCCCTCCAGGCGAACAAAGCCAGAAACAAAAGCGCGAAAAGAAGCACCTTCCAAATATCCCGCGAATGGCTTGCACCAAAAAAGGAATTCTTCGCGGACGCGGCAAGAGGCCTGGTGATGATAAAAACAATCGCAACCCAGAGTGCCAACGGAAGGAACCGGTTTAAAAGCACGGCAAAAACTAAGCTCCGGGGATTTTGAAGTAAATCTTTCTTGGTGTGCTTTTCGGATAGCCTCTAGGAAAACAGACGGGAAAGCATGTGCGAAACGATCCGGTCGTAAGTATGAAAGGCAAGCACGTGCTCACGGCCCGCGATGGCCATGGCGCGAAGTTTTTCCCTGTCGGCCAGGGCCATCCGGACGACCCGCTGGATGTCCTGTCCCTCGACCCCGTAGTAAAATCCATGAACATGGTCGATCAAGGGCTGATAGCGCCGCGTTCGCGGATAATTCATGAAGGGAATCGAACCGGCCACGCAGACTTCATAATGACGATAACAATCCCAGCCATGTCCTTCCGGCGACCAGACCAGCCACGCCTGGGCGCAGCGTTTCAGGAATTCCGCGCGTGTATATTTGGTGCTCTCTTCGACCTCCACCCGGATTCCTTCCGCGGTGAGTTCCCGCAAAAGTTTCGCGCCTGTTTCGCGCACTTCCGAACCTTTCAAACTCCCGGCAAAAAAGACATCGATGGTCTTGGCCGCGTGAAGATCGATCCCATCAAAAGCCTGGTCGTGGTCCACGCCAAGCGAAATGGGTTGAATTTTATGCCGGTTGTTCCTGAAAACCGCCGACTTCCTGACCGCAGACGTGTCTTCCAGGTAACCCGTGGAAAAGAAGCCCTGTTCGAGCTTGACTGGACATTCCCGCCAGAAATAGACGCGGCATTTTTCCAGCAGCGGCAGGTAGTGGGCGGGGATCGTATTGGGATCGTCCTTGCGATCATAGACAAGAAGAGGCACATCAAGATCGCGCAGGAGCCAGGGAATGATCCAGGTGCCAAAGGCGTAAAAACGCCCAAATGCGCACCGCGCCACGCGGGCCAGATTGGAAAAAATCGAGCGGTCCCGACGCCATGGCGCTCCAGACACGCCAAAGGACGAAAATACGACAAGATCATAGCGGCCAGCCCCGAGTTCGCGGCGTAATCGCCGAAACTGCGCATAGGTCATGCATTCCCTGAGGTCCGGATTCTTTTTACCGACGTAAAAATAGGTGACCTGGCTGGGCCGGACCGACCTGAAAAAAGGAATATCCCCTATTTCCAAGATATGGAGCGAATCGATCGGCATGGCTTAACCCGCCGCCGCGATTTCTTCGAGCAGGTAGCGGTTGAGCCGTGCTCCCAAATCGAGATGCGCCAGCGGAAAAGTTTCATTCGGACTGTGCGCGTTGCAGTCCGGCAGGCAGAAACCAAGCAGGAGTGTGTCCGCCTTGAGAATGCTTTTGAAATCAGCCACGATCGGTATCGAGCCGCCTTCGCGAATGAGAGCGGGCTTTTTGCCGGGGAAAAGCCGTCCGAGGGCCTTTTGCGCCGCCCTACCGAAGCCCGCGTTCGGATCGACCAGATAAGGCTCGCCGCTATGACCGGGCACCATCTCCAGCCGCACGGAGGGCGGAGCGTGCAGGCGAAAATAGGCTTGGACGATCTTGATGATTTTCTTGGGGTCCTGGTCCGGTACCAGGCGGAACGTGAATTTCGCCTGGGCCTTGCTCGGGAGCACCGTCTTGGTTCCCTCGCCCTGGTATCCGCCGCCGATACCGTTGACCTCGGCGGTCGGGCGCGCCCAGATGCGTTCCAGCGGCGTGAACCCCTTCTCACCGCGCAAGGCGCGTACTCCGGTCATTTTCAACAATTCCCGTTCCTGCAAAGGGAGACGCTTCCATGTCTTACGCTCCCATGGCTGGAGCGGCCTCACGTCCTTGTAAAAGCCCTTCAAATTGACTTTAAGATTTCTGTCATGCAATCCGGCAATCAGGCGCGCCAATACCGTTGCGGGATTTTCCACCGCGCCGCCGAATATGCCGGAGTGGAGATCGTGATCGGGTCCTGTCACTGTGACTTCAATTGCGGCCAGCCCCCTCAACCCATAAGTAAAAGTAGGCTGGCCCGGCGCCACCATGGATGAATCGGAAATGGCCACGACATCGCAGGCCAGTTCCTCCCGATGTGCTTCAAGAAATGGGGCGAGATGGGGGCTGCCAATTTCCTCCTCGCCTTCAATCAGCATAATGAGATTGACCGGCAAATCGCCCTTTTCCTTCAGCACCTGCTCGACACCCAGAATATGGGCGAAAATCTGCCCCTTGTTGTCGCTTGCACCGCGCGCCGTGACCACGCCATTTTCAATGCCGGGATTAAACGGAGGCCGATGCCACAACTCGACCGGGTCGACCGGCTGCACATCGTAATGGCCGTAAATCAGGACGGTCGGACGGCCTTCCTTGCGGGGTCCACGCGCCACGATGATGGGATGCCCCGGGGTCTCGTGCTGAATGGCCTCCAGTCCGATTGTCGTGAGTTTGTTCCGGACCCATTCCGCACAACCGAGGACCTGTTCCTTGTATTTCGAATCGGTCGAAATGCTGCCGAAGCGCAAAAAATCGAAGAACTGATGCAGGGAAATATCCGACGGCATGGTCTACTTGGGTAGGGCATCGTTGTCCGGCATGGGCTTGGCTTGGGCCGCATCGGTCGGCTGGACGGGCACGATAAATTGCTGGCAATTCCATATGCTCCACGATTTATCGAAATCGGGAAAGGGCGGGTCCTCGAGTTGCGCCACATTGGCAAAATTCTTGACGATATCCGCCGGGGCGGTGGTGTCGTTGGACCGGCTGATAAAAAGCGCGGAATCATTCGGTGACGCCGACTGGTCGTAACTGGGCCAAAAATCAAAGTGGGTAATGACGTCCGGCTTGCTGACCACGTAGACGAACGGATTGCGCGGCAGGTAGAAGCTCAAGGCGCTCGCCATGGAGGTTGAATCGGTGATGATCAGGGTCGCCCCGACATCGCGCTGAATCTGCACCACATGATCGGCCAGGTTCCTCCACGAAATTTGCCGTTTATCGGAATCAAACCCGGTCACATTTTCGCCGCTTCTCGTGCGCGTGATCTGGTAGCCCTGCCCGTCCGGTTTGGCGACGATATAAAAAGGATTAAGCCCGCAGAACGACTGCACCGCCGCGAGGACAAAAACGCCCCCGACAATCCACTTGGCCAGACGATCAACCTGAGTCAGGCGGGCCGTGTAGCAACCCACCAAAAGAATCAGGGGCAGGAAAAGCGCCGGGACCAGTTCAAAACGGCCCTCGTGAAAAAACGCGGAGAAGTTGAGCCACGCCAGACCGGGCAAGGCCAGGCAAACCAGCAAGGCGTAGCGGGGATCGTCCCAGAGCTGGCGGCCCAGACGCCACAAGACCACCGCCATGAGAATAAAAAAGGGCACCGAAAGATAAAAGATCTCCGTCCAGATGAAGTGAAATCCCTGGTTCAGGGAAAAGCTGTGACTCAAGGGCCACGCATTGAGGATGTGGGTGTGGGCCACATCGGCAACCTGGGGGCCGTGCCACCACCAGATGATCGGCAGAAGAAAGAGACAGGTGAAAATGATCGTACTCCACAAAAGGGCCTCAAAGAGCCGGGGCCTCCGCTCCGGATTGACCGCGAAGTAAAGCAGCAGCCCCGCCATCCACCAGGCATTGGGTAACGCCACGAGCAGGGCCATGCCGCAGGCCGTGCCGCCGAGCAGCCACCACCACACCTTGTCCTCCTCCACCGCCCGGCAGAAGGCGACCAGCGCCAGCGCCATCAGCCCGGTGCTCACCGTCGCTTCGGTCATGAAGGAAAATTTCCACGCGTATATCGGAATGACGATGAAAAGAACCACGGTCCAGAAGGCGGCACGGGCGTTAAACCAATGACGCGCCAGATAGAAAAGGACAAAACCGCTGCAGCAACAGATCACCGCCGCCAGCCAGCGCACGCCCAATTCCGTGTCGCCGAAAAAGGTGGTCCCCACGCGGATCAAAAACGGCACCAGGGGACCGCGTTCCCAATAGGCCGGACTTAGATTCGTGCCGTGCCCCTGCAGCCACAGGTAAGCTTCCTGGCCTGACAGTTCGAAGGTTTGGGCAAACCAGAATCGCACCAGCAGCAAGGCCACGAGAAGAAAGATCGTCCGTTTGCGATAACCAGGATGCACCATAATGGATAATAGAACCTATCTCGATGAAGCTCAATGCACGTTTACGCGTCCAACCTTTAATTAATCCATCTCCGTCATATCCAACCAGACGCGAACCGGGTTATTCACCTTTCATGCAAGTAACTTGGCGCGCTATCCTACGCAAGCTAATACCCAAAAAGATGCCAAACAAGCGAAATGAGGTATTGTCTTTCTTCCCCTCTTTCCCCTAATCCTAGTCCCTTTGCATTATCCCCCTTTATGAAACCCCGCTCCTTCCTCATTCTCCTGGCTCTTTGCCCCCTCCTGAGTACTTCCTTCGTCATGGCCGATATCGATCCCGCGGGGAAGAGCAAGGAACCGCCCATTGCGTATGTCCAGGGCATGATCTGGAAGAGACTCAATCTGGCCGATTTCGAACTCACGGGTGTGGTCCGCAATGACAGGACCAAAAAAAGTTACCCGATTGTCCTCCGCACGAGAGGCCATACCCTCGTTTACGAATTTCAGAACCAGCCTCTTCAGATCCGCGTTCTGCTCGATCCCGCCAAGTTCACAGTCGAAAAACGGAGTTCGGCCACGGGTTCCTGGTCTCCCGTCAGCGGTGCGGAAATGAGCAAGTCGATTCTCGACACCGATATCACTTACGAGGATTTGGGCATCGAATTTGTCAACTGGGACGATGTCACGCCCCTCGGCACCGATGCCATCAAGACCCTTCCCGCCTATGTATTTGAAGCCAAGCCGGGTCCCAACGATCACAGCCGTTTTGCTGCGGTCCGCTACTGGGTCAGTTCGCAATACTGGGCTTTTCTCCGCGTCGACGGACTTAACGCCAAGGAGCAGACCGTCAAGCGCGTCGAGGTGCAGGACGTGATGCAAATCGGCAAGTTTAACGTCTTCAAGGAAATGAAAGTCGCCACCATGGTTCCCGACCGTAACGACATCGCTTCTTCCACAACCTTCATCGACATTCACGACGGCCATGAAGGTTCGGGTCTGCCCGCCGATGCCAGTACTGCTTCCGACGCCCCCAGCGCAGCCCTGCCTCCCGATACCAATACCGACACCATCCCCGTCGCTGCTCCGGCATCGCCATCACAAGGTCAGTAATCCCTGGGCATCATTGCCCTCCGTCGAGCTGTTATGCGGCGCACGGCGCCCATCCGGAAGGAGAAGCCTGAGTTGTATCATTGCCTGCGGGCAAGACTCTTGGCATAAGAGCTTCTTCTCCCGTGGAAGATCTCCCTTTTCGCATTCCCACCACACCTGCCCCGGCTCCCGCGCCCACGCCGCCCGACCCCAATCAAAAGCGTCGTGTTGCCCTGGCGTCCGGCCTTTCCCTCCTGTGGACCATATTTGCGCTCCTGGCCCAATTCTCCGGTGCGTTGGACGCCTTTGAGGAGCCGTTTCTCGACTGGCGGCAGGCGCTCAATTCCTATCCAAACCAGCCCAGCCCGCAACTCGCGCTGATCGCCATTGACAACATCCCCGCCGAGAAGCCCTGGCCCTGGTCGCGCCTCGATTATTCCCTGGTGCTGCGCAGCCTGATTGATTACGCGCCTCAAAGCGTTGTCTTTGAAATGAACCTCAACGATCGCGATACCAATTACACCTCCTTCGACGATACCTTTTCCCATATCGTCGAGCGGGCCAACACCGTCGTCTTTGCCGCCACCGTCATGACGGCAACCGATTCCGCACCTCCGCCGTCCAAGCTCGGGTCCATTCCTTACCGCGGTGATACGCGCCTGGTCTCCCGCTTCAGTTCGGCGATCTGGCCACTGACCACCTTTGCCGGGGATTCCCCCGTCGGCGCAAACAATCTCGAATCCGAAGCGGGGCTGCGCATGCGCCGCCTGCCGCTCGTCTTCATGCTCGACCAGAAAATGATTCCCTCGCTTGTCTTGCAGGCCGTCACCCAGTTTCTCGGGGCCGATCTCTCTTCATCCGAGGTGCAGGTGGGTCGCGCCATCTTTCTACGCCGCAAGGACGGCAAACTTCTCCGCACCGTGCCTATCGACGATGAGGGCCGCATGCGCATCCGCTATCATTACGGGGCCATCACTTCCTGGCAGGCAGGCTTCGACAACATCCTGGTTTATGATGACCAAATCCAGCACGGCATCCCGGCTGATCATAATCTTCATGACCTGGCCAAACGGCAGGTCTGGATTGGCCGCACCGACCCCGGCCAACGGGAACGTTTCACCACCGCCGTGGGCCAGCTCAGCCGCGTCGAGGTCCAGCTTCAGGCGGAGCGGACCATTCTCAACCAGGACTATGTGCGCCCGCTGCCTCCGATGATTCTGGCGGCCCTTTACCTGCTCATCGGCATCGGCGGGGCCGCCGCTTTGATCCGGCTGGGGCCTTTTCACGCCGGCGCCCTGCTCGTGGTGCTTTCCGCCTTCTGGTTTGAATCCTCGGTCCTCGCTTTCCAACTCTACAACGTCATCCTGCCGCTACCGAGCTTCGCCATGCTGATCTTCGGCACCTATGCCGTCGGGCTGCTTGCTTCCTACTGGGATCTCGAACCTGAAACAGATCCAAGGCAATTGCCGCTGGATCTTTAATGATTCGGAGGTGCGGATGCCGGACCTGGTGGAGGTGGCGGTGATGACATGTCCCCGTCCTCTCCTCCGTGCGGCGGACCGCCGGGGCCATCATGGTCCCCCCGGGGACGCATATGTCCGGGGAACATCTGTTCACGCTGGTTTTGCATCTCTTTTTCCATCCTTTGCAGTTCGGCCTGCTGCTCGGGCGTAAGGATGGCCGCCATCTGGCCGTTCATCTTTTCTATGACCTGGGAGATACGTCCAGCTTCGTCGCGACGCAAGGCCTGAATCTGGGTCGCCGCGTCGGCCATGATCGGTTGAATCTTCGCCTGCTGGTCCGGCGTCAGTTTCAATCGATGCGTCAGTCCCGTCAGCATGCGGGATTTTATCTGCTGCGGACCGGTCGTATGGACGTTATGGGAAGCCAACCCAAGGGACAATGATATGCCCGTCGCCACCCCCAACAAAAAGATGAGGATCAATACCAGCCACAGCTTTAATTCCTTTGTCACCGCAATCATGGGGCGTCATCAAATGGAACGGTTGAGTCGGCCAGTTGCAAGTCTTCGGAAAAAGGGTTGGTGTTCTTGTTTATGTTGATGAGAGGCAAAAGGCTGATTCCCATGATCAGGCTGGCAAAAATCAGTCCCCGGATCAGGAGGGACATATCCCATAATACATCGCCCTGCCTCGTCGAGCGCCATGCCGCCAGGGCTCGCGTTTCCAATCCATATGACGGCGACAGGGACCGCTGGGGCCTCGCCTGCGCCGCCGCTTGAAAAAGACGCTTCAGTTGATCATCGATGGGATTCATAGATTTTCCTTCATAAGCATACCGTACTGCTTTCGTAATTGAACCCGCGCCCGAAAAGCACGCACCTTGACCAGGGCGGTGTTCCACCCGGTCAGGCTCGAAATCTCTTCGATGGTGTGGCCTTCGAGGTACATAAGACGCATTAGCAGACGATCCGCCGGACGCAAAGCCTGGAGAAGCTTGTCCACCAGTTCCGCCGCCGCGACTTTTTCCGACGAATCAAGCTCATTGGGCGAAACGGCCAGATGCTCGACGACGCCTGCCTCCTCCTCGCTTAGATCGGCAAGACGGATTTCGGGGCGATGCCGTTCATACCGGATCTGGTTCAAGCAGGTATTGACCGCGATCCGGGACACCCAGTGGAGAAAGGGTACTTTGCCGGAAAACTGATGCAAATTACCCATCACCTTGATGCAGACCTGTTGCGTCAGGTCCTCCGCGCTTTCTTTCGCGGGCAGGTTTGCGTGTACCAGTTTTGCCACATGTGGATGCATATAATGAAAGAGTTCGAGGATCGCCTTTTCGTCCCCTTCCCGACCGCGTGCCAGACAGGCCTTCACCTCCACGTCAGTCATACCAGGACAAACCTCAACCTCTTCATAAGTTGTTGACTCCTGCATCCTTCGTCAGGTTACAAAAAAGTTCGGCCCAGGTAGGATTTAAGATAGAATGGCCCATTGTACCCATGAATTCACGAACCGTCGCCTTTGGAGGCCTGCAACTGGCCACCCCCCTTCTATTATCGCCATTGGCCGGTTATACCAATCTTCCTTTTCGTCGCGTCATTCGGGAACTGGGCAGCGTCGGGCTCTGCACCACCGACCTGGTCAACGCCCGCTCGCTTCTGGAAAAAAACCGCAAGGCGCTCAAGTTGATCGAAAGTTGCCCGGAAGACACTCCGCTCGCCGTCCAGATTTTTGGCGCCGTTCCGGAGGAAATGGTGGCCGCGGCCCAGTTGCTCGAGTCATTGGGCGTCGCCTCGATCGATATCAACATGGGTTGTCCTGTGCGCAAGGTCTGCCATGTCGGCGGCGGTTCCGCGATGATGACCGAACTGGGCCGGACCGCCGCCCTCGTCCGTAGGATGGTCGAATCTGTGCGCACTCCCATTACATGCAAGATGCGCCTTGGCTGGGACGAGGATAACCTGACCGCCCCCGATCTGGCCCGCGCCCTGGAAGATGCCGGAGCCAGCGCGATCATGGTCCATGGCCGCACCCGCCAACAGGGGTTTGATGGCTCCGTCAACCTGGCGGGAATCCGGCGCGTTGTGGAAGCCGTGCACCGCATCCCTGTCATCGGCAACGGTGACATCACCAGCCCGGAAGCCGCGCGAATCATGCTGGAATCGACCGACTGCGCGGGAATCAGCATTGGACGTGGCGCTTTCTATAACCCATGGATCTTTTCCCATATCATGCATTATCTCCAGACCGGCGAACTCCTTCCCGAGCCTCCTTTTTCCGAGCGGATTCGGGTCATGACCCGGCATCTCGACCTGATGATCGAGGTCTTCGGCGAAAGTCTGGGCTGCACCATGTTCCGCAAAGTCGGTCCTTGGTACGCCAAACGTTTCGGTCCGGCCTCCCTCTTCAACAAGGGAATCGTTCGCCTCTCCACCCGCGCCGATTACGAGGCGCTTCTTGAGCAGTATCTTTCATGGAGAACCCAGTTCCTTGATGAAAACGGCCAGCTTCTCCCCAAATATGCGCTCCGGCCTCACAGCCTTAATTTTCGCGACGAAGAGATCAATACCACTCCCTCCCCGGCCGTTACCCGGCGCGAAACCATCCCTGTACCCATGGGCCCCAATGAACTTTGGTAAGACTTTGCTTTCCTTGGGACTTACATCCGCTAAATTTTCCATTTCACCACTCCTTACTCGACAATTAAATCCCACTTGCTTTAATCGCAGCTAAAATGAGTACTATTAGCTTTTCTACATCTCGCGGTTAAAAATTTTCACCATCTTCTACTTGCCTAATTTGACTTTCCCGCAATGATGTCAGCCCTCCACTTTTCAAACGTAAGATGATTTTGCCCCCTATATTCGCTGACGAAGTG
>Ga0206931_1164_pt1 | contig 18497 bp, 15 predicted proteins | sample Alteio_BWOrgHeat_17_FD_152946 | JGI IMG/M metagenome (GOLD analysis project Ga0206931, IMG submission 152946) | Enriched cells from forest soil in Barre Woods Harvard Forest LTER site, Petersham, Massachusetts, United States -... | ecosystem: Environmental > Terrestrial > Soil > Temperate forest >...
CCTGTCGCTTGGAGGGCGAGTTTTTGGCCCCGAAGCCGATCGCGTCTTCGTCGCCCCAATTGAATCGATGTTCCCAGCTTCCGTCGTTGAACTGCATCATGATCGATTTCGGCGGATTGGTTGGATCGAGATAGACGTAAGCAAATAACGAATCTCCGTCACCAATTTTCAAACCGGGATTGGCACTCGTAAAGAAATGTTGTGAAAGCCCCGCTGCTGTTCGGGTCGAGGATTTTTCGCCAGAGAAGACGGGTCCCTCAGCCTTCGTCACGAATTTCCAGGGAGAATCCCCCTGAGGCTGGGCTCCGGCAGGAAGAGCATCATCGTCGAACCAGACGACCTCACGTCGCGTGACCGACAACGCATCGGCGGGAACTTCGCTTCCGTCCAGAGGATCGACATACTTCACATTGGCCAGCTCGGTCGCGATGGACTGTTGGAGCGATACCGCCAGTATTTTCGCGAACGATCTCGCGGCTGGGGGGTGACGCGCAGACGTTTGGCGTCATGCCTGCCTTGCATCATGCACCGAAGGCCAAGCGAATCATCTGGATGTTTATGGCCGATGGTCCGTCACAGCTTGATCTTTGGGATTACAAACCCAAGCTGGAAGAATATTATGATAAGGATTTGCCCGAATCGATCCGTAACGGTCAGCGAATCACGACGATGACGTCGGGGCAGTCCCGGTTTCCGGTGGCTCCTTCGATTTTCAAATTTGCTCAACATGGCAAGCATGGAGCGTGGATCAGCGAATTGCTGCCCGAGATGGCTGGCGTGGCCGACGATATCTGCATCATCAAATCGATGCATACCGACGCCATCAACCACGATCCGGCGATCACGTTTATCACGACGGGAAGTGAAATCCCGGGCCGGCCATCACTGGGTGCGTGGCTGTCCTATGGGATCGGCAGCCCAAACCATGATCTGCCCTCATTCGTGGTGTTGATCTCGCGGTTGGCTTCTGGAGGCGCGAATCAGGCCTTGTTCTCACGAATGTGGGCCTCGGGATTCCTGCCCACCAAACACGCGGGCGTGTCGATGCGGTCTTCGGGTGATCCGGTGTTGTACCTGTCGAACCCACCCGGCGTCAGCGGCGATGTGCGACGTCAGATGCTCGATGGCCTCGGTGAGCTCAATCAGGAGCGGCTGGCGGAAGTTGGCGATCCGGAAATCGCCGCACGCATCGCTCAGTACGAAATGGCGTTCCGAATGCAGACGTCGGTTCCCGAATTGTCCGACATCTCGAAAGAGCCGAAACACATTCTGGACATGTACGGACCCGAAGTGTCACAGCCCGGTTCGTTTGCTTACAACTGCCTGATGGCCCGGCGATTGGCCGAACGAGGCGTTCGATTCACGCAGGTCTTCCTGCGGGGATGGGATCATCACGGTGGGCTCCCCGGTTCGATTCGTCAGCTCACCAAGGTTGCCGATCAACCGTGTGCCGCTCTGATCAAGGATCTCAAACAGCGTGGGATGCTCGAAGAGACATTGTTGGTCTGGGGTGGTGAGTTTGGTCGTACAGTCTACAGTCAGGGGACGCTGACGAAGGACAACTACGGTCGCGACCACCATCCTCGCAATTTCTCGATGTGGATGGCGGGCGGAGGTGTTAAACCGGGTATTGTCCATGGTGAAACCGACGACTTCAGTTACAACATCACCGAGAAGCCGGTTCACGTTCACGATCTTAACGCGACGATTCTTCATCTGCTGGGAATTAACCACGAAAAGCTGACCTACCGTGCACAAGGGCGAGATTTCCGCTTAACCGACGTGCATGGAAAGGTCGTCATGGATATTTTGGCGTGAACCGAAGCGATCGCTAGGTTGGTTCGCAAAAGATAGGACTTATGGGACGTATAAGTCCTATAGGTCCCATAAGTCCTATTCCGATTTAGCCAATGCTTCTACGCTTACGCGTGGTCTAGGATTGAACCAACGATCAAAGAAAGCCTTGCGAATGTCCGCACGTTTAATTGATGGCAAGGCGATCGCGGCTTCGATTCGCGAGCGATTGTCCGTGGAAGTCGCGGCCTTTCGTCGTGCCACGAATCAAACACCCAAGCTGGCGGCAATCCTGGTTGGCGAGAATCCTGCCAGCCAAGTCTATGTCCGCAATAAAGAGCAAGCGTGCCTGAAGGCCGGTTTTGCCAGTGACGTTCATCGCTTGTCGAGTTCGACGACTCAAGCGGATCTATTGGAACTTATTGCGCGACTGAACGACGATGCCAGCGTGCACGGTATTCTGGTTCAACTTCCCTTGCCGAGCCAAATCCACGAAACGACCGTGTTGGATGCCGTGGCACCCTTAAAGGACGTCGATTGTTTTCATCCGGAAAACGTGGGGCGAATGGTTCAGGGGCGTCCGCGGTTTCTGCCCTGCACACCCCATGGCGTGCAGGTCTTGTTGCAAGTGTCGGATACGAGAATCGATGGGGCTCACGTAGTGGTCCTGGGCCGTAGTGAGATTGTCGGTAAACCCGTCGCCATGATGCTCGTTCAAAAAGGCGAATCGGCGAACGCGACGGTGACCATTTGTCACAGCCGGACGAAGAATTTGGCCGAAATCACGAGTTCGGCGGATATTCTGATCGCCGCGATTGGTCAGCCGGAATTCGTGACGTCGGCCATGGTCAAGCCGGGTGCCGTTGTGATTGACGTTGGGATCAATCGCGTCGGCGACAAATTGGTTGGCGATGTGGCCTTTGCGGCGGTCTCTGAAATCGCTTCGGCAATCACGCCTGTCCCTGGCGGTGTTGGCCCGATGACGATTGCGATGCTGCTGGAGAACACCTTAACCGCCGCGAAATTGCAATCGACAATTTCGTAGGACAAGTGCTTCGATTTCCGCCGGGACAAGACCGGCGGAAACCCGACATCGTTATGAGAATCCCAAATTCAACCTATGATAGACCACGAACGGAATGTCCTTCGCCGACATGAATCAGTCGTCGCGGAATATCAAAGCCGATTCTTGGCTCGCTCGCTCGCGGTCTGCAGAATTGATCGTTCACGCTCGGTCAGGCTTTCGGAACCCTGCTCGTGAATCTTGGCCAGAATCGCATCGACCTGTTCGTCGAGATTCGATGTGGGCTCGGGATGAAACACCTTCAACGTTCGTGCCGTGCTGGCGCGACGTAGTTTGCGCTGCAGTCGGCTTAGATCGAAGATCTCGGCAATGCGGGTCAGATGCCAATTGAATCGACGATAGCAGTAACCAAACCCAATGCCCCACAGTTCTGACAGATAAGCCACAGTCATCCATGCGGCTTCACCTTTGGAGGCCTGCAGGATTCGGTAAAGATCCAATGCGATATAAATGAACAGAAGAACTCGAATCTGAATGGGGATGACCCAGCAGAAGAGTATCTCTTGACGAGGGAAATGGGTTGCATAGAGCGTCAGCAGCGCCATGACACATGGTCCCGCTCCAATCATTGGTGCGGGCAAAAACATTTTGAGGCCGAATGCGGTGAAGATGAGGCCACAGACGACTCCTGACGCCAAATAAAACCAGAGAAGCTCGCGCGACCCATACATGCGTTCGAGACTGGAACCGAGGTACCACAAGCCGATCATGTTGAAAACGAGACCAAAAGGATAACCCCGGTCGTGACAAAAAAAATACGTCACTAACCGCCAGACTTGGCCGCCCAGGACTTTGTGCGGGTCGAGCAAACACCATTCTTCGACATAAGAAATATGCAATCCGTCGCCGAATCCATCATGAGCCAGGGGTTGCACCCGCACGCGACTCACGGCTCGGAAAGGGCCTTCAACCGCCGAACTTGCAAACGGTCCATCGTTCTGGGGTACGCGAACTTCATGAGTCAGCATGGTCTGAAGAAAGAAAACGGCGACGGTGATGATCAGCAACCATTTGGTGGTCGGGACGTCGTGCGCCCACGCTGGCTGACCCGTGTCGTAGTCGCTCTGCATGTAGTCGCGGTTACTTGAGCCCATCGTCCGTGTCGACCTCTGATCGTCCGTTAGTCCTGGCCCCGCCACTCGCCTGCGTAATCTGACGCAACGAGGGAGAATTTGACCTGATGTGAGCCATTATCTCTTTTGCGTCACGGCCCGACGTGATGCAGGTTCCGGCAGCCGCCCAACCAGGGCTGCGTTTTCGGATTGGAGGCGTTCGATGTCTGCCTCAATGTTCCGAACGGCTCGCCGAAGCCCATCCACCGTCAGCAGAATTTTGTTTCGTTCTTCTTCGGTTTCTTGGACTGCCGAGACCAAGCCATCTCGAAATTCGGGCTCGACCGATTGTGTCTTCGCCAAGCCTTCGCCACCGACCAGTTCGGCCTCACGCTGTTTGAGACCGTTTTCCGCTTTGGTCAGCAATTCCTTTTGGCCTTTCAGATCCAGCCCGCGAGCCGTCATCGTTTCTTCGTCCTTCAGAATCGAAAGTAACTGCCTGTCGAACGTCTCTTGATATCCTGGAGGCACCGCATTCCTCCAGCGCCAGTTGCCTGGGACCCAAGTCTTGACGTCATCAGCAGACACTCGAAAATTGGGCTTCAATTTGGAGCCGTTATTCTGGACATCGCCGACCAGGAAACTTCCGCGGTAGATTGACGTCCCATCCGCTGCGACTTCGAATCCGTGAAGCAGCATCCCGGTGCGAATCCCCCTGTCTGTTCCGAGATTGGTCGTCAGGGATCCGGTCGCGGCATCGTCCTTCGAGGTCTCGACAGAGAGATAAGCAGTGCCCCAGAGTTCGCGCGATCGGAAGATCTCGTTTCTCAGGCTGTCAATTTTGGCTTCCAGCGCATCCACTTTTGGCTGCAAGTCGGCGAACTTGGTTTTGGCAGCGGTGGTTTTTGCGGTCCAACTGTTTCGGACCTGTACGAGTTTGGCGGTGAGAAGTAACGCGCCGATGGCGGCAAGTACTACAAGTGATGCCAAAACTTTGCCGAGAACATGCATGACACGATCCTTGTCGTGAGCCAAAACGAGGTTGATCTGTTATCGACCCAACGCCGACGAACCCGACAGCAGATTCTCTCAAGTTAGTACGGACGGCGCTTCGCGCGTCGTTTCTTCCTCAAATTCGTCCCGTCGGGACGCATCTCCACCGACCGATCGAGTGGAACAAACGAACGATCGGTCATCCAACTTCAATTTCACGTCATTACAATCGTTATGACCGAACCGATCGGGCTTCCGGCGAAACCAGATGCCAAGAACAGGATCGAGTCCAAAACCATCGTTGGGAGAGGACTCATTCTTCGCTACGTCAGAATTGCACCCAAAGAATCAACGGACTGCAAGAATCATAGGACTGCCTGAAGAGGGTGGTCAAGCGAAAATTGGGCTGATTGTCATTCATGTCTCTCGTCGAATGGTCACTTTCGTTTTCGTGACAAAATCAGATTGAGAACATTGAACGTCCATCGACAGGTCGGATGTCCAGGCCACAATACCATTAACACCGATGAATTCCATCAAAAACGAAGGTTTTTCAATTCCATGAGGTAAGTGATGGTGGGATTTGCGTTGGTTTTTTCGATCCTTGTCTCTGCAAATCCCAGGATTGATGGCTGTTGCGCAATTTTGAATCTCGTTTTCTCCTTTCTGTATTGAAATTGCGATGATGCATGCGGCCGGGGTTAAGGAATTGCATGGCCCGTGTGGACGCGGTAGACTCATGAGGTAACGATGATTGTTGATGGACGAATTGCCAGATTGAAACGTGTGGAAACAACGTAATATTGTGCCGACAAACGGAGTTAACAATCGATAACTTCCCAGTGTGTTGATCGCACGAAGTTTGAAATGTGACCCGTTGAGCAGTTGTGACGAGTATACGGATCCAAGCGTCGACTGGGTTTTATCACCGCGCTGCAAGATTCAGAGGAGTAAGGTCGTGAGTACAGACGCATCACAGGCCGAAGTCTTTGAAATGGAGATCGAGAGCACCCGGATCCCTCGGACGCTGCTCATTGCGTGCGCCATCAGTTTGGGCTTGCATGTCGTTGCCTTCGGAGCACTCAGTGTCTTCAAGTTTGCACAGCGAATGGACGTGTTTGCGTCGGTTTCGAGCGTGATGGAAGACGACGACGAAGAGTTGCGACCCAAGTTCGACACGACAGTGACCGATCAGATCGGAAACGAGAGCGATGTCAGCTCGTTTACGGCTTCTCGAGAGGCGTCGACCGTACTCTCGAAAGATACGCAACTGGAAATCGAGAAGACCGTCGATTCCAATATGCACGTGGCGGTGCCAATCACCGACGAATTGCCTCAACCGTCAAAGTCGAACATTCTGGGCAAAGTCGCGACATCGGGTGCGACGGAACATGCGGGCGGCGTTGAAGGGGCGATCGATCGTCTGGCGTGGGAAATTGCCAATTCGCTCCGTGAGAAGAAAACGCTTGTGGTCTGGCTGTTCGACGTGTCTCCTTCGTTGTCCGCTCGTCGTGAACAAATCGCTGGCCGTGTCGAAAACGTCTACAAGCAGTTGACCCAATTGAACGTTGGTGCTGACAAGGCCTTGAAGAGCGCCGTGGCCGTGTTCGGCGAGAAATGCACAATCCTTACGGAAAACCCGTTGGACGACACGGCGGAACTCGTCAAAACAGTGCGCAAGATCAAATCGGAATCATCAGGCAACGAGAACACGTTTGCCGCGGTCATCAAGGTCGCAGACAAGTTCGTGAAGTATCGCAGCATGCAACACGACGTGATGGTAATCGTGGTGACGGATGAAGAGGGCTCTGATCCCGACAATCTCGAACTGGCGATTACGAAGTGTCGAAATCACGACATTCGGTGCTATTGTGTGGGAGATTCGGCTCCCTTCGGTCGCAAAAACGTCGAGGCTCCCTTTGAAATGGAAAATGGAGAAACCGTCATCGGTGTGATGACCAAAGGGCCGGAATCCCGCTATCCAGAATTGGTTCGCCTGGGTTTCTGGGGAACCAATAGTTACGACTTGGACGACATGTCATCGGGCTTTGGTCCTTACTGCCTGACGCGACTTTGTGCGGAAACGAATGGTCTGTATTTCGTCGCGGACAGCGGACGGGGTCAACATCGGTTCGATCCCGCCGTGATGCGAAACTATTCACCCGATTACCGTCCGATCAAAGTCCTTGACGGTGATATCCAGAAGAACAAGGCCAAGTACGCGTTGGTCCAGGCGTGCATGAACGTCGAACGCGAAGCGCAGAACCGTAAGGTTTTGAATATCTCGATGCCGCGCCTGGACTTTAAGGCGGACAATGACACGATCCTGCGTCAAGAATTGACCGAAGCTCAAAAGCCGATTGCCGACTTGAACCTCAGCCTGGAAGGACTGGTCCGTGGATTGGAAACGGGTGAGAAAGATCGCACAAAGATTAAGGAGTCTCGTTGGCGAGCTAGTTATGACCTGGCGATGGGACGTGCCTTGGCACTTCATGTTCGGGCGTTCGGGTATAATTCGATGTTGGCCGAAATGAAAGCGAATCCCAAAAAATTTGAAAAACCTGGCAATAACCAGTGGATCCTGGTTCCGTCCAAGGACATCAACTCGGGTGTGACCGTCAAGAAACCAGCCGCAAAGGCGATTGAGTACCTCAGTCACGTCATCGACGACCATCCGGGAACACCGTGGGCTCTCTTGGCCGAACGGGAACGAGGCGTCCCATTGGGCTGGGAATGGAAAGAATCACATTACGATCCGAACCCCCAAATGGCAGGTGGAGACAAGAAGGCGGGCCCAAAGTTTATCGAAATTGAAGATCCGAAAACGAAAAAGAAGATTAAGAAACAGATCAATAGCGAACCCCAGCGTCGTGATATCTGACCGGGGCGTCGCGAGATCTGATCGGCCGCCAGAAAGTGCGTCTCATCATGTTAACGAACACCAAAGCGTTTTCATCATGTGCGAGTTCCCGGGAGATCGGTGATTCATAATGGACGTGGACCCAATCAAGGTCACCCGAATTTCTCCGAAGCCGGCTAAATCGATTCTGTCGGGGCTGGCCTTTTCGTTCTTGATTCATGGTCTGATGCTGCTGGCCATGTCGTTCGTTGTCTTCAAGATGCCTCTCGCTCAGCTGCAGATGATCGTCGATTCGGTCATTACGCCGGAAGAGCGGACGCAGGAAGAATTCAATCACGAAGTCGAAGAATCAACAGCGGCTGCGGAAACGGTGAATTACGTAGCAGGAGCAGTCGCTACGGGGGGCGGGATGGGCGGAGACGGCAGTCCCGCTGTCGCCCAGCAAAAACTCGACTCGGCGGCAAGCCTGAAAGAGCCCACAGTGAATGTGAGTTTCGGCAACATGAATATGCCGGGCCTGAAGGTGATTTCGCATGACTTAGGGTCTGGTTCGGGCGGTCAGGTGACCGGCGATATTGGACGTGTTGTCGAAGGGTATGGCGCAGCGCTCGGGCAGATGACTCTTGAATTGCTTCGTCTAATGCGCGAGCAACGAGTGCTGGTGGTCTGGCTGTTCGATGAATCTGACAGCATGAAGGACGATCAGAAGGAGATCCGCGAGCGATTTTACAAGGTTTATGAAGAGTTGGGCCTTGTTCAGAAATCTGAAGGAAAGCACAAAGCCTCGGATGAAACACTGCTCTCGACCGTCATGAGCTTCGGTAAGGAAACCCACGAGCACACGCCGAAACCAACAGCGAACGCGGAAGAAATTAAAGCGGCCATCGACAAGATTCAAATCGACGAAAGCGGTCTCGAGAACATCTGCGCGGCCATTCAAAACGTCACCAAGAAATACACAGAGCTGGCACGCAAACAGAAGCGAAAACTCGTGATCATCATCGTCTCTGACGAATCGGGCGATGACGGAAACGAATTGGAAGAGGCCATCGAATCCTGTCGACGCGCGAAAGCCCCCGTCTACATTCTCGGACATTATTCGGTCTTCGGTTATCCCTTTGCCCACGTGCGATGGATCGATCCGAAGTACGGCTTGCATCACTGGCTGCCCATCAATCGCGGCCCGGAGACACCCGAGCCTGAATGTTTGCAATTCGACGGACTTCATGCCCGCTGGGACGTTTTTTCGAGCGGTCTTGGACCGTACGAACAGGTTCGAATCGCAAAGCAGACCGGCGGCATTTTCTTCATGTTGCCGGGAAATGAAGACAATCTGACTGGAGTGGGGACGAATGAAGAACGCAAATACGACTTGCTGGATATGAAAGAATATTTGCCCGACCTCAGTTCCCGACAATCCTACATCAAGGAACGAATGGACCACAAATTCCGCGAAGCTCAGTGGCATGCGGTCGCGGCACTGAATCCTCACAAGGATGCAGAACTACAGATGCAAGAGCATTGGTACAGCATCGAACCGGCCGTCTTCGACGAGCAGGGTGGTACGACATTCAAGCGGGCGGTTCGTGCGATGGGAATGCTGAGTGAAGAGGTCAGAGTCTTGGATTCGGTGAAGAAGTTGCGCGACAAGGAGACCTCGGCGCGATGGCGCGCCAATTACGATCTGATGCATGCACAGCTATTGGCTTACCGGGTTCGGCTGTTCCAGTTGCTGCTTTCGCTCGATCAACATAAGAAAAAACACCCGGCACCCAGTGATCCGAAGAACAATGGATGGAACATCGTTCGAGTCAAAGAATTGCTTGAACCGGACAAGGAACAGATCAAGCAGACCAAAGTCGATTTTGAAGAACTGAAAAGACAGAACGATATGTCAATCCATGAGTTCGAAGCAGTGATTGAAAACCATCCGCGAACGCCTTGGGCGCGGCGCGCCAGATTTGAGCTTGATTGCGGATTTGGAATGAAATTCGCCGAGGGATTTCACGACCCGCGCTATAATAATGTTAAGGACATCAAGATTCCCAAACAATAACGTCAATCCTGCTGGAGGCCGCCGTTTCGTCCGATGTGATGAACATTTGATTGGCGACGCGAAGGCAATTCGGTCATAATTGTCCCTCTTATTGGTTCTGACGTCGGCCAATCACATCTCAGAATCCCATTTCACTGCCAAAAACGTACGAGCCTCAATATGAGTACCGAAAGCCTGAATCGACAGTCGGCCCCACCCGTACCTGCGGCGGCTGTCAGCGCACCCAAGCCCGCTGCGGCACCTCCCGCGAAGCTTGCGCCGTCAATTGCACAGACGATGCTTCGCAACGGGCCGACGTTCAATGTCAGGAGAATGCCCTACGTCACAATGGCGAGTCTAGCGCTACATGCCCTTGTTTTGGGGGCGTGCACGTTTATCGTAATGAAGCATCCCCAGATCGTAGAAGAAATCTTCACCACGGTGACGGATACGGAGGAACCCAACGAACCAATCGTCGAGCAATCGATGGTTCAGCCGGAAGACGCGCCGAAAGAAATACCACAGGACAGCTCGGTTTCGCAGACGGTCAGCTCGAACCTCCAGTTCGAAACGAAGGGTCCGATTGACCTGAACGTCAGTGACGGGATCCCTCAACTCGAGGCGGATACCAGCGGCTTGCCAGGCATCGCCGGCATCAAGATCGGCAGCGAGACTTCGGGGCGAATGTCAGCTCAAGCCAGAAAAATGATGGCACAGAAATACGGCGGCAATACCGCGAGCGAAGCAGCTGTGGCATCGGGCATGAAATGGCTGTCGAATCACCAGATGGCGAACGGCAGCTGGAGCTTTGAACATTCGAAATGCCCCGACTGCAAAGGCCAATGTTCGCAAGATGGAAGTCTCAAAGATTGCCCCACGGGCGCGACAGGCTTCGCATTGCTGGCATTCCTTGGAGGTGGTCATACTCATCAAAAGGGCGATTACCAAAAGAACGTCAAACGCGGCATCGAATTCTTGCTGAAGACTGCCGAGCAGACTCCTGCAGGGCTGGATCTTCGCGGCAAAGTGACCTCCAATGAAGGGATGTATGTGCAGGGACTGTGCACGATTGCCCTCTGCGAATGTGCCGCGATGACGACTGATACGCGCGTCAAGAAAGCCGCCGAAGGAGCGATCGATTTCATCATCAAGGCACAGAATCCCAAAGACGGTGGCTGGCGATACACTCCAGGTCAAGCGGGCGACACTTCGGTCGTCGGCTGGCAGGTGATGGCCTTAAAGAGTGGCTTCAACGCCAAGATCAAATTCCCGACTCAAGTGTTCAAGGGGGCCGAGAATTATCTCAAGCTGGCTTCAATCGAGGGGGGATCGAAATACACCTACGACCCCGCGACGGAAGGCGCACAAGCGTCCGATACCATGACAGCCGTTGGCCTCTTGTGCAGGATGTATCTGGGTTGGGACCACAAGAATAAAAAGCTCGCGGATGGCGTCGAATACCTCGACAAGCACAAGCCGTCCCCCAACAGCATGTATTTCAACTACTATGCAACACAGGTCTTGCACCATTGGGGTGGCGAAGAATGGACTCGCTGGAACGACGTGATGCGCGACCAGCTCGTGCGAACTCAACATCCACTCAAAGACGGGCATCTCGCAGGAAGTTGGGATGTTGCCGATCCACACGGAGGCGCAGCAGGCCGACTTTATATGACGTGCCTGTCTGTGATGACTCTGGAGGTCTATTACCGGCACTTGCCAATGTACAGTCGCGATAAAATCAAAGTCGAGTTCTAACTTGATTCGTACAAGAATTTGCAGTCCAGTCATCGACGCTTGGCCACTTGAGATTTTCGAATGTCAACCGTTCTCGGACAGGGAAAGTTCCTGCGTTTAGTTCGTGACGGAAGGTGGGAGTTCGTCGAGCGTGTGAATGCTCGAGGTGTCGTGGCGATCGTTGCTGTGACGACGGATCGCCGGATTATTCTGACCGATCAGTATCGGCCGGCAGTGGGCCGCAGAGTGATTGACTTGCCAGCTGGCTTGGCCGGTGACGTTAAGGGCCAGGAGGATGAGGCCTTTGCAGCATCTGCACTTCGCGAATTGATTGAGGAAACAGGCTATACTTCAAATCAATTGGAACATGTCGCGGATTGTCCATCCTCGCCCGGAATGACGTCTGAAGTGGTCTCGCTATTCGTCGCGCGAGATCTGCTGAAAAAGGAAGCGGGCGGAGGAGTTGACGGTGAACAAATCGACGTGCATCTGCCGCGGATTCGAGGAATCGATCGCTGGCTGGCGTCCCAGGTGTCGGCCGGAAAGTTAGTGGACGGCAAAGTCTACAGTGGCCTGTATTTCGCGAAGCGCCGGGTCGCGTTGCCGAAATCGTCGAACCGCGGAAAAAAATGAGGCTTTGCGTCGGGGAATTCGCCAATCCTTGGCGACTTTCCGGTCGCATCAGCGTTCATGATGGCGACAAATGTCGGGCACTCGATACACTATTGGCTAAAGATCGGGCGTCTGTTCTCATTGATCGGTTTGCGTCCGCCTCTTGCCGCACTATGAGTGTGTCCGTCAATTCGACGTCCGGTATCGAGGGAAGTTTCTGAATGACAGGCCGTATTGTCGTCTGCATCGCTGCCGTCGTGCTTTCCGTCACGACATTGCCCGCACGCGGAGACGTGACACTGCCCGCCATCATCGGCGACCATATGGTATTGCAGATGGGACACGAGCTTCCCTTTTGGGGCTGGGCGGAACCGGGCGAAGATGTCACTGTTACAATTTCTCCGATCGAGGCAGGTGACGCCCTGAAGCCGGAAATCGCATCTACCGTGACGGGGGCTGATGGTCGCTGGTTTTTGAGATTGCCGGCACGAACGAAATTGGGAACAGTTGAGGTTACGGTTGTTGGAAAGAATTCGATTTCCTTGTCGGATGTGCTTGTAGGCGATGTCTGGGTTTGCTCGGGACAATCGAATATGGAATGGCAGGTCAGCGCTTCCCTCAATCATCAAGAGGAGATTGCTGAAGCCAAGTTTCCTTCGATTCGTGTGTTCAAAGTCGAACGGAGCACCGCACGCCTTCCCCAATCACATATCGATGGCCATTGGATGGAATGTTCGCCCGAGACTGTGGGAGAAATTAGTGCAGTGGGATATTTTTTTGGCCGTGAGTTACACCAGAGATTGAAACGTCCGATCGGACTGATTCAAGCGGCTCTCGGCGGCGCGAATTGTGAAGCGTGGACGAGCCATGCAGCTCTGAAATCGGACGAAGAATTTGCAAAGATTCTGGAACGGGCCGATCGAGCGATTAACGATCCGAACCAAGCCAATAATCCCAACCGGGCATCGGTTCTGTTCAACGGAATGATCGCTCCGCTGCAACCGTATTCGATCAAAGGAACGATCTGGTATCAGGGAGAGTCGAACGCTCCACGAGCCTACCAGTACCGAAAATTGTTTCCTTCGATGATCGTCGACTGGAGACGCGGCTGGGGCCAGGGCGATTTCCCATTTCTCTACGTTCAATTGGCAAACTACGTTTCCGAAAAGACAAAACCCGATCATCCGATTGAGCCGGAAGAGAGCCAATGGGCAGAATTGCGCGAGGCTCAATCCAAGGCACTCTCCATTCCAAAAACGGGGATGGTCGTCACGATCGACATTGGAGATCCGCGCGACATTCATCCCAAGAACAAGCAGGATGTTGGACGCCGTCTGGCGCTATCGGCCTTGAAAGTGGCCTATGGGCAAGATGTCATTGCAAGTGGCCCCGAATTCAAAGCGATGAAGATCGTCGGTCGGGAAGTACAAATCGAGTTCCAGCATGTCGGCGGAGGCCTTGTCGCACACGGCGATCAATTGAAAGGTTTTGCAATCGCAGGCGCTGACAAACGATTTGTCTGGGCGACCGCTCGAATTGACGGTAACAAAGTCCTTGTCTCAAATCCTAATCTCGCGGAACCCGTCGCGGTACGGTATGCGTGGGGCGACAATCCAGACTGCAATTTATTCAATCAGGAAAGCCTTCCTGCATCCCCGTTCCGCACGGACGATTGGCCCGGCGTTACAATTCAAAACAAGTAACGATCTGCCGAGATAAGCGTCGTTGAAGGGAAAAGAGTGGGCAAGCCGAAGGCTTACCCGGCTTTGCCCAACAAATGGGGACAGACCCCTACTGGTTGCGTTTTCAAAAATCCACGTCCACTTGTAGAGGGGGTCAGTCCCCATTTGTTGGGCAAAGCCGGGTAAGCTACGATAAGCCGGGCACTTCCCAACCCTTCCGGTAGGGCCGTCGAATCAAATGAGCGGCTTCTGGCTGGTTGGTGAATTTCAAGTTTGCGGCATCCCATTCGAGTCGCTCGTTGGGGAAGAATGTCGCTACGCCCCCGAGCAGGACGCTTTCGGTCAATGGACCCGCATAACCGAAATGAGCCGATGTTTTCCCGTTGCCGCGAACGGCTTCGACAAATTGAAACCAATGATTGATGTCATCGATTTGTGGCCGCGCGAAGTCCGCGAACTGTTTATCGGGAAGCAATTCGGGTGCACCCACATGTGGTAACAGCATCGCTCCCTTCTCGCCTATGAATAAGGATCCTTGTCCCGGCAGAGATTTGTCCCCGAGTACGGGAGCAGTCACATCCTTGGACGGACGCTGGTTTCCGTCATACCAAGTGATGGGAATCGTCGGTCCCACCGTGTGTCTCGTCTGTGGAAATGTGAGATGGACTTTGGCATCGTTGGCCCAGTTATGCGTGGTTGGGGTTGGTCCCATTGACTGCAGTGTCAAAGGAGCTGTGAGTTCAAGTGCTTTGAAAACGGGGTCGAAAATGTGGCAACCCATATCGCCGAAGGTTCCCGTACCAAAATCCAGGCGCTTGCGCCAGTTGCCTGGATGATAGTAGCCGCCACCAATGAACGGCCGCGGTTCGCAAACACCCAGCCATTGATCCCAGTCGAACTTGGCGGGAATCGGATCGGTCCGTTCGGGTCGCGGATCCGAATCTCCCCAGCGCTTGTCGCTCCATGAATGAACGCTTTGTACCTTCCCGATCGCACCACTCTGAATCAAGAGCACTGCCGAACGGTACGTGATATGAGAATGAATCTGAATCCCCATCTGAGTGACGAGTTTCCTTTCTGCGGCAAATTCCGCCAGCTTGCGGGAATCATAGACATCGTGCGTCAACGGCTTTTGCCCATACACATTCAAGCCCAGCTGCATTGAGGACATCCCCATTGATGCATGCATATGATCGGGTGTCGAGACATTCACCGAGTCGAGATTCTTCTGTTCTTTGTCGAGCATCTGCCGCCAGTCCTGGTAGATGCGCAGATCAGGAAACCGTTTCTTTAATTCTTCGGCTCGTCCCAGATCGACGTCCGCGACGCAAACCAGCTTCACTTTTTCGTGTTTCGTGATTTCGCCGAGATCGGCCCCAGCCATTCCCGATGATCCAAAGCTGGCGTGACGGACGACGTCATTGGGAGAGGCGGCCCGTAAGTCTCGAATAAATACCGGCGCAGTCAACGCCCCGGCGGTGACCTGTTTCAGAAACGTGCGACGATTCGTACGGCGAGATTGTGACATCAACCGACCTTCCTAGTGGGAATCAAAGGATGTTCGTCAGACGAGCCAAGCCAATGGCAACGATCCGCGGCTCGGTGCAATGATTAGATGTACTCTACGCACGCTGAGATTGCCAATCGGGATGGCAAGCGTGTGGAGCATTTCGGGGATTTGAGCAAGTCGCGGTTGCTGATCATTCCCCGCAACAATTCACCGGCGATTGGTTCATCCGCTTCGCGACAGTATTCTCGTTGAGCAGACGTTTGAGATGGCGATGACAAGCGGTACATCCACCCCCTGCACCGCAAGCTTGGGCGACCCCACGAACCGTCACAAGGTCGTGTTGTTGGATCGCTTCGCGAACTTCGGGTTCGGTCACATTAAGGCAATGACACAGCGGCCGTTCATGACACGCGTGTCGATCACTGGTATGAACTGGATGGAGCAGGTCCATTTCAAGATTCCGACAAACCCAGATTCGTCACGATATTGAGACTCAATCTCAGTATCCACATTTTATCGTCAAATGCACCATTGTCAATGCATTAACTTTTGCATTCTTTGATAGCCGTTCCGAAGATCGGGGCTGCAACGGTCTGCGAATCCATGCCGCAAAGACCGAACTTGCATTGGCTTGTGATCGGACTGACTTCGCTGAGGATTCAACGACGATACCTCGAATATGGATGAGTTCGAACTCGAACAGTTGCGTCGTCACCCAAAATGGACTTTGATTTTGGGTGTTTATCAACAATTATCTTTGAACGGCCGAGATCAATTCCCTGATTTCGATGGCTGGACTCCCCGAGTCCATGATGTTCCCGAGATTCCCAACGATGAATTGGCGGGAATCCACGGAAAACTCATTGCATTCGGATTCCTCAAATTCGATCTCGCTGGACGTGACGGTGGTATCCGCTATCAGCTGACTCCTTTGGGAAAGATTGGAATTCACGCATCGAATCCATCTTACTTCGAGGAATCCCCAATTCAAATTGCCGACTGCACGGAAACACTCACACACCAATCTTAAGCGATCAACGTTTCAGATGATTCGTTTTGGTGATAAATCGCATCACCGAATTGTCAGATCGACAAGTTGAACCAAACCGACATCGATGTACTGGCCACCGCCTGTCTGCTTGCAATGGACGGCCAGCGTGTTCGCTCCCGCTTTGAGTGCGGCGGCGCTTTCTGGCGCGATTCGGAATCGCTGGTAGTTCGTGGTCCAACCTGGAACTTTCGTTGCGAGCACACCGTTGAGGAAGACCTCGACATCTTCGTCGTGATGCATGATGAGTCGGATCTCTCCTGTCGGAACACTCTTCAAGTCAAACGATCGACGAAGCCAGATGTCCGTCGATTTCCATTCGGTCCTGACAACCGAGCCGGGCGTCGTTTTTTCTCCGAATCCACCTTCCGCAGACTTCCAATCCGATGCATCGAACGCGGTCGTTTCCCATCCAGAGGCTGGCTTATCAATTGTAAACTTCCACAACTGACCTTCTGTTTGCGATGTGGCGACGAGAGGCCAAGTTTGTTTCGCCGGTCGATGCAGTTCCGCGTGAACCTTTGCAATGACATCAACCGGAATCTTCAAGACTTTCCGATCGTAAGTCATGATGCCGTTGACTTCGGTTTCGACGTCGGTTGTTTGAGTGTAAATGGCGGCGGACAATCCCGGTGAATCGATCATCGGATGAAGCTGCTCGAACAGGTCGACACAGGCGTCTGTCAACGACTTCTGGTCGGTGAAACTGCGATATCCCCAATTCTCTTTCCCTTGCCACGTGTGTCCTTCCAGCGGAAGGCCCAGACCTCCAAATTCTCCCAGGACGGCTGCGCGATGTTCTGTCGGTACCGGAGAAAACGGGCCGGGATAGCGATGTACGTCAATGACATCTCCGACGGGAAAATCATTTCCTCCCGAGGCACAGTTCACCAATCGTGAGGGATCGTAGTCCTTGGTCCAGCGCGTCACGGCGACGGTGTTCGATTGCCCCCAGCCCTCATTGAACGGCACCCACATCACGATGCAGGGGTGATTTCGCCGAGCATCGATGATCGATTTCCACTCGCGGCGATAGTCGGCTGCCGACTCGGACGAACGGGTGAATTCGGTATTGTCGAATCGGCCATTCGGGTCCCACTCCGCCGAGCGATCGCCGCTGGGCATGTCCTGCCAAACGAGCATTCCCAACGTGTCACAATGGTAATACCACCGGTCGGGGTCGACTTTGACATGCTTGCGAATCACGTTGAATCCGAAGGCTTTCGTCTGTTCAATGTCGAACTTCAACGCGTCATCCGTAGGGGCGGTGTAAAGACCATCCGGCCAGAACCCCTGGTCGAGCGGCCCGAGCTGGAACAGCGGCTTGTTATTCAGCATGATTCGATTCACGCCCTTTGCGTCCTTGCCAAGCGAGATCTTCCGCATCGCGGTGTAGGATTCGACCGAGTCCGCCAAAGCGAATTTTGAAAGGTCGGGATCTGGGACTGCGGATAAAGTAACCTTCACATCCAGCAAAACAGGATTGTCAGGCGACCAGATGTGGGCGTCGAAGTTCTGATTCTGATCAGCGATTGAAACGACGATCGGTTTGTCGAACTGGTCGTGCCATATTCGCTTATAGATTCCCCCCTCCTTCAAACGTGAACTGACGGTGATCCCCAATTTCCAACCAGGCTGCGGGTTTTCAATGTCGGCGCTAAACGTGAATTGTCGCTGATCGAGATTGGGCGTGATCGTGACATTGCGGATATATGTCTTGGGCACGGGCTCAATCCATACGGTCTGCCAGATACCGGTCGTGGGCGTGTAGAAGATGCCCCCTGGCTTGCGAACTTGTTTGCCGCGTCCCTGAAATCCAGCGTCGGTTGGATCCCAGACACAGACAATCAATTCATTCGATTCATCCCATTTGACGACCGACGAGATATCGAATGAGAACGGGTCGTATCCACCCTGATGCGACCCAATTTCGTGACCATTGACCCAAACGGTCGTTTCCCAATCGACGGCTCCAAAATGAAGCAGGACGTTTTTTCCGGCCCAGGCGGCGTCAATCTTTCGGTCCTTTGCGGGAACCGTATGGATTGAGCCCGTGCCCAAGACATATATCCGCAATGTCACGATCACGC
>Ga0206931_1176_pt1 | contig 18403 bp, 15 predicted proteins | sample Alteio_BWOrgHeat_17_FD_152946 | JGI IMG/M metagenome (GOLD analysis project Ga0206931, IMG submission 152946) | Enriched cells from forest soil in Barre Woods Harvard Forest LTER site, Petersham, Massachusetts, United States -... | ecosystem: Environmental > Terrestrial > Soil > Temperate forest >...
GGCCGACAGAGGGAAGCTGGCGGAGCGCTTCGACCAGTTCGGTGAACGCGGGGGGATAGTCGGTCATGAAAAAAATGCGCGCGACTGAAAAATGAGTATCCTAGACCTTCAGCAATTCGGCTTCCTTGGCGGTGAGGCCCTTTTCAATTTCTTCGACATACTGGTCGGTGAGCTTCTGGATTTCCTTTTCGGAGTCGGCAAGCTGGTCTTCGGTGATTTCGCCGGCTTTCTGGATTTTCTTCAATTCATCGATGGCATGGCGGCGATTGGCGCGGATGCTGACGCGGCCTTCCTCGGCCATTTTACGGACGGCCTTGACAAGGTCCTGGCGGCGTTCCTCGGAGAGCGGCGGGATGGGAAGGCGGATGAGTTTGCCGTCGACCTGCGGGGTGATGCCAAGCTTGGATTCCTCGAGCGCCTTGCGGATCGGCTCGACGGTGGTGGCGTCCCAGGGTTGGATCTGGATCAGGCGCGGGTCGGGAGTGGTGATGGCGGCCAATTCCTTGAGGCGCATGTGGGAGCCGTAGGCTTCGACCATGAGGTTGGTGACGAGATCCGGGGACGCCTTGCCGGTGCGGACACCGGCGAATTCGGTCTGGATCACTTCCGCGCTCTTCATCATTTTTTCTTCCGCTTCGAGGAGAATGTCATCAAGGGCCATGCTACTAGTGAAGGCGAGGCGGGCGCCTGAGTCAAGGTGCCGCGCACAAGGGCGGTTCAGGCGGTGACGAGTTGCGGGTAGGCGTCGCGCCAGGCGGAGGGAACGCGCTGGGGACGGCCTCCCGGCAACTGGACGGTGACCATGGTCTGGATGCAGCGAATAAAGAGAAGGTCCGTTTGGGACGCGGAGACGATTTCGAAGCGGATCAGGAAACGGACTTTTTCCATGCGGACAAGTTCGGCGGAGACGGCGAGATGATCGCCAAGGCGGGCGGGCTTGAGATAATCGATTTCGGTCCGGGCGACGACCGGTACGAGCCCGGTGCGACCCATTTCCTCGAGCGACCATCCAAGCGTGGCGGCAAGATGGGACCGGGCGATTTCGACCATGCGCAGATAGGCGATGTTATGGACAACCCCGCCTGCATCGGTGTCGAAGTAGTAGACTTCCAGGGGAACAATGATGCGGGGCCGGGAAGGCAGGGAATTTCCGGCGAGGGATGAAATGCTCATGGTTGTGCGCTGACCCTAGGGTGTGTTTGCAAAATAGGGCAACGTTGCGTTGCGAGTCAAAATGAACCCGAATCGAGGCGCGAACGACGAGGATACCCGCAGTGGTCTCTGAGGAGTGAGCAACGAAGAGTCGGGTTCATTTTGCCGCAACCCTTCGGGCCGGGGTCTTTTTGTCCTGCAGCTTCGTCGCTCACTCGTCACGTAGCATTCCGGCTATGCTCCTCGCTCGACTCCTCGCTGCAGAGCAAAAATCCTCCCGGCGCAACCCTGCCCTATTTTACAAACACACCCTAAAACCTGCCATCCTTCGAGAAGTTCAGAATCGCGAAATTCCTTACTCTCCAAACTCCTGGGTGAATTTTTTGACGACGGCCTTGAGTACCTTGATGCGGGTATACCATTTGAATTCGCCTTCGACGAGAGTCCAGGGGGCCGCTTTGGTCGAGGTCTGCTCGAACATCTCCTCGGCCGCCTCGATATGTTCCTTCCACCGCCGGCGGTTGCGCCAGTCCTCGGCGCTGATTTTCCAATGTTTATAGGGATCGGCCGCGCGTTGCTCGAAGCGGCGCAATTGCTCTTCCTTGCTGATGTGCAGGTAGAACTTGAGCATGACGGCGCCGCTGTCCACGAGGGTTTTTTCCATGGCGTTGATTTCGTCGTAGGCGCGCCGCCATTCCTTTTCGGAGCAGAAACCTTCCACTCGCTCGACGAGAACGCGCCCATACCAGGAACGGTCGAAGATGGCGATTTCACCCTGGGCGGGCATCCGGGTCCAGAAACGCCAGAGATAATGATGGCGGTATTCCTCCTCGGTCGGCTTGACGATGGAATAAACGCGCACCAGCCGTGGATCGAGTTTTTCGGTAACGCGTTTGATGACACCGCCCTTGCCGGCCGCGTCGGGGCCCTCAAAAACGAAAATGACATTACGTTTGCTCTCGAGAATCTTGCGCTGAAAATGGAGCAGGTTAAGCTGAAGATCCTGAACCCGTTCCCGGTATTCGGATTTCTCGGTGATCTGCTTGGTGAGGTCGAGTTCGCTAAGCAAGCCAGACATACGGCTTCCCACAATGTCTGCTGGAAGCCGGGAGGCGAGAAGATTTCACGGGGCGAACGGGGCCCTTTATCGCCAATAAAAAATTTGCCAGTATCTCGGCGCGCTGTTGCCTTTTGCGCGGAGGTACTTACGCTAGATGTGTACGCCTCCCCGGGGCCGATGTTCTGGCTGTGTGGTTGGCGCATGACCCAAGGTACATGGATTCGAGCCAACAACTTTTCTCGGCGGGTGCGCGTGTCGGCCAGTATCTCATTTTGGAGAAACTGGGCGAAGGCGGAATGAGCGAGGTTTTCAAGGCGATCGAACCGACACTTGAACGCTATGTGGCGATCAAGATCATGCATCGCACGAATTTGAGCAGCCCCGAAGTGATGGCGAATTTCCTGGAAGAGGCGCGGGCGATCGCGGGGCTTCGCCACACCAATATCGTGCCGCTTTATTCGGCGGGCGAAGAACAGGGCGTGCCCTATCTCGCCATGGGATATATCGAGGGACAGACCCTGGAGGATTGGATCCTGGCGGGCCGCATCTTCAACACCGAGGAGGCGATGTGGTTCATGAAGCAGGCCGTGGCGGCATTGGAATATGCCTCACGATCCAACATCATCCATCTCGACGTCAAGCCGGCCAACTTCATGGTGGATGCCGACAACGTGGTCATGTTGACCGATTTCGGGCTGGCGCGAAAGATGACCGAGGTCGCCAGCGGAACGCGCAGTGATGAGTTGCAGGGGACCCCGGCCTACGCCTCGCCGGAACACGTGTTGCAGGAAAAACCCGACCTGCGCACGGACATCTATTGTCTGGGGGCGAGCCTCTTTCATTTGATGACCGGCGAATTTCCCTACCCGGGGGACACGACGGAAGAGGTCTGCCGGGCCCATGTCTATAACGCGTTTCCGATGGAGACGCTGCAACGTCACGGGATGCCGCCGGGCTGGTGCAGTCTCATGCGCAAGATGATGGAAAAAAAGCCCGAGGACCGGTTCCAGAATTACCAGGAAATCACCTCGGCATTGGAAAACATCACTCATTTCCAATACGGCAAGAAAATGCTTTCGATCGTCGAGACCGTGGAAAGACGCGCCCTGCCGCGTACCGATGGGCCGCCCGAAAGCCTCTTCGATCTGGTGCCGGACGAGATGGCCACGCAGGGGGACCATCTTTTTACCCTGCAGGACTCATACGACGCCCAGGAAGTCTATCGCACGCTCGATACCCGCTGGTCGGTGCTTAACCTCAACGAAATGGCCAGCGATCTCCGGGCCATGCAGAAGGACTCACCCGAGGATTTGCGCGCCCTGATCGAAGCCCTCCTGCTCGTCCCCAACTATAAGGAAACACTGGAGGTGCTGAGTACGTTCATGGCCAACGCCTCGGACGCGCGGCCCCAGAGCGACGCGGAAAAAATCGAGCTGGTGGGGATGGAACGCTCGCGCAACATCGCCCTGACCGCCATTTCGCTCTACCGGCCATGGCAGGGAGAATGTCCCCTCAACTGGCATGGATTGTGGCAGCACCAGATCTACACCGGCCTGCTGGCCGAATTTATCGTCGATATGCTGGGACTTCCCGCCACCGGCATGGAATATCTTTGCGGCCTCGTGCACGATATTGGGAAACTGGTCATGGCGGAACTCTATCCCGCCAAGACCATCGGCGTTTGGCTGCACGCCTACGAACAAAATCTCCCGCTTACCCAGGTCGAGCAGCAGTATTTCGGAGTCGACCATGCGCAGCTGGGCCAGGAATGGCTGCATCGGAATAAATTCCAGCGCGGGGTGCGCTACCTGGTGGCCTACCATGAGCAGCCGGAAAATTGTTACCAGGCGCTGATGGAATCGAGCAAGATGAACCTGCTCGCCTCGATGATTTCATCGACCAGCGACGACGAAATCAATTTGCTGGCCCATGTGATCTATTGCGCCAACACCGCGGCCAAGGAACTGGGCTTGGGCTACAGCGGCAATCCGCAATTGGACCAGGTGCCATGGATTGAACAACCGATGACCCAGATGATCTTCGACGCCCGGTCCAAGGAAGAAGTGACGCTGGACGAATTCGAGGAATTTTTCATGAACACCTGCAAGGGCCTGCCCGATTTGCCTTTTGCCCAACTCGCCCATGCGGACCAGGCCAAGCAACGGGCCCACGAAAAAGTCCTGCGCCAGACCAAAACAACAAAGAAGAAGTAAAAGGCCTTTTGCCTGTCGGATTCTACGGATGCGCCGGTGCGGCCGTCGCAGTAGCGGGAGGAGGTTCCGCCCGGGCCGCCGGGGTTTGATTGCCCGTAAAGACTTCGAGGTAGGTTTTGAGATAGCGGTTGGCAACGGTGATGCCGTAGATGGTGCGCACCGTCTGAATGTCCTCATCGGCTTCTTCCGCCTTGCCCGTGGCCTGGGCGATGGCGGCCTTCGCAAAATAGTAGGAGGGATGGTCCGGATCGAGCGGCTTTAACAGGCTTGCCTCTTTTCCCGCCTCGACAAAATCGGAAAGGCTGACTTTGGCATAGATGATTTTCAGGATGATGTCGGAATCGCCGGGCTTGTTCTGCAAGGCTTGGGTGTAGGTATCGGCAGCGGCGGCAAAATCACGCTTGTGAAGGAGGAGATCGCCCAGGACGAGTTGGACTTCGAGCGGGCCGCCGGGGGTGAGCAGGCGGCGCAGCAATTTTTCTCCTCCGGCAAAGTCGCGTTGCTCGGTCATGATGCGGGCCTTGAGGAGTTCGATGGAAAGATCGTCGGGCTTGGCCTTTTCGGCCGCATCGATGGCGGTGCGGGCGGTGTCGTAATGCCCGCTTTTATAATCGAGCAGGGCCTGGTGGTAGGGCGATGTATCGTTATCGATGACCTGGGTGGACTCGGTTTGCGCATGCAAACCCAAGCCGATCATCGAGACAAAGGGCAGAATGAAACCGAAGGCCAGCCGGCGGATGCCCGGGCAGGCTCCAGTTGCCTCGACGACTTTTCTGTTCACTTGCAAATTTCCTTTGGACGGATCCAGTGGCGTCCGCCCCTTTCCAGCAGCATATCCGATTCAACCGGCCCCATGGAACCGCAGGCATACAGGGGCAGATCGCGAACGGATTGCTTGGTCCACATGTCCCGGATGGAATCGACCAGCCGCCATGCCTGCTCGACTTCATCCGAGCGGGTAAAGAGGGTCGATTCGCCGATGAGTGCGTCGACGAGCAGTCGCTCGTAAGCCTCGGGCAGGTAATGGGCGAAGCCGCTTTTGTAGAGGAAGTCCATTTCCACCAGTTCGGCCTCGGCCTTGCTCGGCACCTTGGCGTTGAAGTTGATGCTGATGCCTTCGTTGGGCTGGATACGGATGCGGAGCGAGTTGCGGCGCAGGCGATCGTCTCCCGACGCGGCAAAGAGGACGCTGGGCGGACGCTTGAAGACGATGTTGATTTCGGTGAACTGGGCCGCGAGCGCCTTGCCCGTGCGCAGGTAAAACGGAACGCCGCTCCACCGCCAGTTGTCGATTTCAAGCTGGGCGGCGATGAATGTTTCCGTAAGGGAATCATGCGCGACTTTTTCCTCCTGGCGATAGGCGGGGATGCCCTTGCCGCCGATGTATCCGCCACCGTACTGGGCGCGGACGACGTTTTTTTGCAGGAAGTCGGAGGACGGAGTGGGAATGGACCGCAGGACTTTCACCTTTTCATCGCGGATCGATTCGGCATCAAGGGAGGCGGGAGGCTCCATGGCCGTGAGGGTAAAGAGCTGGAACAGGTGATTCTGCAGCATGTCACGCGCGGCGCCGGCGTGGTCGTAGTAACCGCCCCGGCCCTCGACGCCGACTTGTTCCGCGACCGTGATCTGGACATGGTCGATGTAGCGGCGATTCCAGAGCGGCTCATAGATCGCATTGGCAAACCGGAAATAAATGAGGTTCTGCACGGTCTCCTTGCCGAGGTAATGGTCGATGCGAAAGATGTCCTTTTCGGCAAAGGCGCTTTGCAGGGTGCGGTTGAGCTCCTCCGCGCTTTTGAGGTCTTCGCCGAAGGGCTTTTCGACGATCAGGCGGTGCCGGGTGCCAGGTTTGCTGGCGAGTCCGGCGGCGGCAAGGTTCTGTGCGCAGGTCCCAAAGAAATTCGGCGAGGTGGCCAGGTAGAAGAGGTAGTTTTCGCCGATCTTGGGGCTTTCAGGCAGTTTCTTGAGTTTTTCCGCAAGGCTTTTGTAGGCTTCGGGATCGTCGAGTTCGCCCTGAAAATAATAGATGTGGGCGGCGAGTTTTTTCCAGACGGCGTCGTCGACCGGCTGGGTATGGGAGAATTTCTGGAGGGCTTCTCCCAGGTCCTGGCGAAATTCATCGTCGCTTTTCGGACGGCGGGCGAATCCGATGATGGCGAAGTCTTCCGGCAGGAGGTTGTTTTTGGCCAGATGATAAAAAGCGGGGATGATCTTGCGGTGGGTGAGGTCGCCGGTGGCGCCAAAAATGACCGCCACCGTGGGCGGCACGCGCGGAGGCGCGCTGCTGATCATCGGGGGGCAGACGGAGTCGGAATGAGAGATGGACATGGGGAAGAAGTTAAAAGGAAAAAGTTAAAAGGAAAAAAGAGCGGCAGAGGATTGAAGTTCTGTTTCGGTACTTTTACCTTTCACCTTTTTCCTTGGATTAGGCGTTATAGGTGGTGGAAGCCGTGGTGCCGCCCTGCCCGGTCCAGTTCGAGTGGAAGAATTGGCCGCGCGGTTTGTCGGTGCGCTCGTAGGTATGGGCGCCGAAATAATCGCGTTGCGCCTGAAGCAGGTTGGCGGGCAACCGGGCCGAGCGGTAGGAATCGTAAAAGGCCAGGGCGTTCGAGAAGGTGGTGGTCGGGATGCCGAGCGTGGCGCCGAGGGCGACCGTGCGCCGCCATCCCCCTTGGGCTTTTTTCAGCGCCTCGGTAAAGAAGTTGTCGAGCACGAGGTTGGTGAGGTCCGGATTGCGGTCGAACGCGGTTTTGATTTCGCCGAGGAACCGGCTGCGGATGATGCAACCACCGCGCCACATGAGGGCGATGGCCCCGTAATTGAGTTTCCACTTATACTGTTCCGAAACGCGGCGCAGGAGCATGTAACCCTGGGCATAGGAGATGATTTTGGAGGCGTAGAGCGCGTGGCGGATGTCCTCGATGGTCTGCTCGGCATTGCCGGAGAATTTGGCATCGACCGGTCCGGCAAGAACGCTGGAGGCGGCCACCCGTTCATCCTTAAGTGAGGAGATGATGCGGGCAAAGACGGCTTCCGCGATAAGAGTGACCGGCGCGGCGTTGTCCAGGCCGGAAAGGACGGTCCATTTGCCGGTGCCTTTTTGCCCGGCGGCATCGAGGATCTTATCGACGAGGTAACCCCCATCGGTGTCCTTGAATTTGAAAATATTGGAAGTGATTTCGATCAGGTAGGAATCGAGTTCGCCCTGGTTCCAGTTGTCGAAAGTTTTGGCCAGTTGCTCGTTGTTTAATCCGAGGCCGGCCGACAGGAGATGATAAGCTTCGCCGATGAGCTGCATGTCGCCGTATTCGATGCCGTTGTGGACCATCTTGACGAAATGGCCCGCACCGCTTTCACCGACCCAGTCGCAACAGGGCACACCATTGCCCACCTTGGCGGCGATGGATTGGAAAATGGCCTTGATATGGGGCCACGCGTCGGGATGACCGCCGGGCATGAGGGACGGGCCGTGCCTTGCGCCTTCTTCGCCGCCGGATACACCGGAGCCGACGAAAAGGATGCCCTTTTCCTTGAGGGCCTTGTAACGACGGGCCGTGTCTTCGTAGAAAGAATTGCCGCCATCGATAATGATATCGCCCGGTTCGAGAAGAGGGAGCAGCAGTTCGATGAATTCGTCCACCGGAGCGCCCGCCTTGACCAGCATCATGATGCGGCGCGGCTTTTTGAGGTGGCCGACGAGTTCCTGCAGGCTGTGGGCGCCGATGACCTTCGTTCCCTTGGCTTCGTTGGCCAGAAAATCATCCACCTTGCTGACGGTGCGATTGTAGACGGCCACGACATAGCCATGGTCATTCATGTTGAGGACGATATTCTGGCCCATGACGGCCAGTCCGATGAGTGCAATATCAGCAGTTTGAGGCATAAAAAAAATCAGGTAAAACGCCAACATGGCGCGACACCCCAAAATAACGACCGAAACGGGGTGGGCAACCTTAATTCACGGAGAGTTTTTGTAACAATTTCCGGAACTGCTAACAACAACCCGATGACTCCAGCCGTCGCGGACTTAAAGCGGCTCGAGTTCGTCGGGGTCGGGGATCGACTGGGTTTTCGAAAGGGTCTTTTTTCCCTTGATGGCGGATGTGGCGGAAGGGGACTTGGCGGATTTTACCGCGCTGGGAGCCGCCGGTACCGATGCGGATGCAGGTACTGCCGCCGGAGCTGGAGCCGGGGCGGCGGCCGCCGGAGGTGCGGATTCTTTTTCCAATTCGGTGGAATCGACGACGGCATAGGCGCTCAAACCGAAAGACTTTGGATCGGCCTCGCGGAGGCGCTGGGCGAGAATCGAAGCCAGAGTGCGTAATAAAACATTTCCCGCCCCGGGATTTTCTTCCATGAAATGAATCAGGTCGTCATCGGCAATACGCCAGAGCTGGCTGAATTCCACGGCGGTGACGGTGGCGGTGGCGGGGCCGGGGTTAAAAAGGCTGATTTCCCCCAGGGTCTCACCGGGGCCCACATGGGCCAGCACGGCCTCGCTGCCGTCTTCCTGTTTGGCGCGAACCTCGAGGCGCCCGCTAATGACGACAACCACTTCCGTCTGCATGACACCTTCCCGGATGATGATATTACCCGGATGACCCGGGAAGAATTCGCCATAGGAACTCAGTAATTCGCGATCATCATCTTTGAGATAACCAATCCAGCTAAAGGTCGGGAGGGTGGGTTTGGATAGTGATTCGGGCATTTGCTTCTCCTAGTCTGGTATAACTATAATTAAGCCTGATTAAATCTCGTGGGCAACTCTGTCGTGCATTAAATGTACCTCTCCACGGAACTTTTCTTCGCGGGCAATTGACTTGAGATCGGCCTCCCGGCGCACCAGGTGGTCAGGGTAATGGGTGATCCACACGGACTGGATGGGGTATTTGGCCACTTCGCGGAAAAGCTCCCGCTCGGGGAAATGGGTCAGTTCGCAGAGCAGGGCGGTGACCTTCCCGCCCCGGAGCGCCGGGGTGAGTTCGTTCGGATGGGCCAGGTCGGCGGAATAGACATAACGCCGGCCCTCGTATTCGAGCAGGACACCGTAGCAGTCAAAGCAGGTATTGGGGTAAGCCCGCTTGAAATAACCGGCGAGGCTGTTGAGGTGCTGGGTGGCAAAGGCCGTGAAGGTGAAAGGACCGTGCGTGCAGGGTTTGCCTGGCTTGACGTCGTGCCAATGAATGGGAAACCCGATGAGTTCGGGAAAAAGAAGGCACTTTTCCAGCCAATCCTTCATGGCCCGCATGACTTCCGCAGGGCCGAAAACATGCAGGGGCGCGCGCCGGGCGCGCAGCCAGAGGGACTGAATGAGCGACGCAACCTGCCCATTGTGGTCGCTGTGCATGTGGCTGATCCAGAGGACCTCGGGAACCTCAGGCTGGAATTTTTTTTGCAGCAGGAACCGGGCGGCAGTGGCACCGCAATCGAGCAGCAGGGTCGCTTCGTCCGTTTGAATCAGAATGCCGGAATGTTCGCGGCGGGCGCTGGTGTGGCCATCGGCGGTGCCGAGAAAAATGGCGCGCATGGGATTGAAGTTGCCTCGTTACATGCTCATAGGCAATGGAAAATGACTTTTTAGGAATTTTCTCCGCGCCCGTGGAATTCATTTCAAAAATAGCCTTAAGGTCGCGCCAAAAGGAGTTTTCCCTCGTCAGTTGCCGGTGAACTTGGTTGTTTAGCCGGATGCTGGCCAAGGTTTTTTCCGCAGCGGTATGGGGCGTCGATGCCTTTGCCGTCGAAGTGGAAGTCAATGCCACCCACGGAAAAGTCGTCACAGTCGTTGTCGGCCTGCCCGATACCGCGGTCAAGGAAAGCCGCGACCGGGTCATCACCGCCGTCAATAACAGCGCCTTCAAATATCCTTTCGGACGCGTCACCTTTAATCTCGCCCCCGCCGACGTGAAGAAGGAAGGACCCAGCTTCGATCTCCCCATGGCGCTCGGCATCCTCGCCGCTTCCGAGCAGATCCATCCGCGAAACCTCGACCATTACTGGGTCGTCGGCGAACTTGCGCTCACCGGCGAGATACGACCCGTCAAAGGCGCGCTCGCCATCGCCCTGTCCGCCCGCAAGCATCGCAAGAAGGGGCTCATCCTTCCGGCGGCCAACGCGCCCGAAGCGGCGGTCGTGGCCGGGCTCGACGTCTATCCGGTCAGGCATCTGCGCGAAGTCGCCGAATTTATCGCGGGGCTGAAAGAGATTCCCCCCTTGCGGGTCGACCCGAATGAAATCCTCGGCGAATTCGATGCCATCGAGCACGACTTCGCCGACGTGAAGGGCCAGGAGCACGTCAAACGCGCCATCGAGGTCGCCGTCGCGGGCGGTCACAACATCCTCATGATCGGGCCTCCCGGCAGCGGCAAATCGATGCTCGCCAAACGCATTCCGGGAATTTGCCCGCCCCTCACGCTCGACGAAGCGCTCGAAACCACGAAAGTGCACAGTGTCGCGGGGCTGCTTTCAGCCGAACAGGCCATGATCACGCGCCGTCCTTTCCGGTCGCCGCACCACACCATTTCCGATGCCGGTCTTATCGGCGGCACGGCCAATCCAAGCCCCGGCGAAGTCAGTCTGGCCCATCATGGCGTCCTCTTTCTCGACGAATTGCCCGAATTTCGCCGCAGCGCGCTGGAAGTCCTGCGCCAGCCGCTGGAGGACGGCACCGTCACCATCTCGCGCGCCGCCGGATCGATGACCTTCCCCGCGCAATTCATGCTCGTCGCCGCGATGAACCCGAGCCCCGGCAGCGGCGGGTTCGGCGATGCCGAACGGGGTCGCGCCTCGGCCACGGCCATCCGGCGTTATCTCAATAAAATTTCGGGGCCGCTTCTCGACCGCATCGACATCCACGTCGAGGTTCCCGCCGTGAAGCATGAAACATTGCTCCGGCCCCACGCCGCGGAAACCTCCGCCGCCATCCGCGTCCGGACCGTCAAGGCTCGCCAGGTTCAACACGAACGCTTCGCCTCCAAGCGCAAAGTCCGCTGCAACGCGCAAATGAGCGCGAAAGATCTGAAAACTTTCGTGCCGCTCGACGCCGACGGCGAGGGCCTGCTCCGCATGGCGCTCAGCGAACTCAACCTGAGCGCCCGCGCCTACGACCGTATCCTCAAGGTCTCCCGCACCATCGCCGACCTCGCCGGCGCGGAAAAAGTCGACGCCACCCATCTGAGCGAGGCCATCCAGTACCGCACCCTCGACCGGCAGGTATGGGGCTGATCACCCCACCAGTGTCTTTTCGATGCAGGCGTAGGCGGAATGATTGTGGATGCTCTCCATGTTTTCCGCCTCGACCTTGTACCAGGTAATGTCGGGATGCCGGTTGCAAAGCTGGGCCACGTTGCGGACGAGGTCCTCCACAAACACCGGATTATCGTAGGCCTTTTCGGTCACGAATTTTTCATCCGGGCGTTTGAGTAACGAATAGATTTCGCTGCTGGCCGATTCCTCCACGAGCGCAATCATGTCCTCAATCCAAATGGGCCGGACCGAACGCAGCGCGAGCGTCACGTAGCCGCGCTGATTGTGCGCGCCGTACGCGCTGATCGCCTTCGAGCATGGGCAAAGCGTCGTCACCGGAATCGTGACCGTAACCGTGAACGTGACATCCCGCCCGTGCGCGGCTGCGTCGAACCTCACCTGGTAATCGACCAGCCCCTTCGCCTTCGTCACCGGCGCTTCCTTTTCCATGAAATAGGGAAACTCCATCTCGATATGCGCGACCTGCGCATGGAGCTTTTTCTGCAATTCGTGCAGCATGGTCGGCAGGTTCTCCACGTGCACGAGCCGCCCGTGCGCGTTGAGCACCTCCACGAACCGGCTCATGTGCGTGCCCTTGAAATCCTTTGGCAGATCGACCAGCAGGCTCATCCGCGCCACGGTATCCTGCGTTTCGTGGTGCTTGTCCCGCACCTCGATCGGGTGCAGCAGTCCCTTCACGCCCACCTTGTCGATGCTCAGCTGGCGCGAGTCGGGCTGGCTCTGGCAATCGGCCAGGGCCGGTGTCGGCGAGGCCTTGAGGGTCGCTTTATTCATTTGCCCCAAGTTAACGCAAAAGCTGCCGATGACAAACCCTGGCGCCTCCCTTTTCGCCGCCGCACAACTTATTGCCGATCCTCGGGAATATAGGGCATCCCAGGCCCTCTAACAATTATCGTGACTGCACCAGTTGCATTTCACCGAATTGACGGCACCCTTATTCATAATTTTCGATTTCCGCCAAACCAAACCTGGAGAATCGCATGCACGCAACCGCCAGAAATTTTCCGCCCTTCAGCTTGAACCGCCTTTTGACCACCGTCTTTCAACCAAAGGGCGGCGAACGCGTCGCGTTGTTGATCGATCTGGAAAATCCCGCTGACGTCAAGGATTTTGCTTTTCTCAAGAATCCTGCGCTTACCATCCAGCGACACGCCTACGAAGTTTTTTACCGTGGACTCAACGAAGGAGGGCTCAGGGCCCTCCATATGACGGGAGGAGATCTTTTCGCCTATGAAATTACCGGCGGCAGCAATCTCGACCTGCCCGACCCTGCCGTCGCATCCGACGGGCGCGAAGTCAGCCTGGAAAAAGATGTCTATCCCAAATACGACATCATTCTTTGCATCTCCACCTACTCGGCCACGGCGCCGCTCACCGCCTTCGCCAAGCAATACGGTTTTCGCGGTGCCACCCTTCACGGCCTAAACGACATCATCCTGCGGAGCGGGCTCGCGGTCGATTACAACGAAGTCAGCCGGGAGGCGGAAAAATTGCGCCTCGGCTTGACCAGGGCTGACTGGTTCGAAGCCGATTTCAAGGTCGCCGGCAAGACCTACACCCTCAAGCTGATTTGTAACCGGCAGGAAGCGCAAAAAAGCCACGGCCTCTGTCTCGGTTCGGAACCCGATGTCGCCAACCTCCCCGCCGGTGAGGTTTACTACGTGCCCGAAGGCGCGGAGGGACAGTTCCCCATGCGGTATGAAACCGGCACCCTGGCCCTGATGGATGTCAGCGGCGGCCGCATTCAAAAGGCGACGCTCCTGCGCGGCGACCAGGCCGAAGTCGACGCCCACAACGCCAAGCTGGGCAGCGATCCGGTGACCGGTGAAATTGGTGAGCTTGGTTTCGGCACGCAGGACCTGCCCGTTTCAGGACGCGACATCCAGGATGAAAAAGTCCTCGGCACCCTCCACGTTGCCACCGGCCGCAGCGACCACCTCGGAGGCCATCTCGTCCCCAAGCTCTTCAAGAATGCGAAGAACGCCACCCACGACGATATTCTCTTTTCTCCCGCCAAGACGCCCGAAATTGAAGTCACCGAAGTGCGCATGCAACGCGACGGACGCACCGAAATCGTCCTCGAACATTATCAGCCTGCGCCTTACCTGCTTAATTTGCTGAAAAACGGTTAAGGTTTGCCTTGGGCGGTTTCTTTTCGGATTGCGTCCTCTCCATACGCCTCCAACGCCAGCTTCATCCCGGAGGCCTTGTGCAACGTCTCCTCGTATTCACGCGCCGGAACTGAACCGCAGGTGATTCCGCTCCCCACGGAAAAGTGGAGGTTCTCGCCTTCAAGCACCATCGTCCGGATGGCGAGGCTGAACGACGCGTCGCCGTTATCGTCAAAATAACCGATTAACCCCGTATAGATGCCGCGCGGGCACGGTTCGAGTTCCTTGATGATCTCGCACGCGCGGCGTTTGGGCGCACCGCTGATCGACCCTCCCGGGATGCACGCCCCCACCGCCTCGAGCGCGTCGATGTCCGGCCTCAGCATTCCCTCCACCGTCGACACGAGATGAAATACCTGCGCGAACCGCTCCAGCTGCACGAGCTGCGTCACCGCGACGCTTCCGTACTCGCAAATCTGCCCGAGGTCATTCCGTTCCAGGTCGGTGATCATCACCAGCTCGGCGAGCTCCTTCGGATCGGTCAGGAGCTCGAAGGCGAGTTGTTCATCGCGCACCGGATCGCGGCTGCGCGGACGCGTCCCCTTGATCGGACGCGTCGTAATGTGCCTGCCGCGAATCCGCAGGAAAAGCTCCGGTGAGGCCGAAAGCACCTGCGTATCGCCGAAATCGAGAAACGCCCCGCCGGGCGCCGGACTCCGCGCCAGCAGATGTTCAAAAAGGCGGTAGGGATTTCCTGTGAATCGCGTATGGAACTTCTGCGCCAGGTTCACCTGATAAATATCACCCGCCGCGATGTACTCCTGTGTCCGCCTCACCCGCGCCTCGAATTCCTCCCGCGTCTGGTTGGATTTCCATTCGTGGGAGCGATGGTCCGGGATCCCCAATGTCTTTTCAACTTCGGCCCGCCGCTCATTCCAACTCCCGCTGAAACCATTTTCCGCCAATACCGAAATTTTCGGGAACCAAGCGAACCGAAAAGCCCCCTCATACGTGATGTATCCCACCGCCGCGCTTTGCGGATGAACTGAATCGCCCCCCGTTTTGCGCCGCTGCGTCAGCACTTCCCGTAATTTCCCCCAATCCTCCGGACCACCCGCGACAATCTCCTCCGGCTCCACCGCCTGCAAAATCGCCCCCGCCTGATTCCAGGCGTTGAGTGAGATGAAAGGGAAACGACTCATGCTAGGGCTATGGCATGTAAGCTCAGAATGACGGAAGGGAAAAGTGTCTACTCAAACTTCGCCGCCGCTTCGATCTCTTCCAGTTCCGCCGTTGGACTGACCACCGCGATGTTGAGCCGCTCGTTGTGGACAAGCAACGCCGCCGCGGCGCGGACTTCCTCCGCTGTCACCGCCTCGATTTGCCGGATCAACTTGTCGGGATTGATCACGCGCCCATGCCCGATCAGCCCCTCGCCGAGCCACATCATCTGGCCGTCGGTGCTCTCGAGGCTGAGGTGGATCTGCCCGTAGGTATATTCCTTGGCCCGGCGCAATTCCCGCAGGCTCGGCGCGCGTCGGGCGAGCTGCCGCACGGTCTGGAGCGTGAGCTTGATCGCCTGCGCCGTCTTCGAATTTTCCACGCCCGCATTGATAAAGAAGCTTCCCGTCTCGTGGTAATAATTCGCGCCAGTGCTGATCGAATAGGCCAGGCCGTGTTTCTCGCGCACATTTTGGAAAAGACGCGAGCTCATGTTCTCTCCCAGCATCACGCTCATGAGCCGGAAGGCGGACCGCCGCGGATCGTGACGGGAAACCCCGCGCAGGCCGATCACGAATTGCGTTTGCTCAACCGGCTTGCGAATCAACTCGAAACGAGACGCGCTTTGCCGCCGCGAGACAGGCGTAAACTGGGCGCGCGACCCGCCGGGAAACTGGCGCAGCAGGGGCTGCAACAGGTACTTCACCTCAGTCAGGTCGGTCTTGCCCGCCACTGTGATGCAGAGATTGCCCGAGTGATAAAATTTCCGCCGATAATTCAGCAGGTCGCGCCGCTTCATGCGCTGGATGTTTTCACTCGTCCCCGCCAGCGGCCGCCCCAGCGGATTGTTCGGCCAGAGCAGCGCGGTCGCCGCGTCCTGTGCGACTTGCGAAGGTTGATCATCGTACATCCGGATTTCCTCCTGGATGACGCCGCGCTCCCGTTCGATTTCGACGGCGGGAAACGTCGCGCGCAACAGCATATCGGTCAATACATCGACAACCGCGCCAATGTGTTTCGCGCTGGCCCGCGCGTAGTAACACGTCATCTCCTCCGCGGTGAAAGCGTTGAGATAACCACCCACCCCTTCCACCGCTTCGGAAATTTCGCGCGCCGTACGCTTCGTCGTACCCTTGAACAACATATGCTCAAGGAAATGAAAAATACCGTTTTGACGCTTCGACTCATGCCGCCCGCCCACCCCCAGCCAGAAACCGACAGAAACGCTTTCAACGTGAGGCATTTGCGCCACGGCGAGTTGCGCTCCCTGATCGAGTCGTTCCTGAGTGTAAATCATGCCTAAGTTTCGTTTCACCCAACGAGAGTGTCAAACTCCACTTGCATGATATAAATTTAATTATGTATGAACGATTATTTAGATCTCCATAAAAAGATTAACTGATTGATTATTAACGAGATAGCATACAATTCATTTCAACCTTCGCTTCTTCCTTAAATCTGAGCTGGTTTAAAAGCTGCTTGGAATCATAAGACCTGCTGAGTTAATAGTCCTCTCACTTCCATTTCTCTTTTGAGGGAAAGTAATGTGGACTTATGCGGTCTTTTAGCTCATTTTCGTGACCAGATGCTTTTGAACCTTCACCATCGTCTAGTTGGGTTCCTGGCCTGGGTTGCCTTGGTTTCAGCCGGACATGTATGGAGTGCGGAAGCGCCTCCCGCACCTTCGCCAATCCAGCCAGCCGTCAGCGATCAACCCCCTGTCCAGGGCGATTGGGTCGTGCAGCGAATCGATAGCGATGTCGATAGTCTGAATCCGATCATCGGCGAAGATACCAACGGTGATGTGATCCGCTCGAGCCTTATCTGCGAAGGCATGCTGCAAATGGACAATTACACGCTCAAACTGGAGCCCTGCCTGGCCGAGTCGTATGAAATTTCGCTGGATCAACTCACCTATACTTTTCATCTCAGGCATGGCGTTAAGTGGCACGATGGTCAGCCCTTTACCGCCGAAGATGTCAAATACACCTATGACAAGGTACAGGACCCGAAGGTCGATTGTCCCTTTCTTCGTCTTTACTTTAATAATATCAAATCATGCGAGGTTCTTGACCCCTACACGGTCCGATTTATCGCAACAGAACGTTATTTTAAAACCCTCGAGGAACTTGGCGGTCTGCCGATCGTCCCTAAGCATATTCTTGAAAAGGGCGAGCCCGATTTCAACAAGCATCCCTTTGGCCGCCATCCCATTGGTACGGGACCTTACAAATTCGTCCGTTGGGACACCGACTCGCAAATCGTGCTTGAACGTAACGACGATTATTGGGCCGGCCCGATCCACTATCCCAAACGGCTTGTTTATGAAGTGATCGAGGAACCCTACATTGCCACACAACTCCTGAAGAAAGGTGAAATCGATACCTTCGACAAAGTTTCCCCGGTCCAATGGGAACATGAACTGGCCCATAGCCGCTCCATGGACCGTCTTCATGAAATCGTTTATCCTTATCCCGCCTACTACTATGTCGGCTTCAATCTTCGGAACCCGATGTTTGGGGACATTCGTGTGCGCCATGCCATCGACCTGCTGATGCCTCGGGATGAAATCATCTCCCAGATTTACCTTAACCAGTATGCCAGCAAAACGTCGGGCTACGATCCCCCCTCTTCGCGCAACTACAACCACGATGTCGCCCCTACGCCCTACGATCCCGCACTGGCCCTTCAGCTTTTAAACGAGGCCGGCTGGAAGAACGATCATGGCGACGGAATCCTTTACAAGGATGGCCGGCCACTGAGCTTCACGCTTCTTTATCCGAGCGGTGATCCAAATCGTGGAAAAATGGCCGAACTTATCCAGGAATCGCTTCGCCGCGCGGGGATAGATATGAAGCTTTCACGGCTGGAATTTGCCCAATTGATTGAACACGTTGACGATTGGAAATTCGACGCCAGCTTGCAGGGCTGGTCGCTCGATCTCAACGGCGATCCGTATCAAATCTGGCATAGCTCCCAGGCCGATCTCAAGAAAAGCTCCAACTTTATCGGCTACAAAAATCCCACTGTCGACAAATTGATCGAAGCCGGACGTCTCGAATACGACGATGAAAAGCGGGCGGTGATTTACCGTCAATTACATCGGATTATTCATGACGATTATCCAGTCTCTTTTCTGATCAATACGAGACTGATCCTTATTGTCTCCAACCGGTTTCAAAACGTGAAAACTTTCGCGCCCCGTCCCTGCTTCGACATCACCACCTGGTGGGTCCCGCGCAACCTGCAGAAATACGGCCTCTAAGCTGTTACGGGAGCCAGCGCCGCGTCCCAATCCTTCCAGACCGGCTCCAGGCCCAGTTCGCGCAAGCGCGCCGATACCTCGGCGGGCGAACGCTCGTCGGCAATGGCGAACTGCT
>Ga0206931_1178_pt1 | contig 17883 bp, 12 predicted proteins | sample Alteio_BWOrgHeat_17_FD_152946 | JGI IMG/M metagenome (GOLD analysis project Ga0206931, IMG submission 152946) | Enriched cells from forest soil in Barre Woods Harvard Forest LTER site, Petersham, Massachusetts, United States -... | ecosystem: Environmental > Terrestrial > Soil > Temperate forest >...
TTAACCGACACACTTGAATTGCACTAACCATGTATATTTTTCCAATAAAATTTCAAAAATAAAGTAATAATTCGTCCCGAAGAAATGTTACACCAATGTGGAAATTTTGTTGTTGAAATAAACTTTGCATACAAGGCAACAGGTTACTTTTACCGGCAAATAAAATGATGTATGCCTGCCGCAAAAAAAAAGAATAAAGCCAATATTAAAATACCTGTTTCATACGTTCGCAAGCCCGATGCAATGACTGTTAATGAATGGCAAACGGCGCTTCGCCGGCAAATGGCAGAGAAAGAAAATTTTATTATAACAAAAAACGGGGAAGGGCAGGTATATACAGATTATAACGTTTACAGCCCAAAGTCAAAAAACACCTATAAGGTTGCCCTTCGCAGTAAAGATAACACGCTCAACTTTTGTTCATGCCCAGATTTTAAAACCAATTTGTTAGGCACCTGCAAACATATTGAAGCAGTGCGGCTTTATTTACAAAAAAGGCGCGGCACTAAAAAGTATATAAACGATATACCTGTGCTCCCTTATACGTCTATGTATGTATCGTACATTAATGAACTTAAAATAAAATTGCGCATAGGCAGTGAAAAGGAAAAAGAATTTAAGGCTTGGGCTACAAACTATTTTGACACCGACCGCACCTTACTTCCAGGTGCTTACTATGAAATAGATAAGTTGTTAAAAGGGGCCACGGAAATAAACCCTTCCTTCCGGTGTTATGATGATGCATTACAGCTTATTATCGGTCAGCGTCAAAAAGCGTATAGGGAGGCACTTGTTGCAACTGATGGAAAAACGCTGCTTAATAAATTGGTAAATGTAAAAATGTTTGCCTATCAGCAGGAGGGGGTACTGTTTGCCGCAAAAGCGGGTAAAGCCATACTTGCAGATGATATGGGTTTGGGCAAAACACTGCAAGCGATTGCATGGGCAATGTTGCTGTATAAATTTTTGCATACAGAAAGGGTTATTATAATATGCCCTACATCGCTTAAATACCAATGGAAGACTGAGATTGAAAAGTTTACAGGTATTACTGCAACTGTTATTGAAGGTAATGCGCTTGCCCGCAATGCATTATACGATTATGACGACAGTTATTTTAAAATAATTAGCTACCAAATGGCCGGTAATGATTGGGATGCTATTAACCAAATGCGGCCTGATGCAGTTATTTTGGATGAAGCGCAACGCATAAAAAACTGGAAAACTAAAATTTCTCAAAATATTAAACGTATTAAATCACCCTATGCGCTGGTGCTTACCGGCACACCATTAGAAAATAATATTGAGGAACTGTATTCACTTGTGCAATACATCAACCCGTTTATATTAGGCTCCTTATACCATTTTTTATCTGCACACCAGGTAAAAAATGCGGAAGGTAAAATTACCGGCTACACCGGGCTTAACCAGATTGGCAAAAAACTGGCTGGTACCATGCTTCGCCGCACTAAAAAAGAGGTATTAAAACAACTGCCGGGCCGTATGGATAAAAACCTTTTTGTGCCGCTTACAGTGCAACAGCTTACAGTACACAATGAATATAAAGATTACGTAGCCAAACTTGTAAAAAAATGGCAAAAATTGGGCTTTTTAAATGAAGATGACAGGCAGCGCCTTATGATATATATGAATACTATGCGCATGGTATGCGACAGTACATATATTGTTGATCAGCAAACAAACCATCAAACCAAGCTTGATGAACTTTTTAATATACTGGAAAAGTTGTTTATAATTGATGAAGAAAAAGTAGTAATATTTAGCCAGTGGGAACGTATGACGAGGTTAATTGCAGCAGGACTTACTGACAGGGGAATAAAATTTGAATACCTGCATGGCGGCGTGCCCGGCAAAAAAAGAGAGTCCCTCTTTAAAAAATTTAATGACGACCCCCAATGTAAAATATTTCTTTCTACTGATGCGGGTGGTGTAGGCCTTAACCTGCAGGCGGCATCATGCCTTATAAATATTGATATACCCTGGAACCCTGCCGTATTAGAACAACGCATTGCACGCATTTACCGGTTGGGGCAAAAAAGAAATGTATCTGTTATTAACCTTGTATCGCAGGGCAGCATTGAACACAAAATGCTTGATGTGCTTAAATTTAAAACCTCGGTTGCTGCGGGTATACTGGACAATGGCGACGACAGCATATTTATGACAGATGACAGGTTTAAGCAATTCATGAAGTCAGTAGAAGCATTAACACAGGATATTCCTGCGCAGGCGATGTTGTTTGAAGCAGAAGAAGCGCAGGCAACCGGAAAGGAGCAAAAGGATGAGGCACCACTTGCAAACATTGAGGAAATAATACTGGAGGCTGAAGCTGAAAAAGAAAATATTGCCGTAGAAACTGATAGGTTAGTTATGCAGGAAAATAAAGGCCATGATGTGCAGGGATTGATACAAAACGGCATGCAATTCTTATCAAAATTTTTAAACACCCTGAGCGATGAAACTGCTGTGAAGCAACTTGCCAAAAGCATTACGGAAATAGATGATAAAACGGGAAAAACCTATTTGAAACTGCCGGTTGATAATGAAGATACTGTTGAAAAAGCTTTGAACATGATAAGAAAACTGTTTAGTGCTTTAGGAAAATAGAAATTGAAAACAACAATAAACTGCTTGCAAGCTTAGCATTTAATTTTTTTTTTAAAACCATGAACGACGAAAAGACCGCTTAAACATAATAGACTTATATTATGATTTCAAAAACCAGGTCTATAGATATGCCAGCGAGGCGGGATTTTCTGCGTTAGGGCTGGGAGGTAAAGTAAATGCTATTTAAACAACAGTTATTGGTACATTTATTTTTTAAGATACACCCGCATGCTACCATTCATCAATATAAATAAATATATACTTGCAGCCTGCATATTTGCAACGACAACAGTGGCAAATGCCTATGCACAAAGCCCTGTGTACATACAAGTTGATGTTGCGAAGCAGCAGGAAAAACTGCTACCTATATGGGCTTTTTTTGGGTACGACGAGCCCAATTACACCTACATGAAAGACGGTAAGAAATTATTAAGCGAGATAGCGGCATTAAGCCCTGTGCCGGTATATGTAAGAACACACAACCTGCTTACAAGCGGCGATGGCACAGCGTCTTTAAAATGGGGCAGTACCAATGCTTATACCGAAGATGCAAACGGCAGGCCTGTATATAATTGGGCTATAGTTGACTCAATTTTTGATACCTATATCACCCGTGGCATGAAGCCTATTGCCGAAGTGGGTTTTATGCCAGAGGCGCTTTCAACGCATCCGCAGCCTTACAGGCATAGCTGGAAACCCGGCGCACCATACGACCAGGTTTATACCGGCTGGAGCTATCCACCAGCAGATTATAAAAAATGGGAGCAACTGGTATACCAGTGGGTAACGCATTGCGTGCAGCGTTATGGCGCGAAAGAGGTGGCCACCTGGTATTGGGAGGTATGGAATGAACCCAATATTGGGTATTGGCATGGTACGCAGGAGGAATACTTTATGCTGTACGATTATGCGGCTGATGCCATTAAAAAGGCATGTCCCGCTGCAAGCGTTGGCGGGCCAACATCAACAGGGCCGGGGTGGGATAAAGCTGCTTTGTTTCTTCAAAACCTTTTAACGCATTGTGCAACGGGTACTAACTATGCAACGCATAAAACAGGCGCACCGCTTGATTATATTACGTTTCATGCAAAGGGCAGCCCCAGGGTGGTGAACGGGCATGTGCAGATGAATATGACGAGCGAGTTAAAAGATGTTGCAAAAGGCTTTGACATTGTTGCCCACTCGCCATTTAAAAAATTACCGGTAATTATTGGTGAATGTGATCCCGAAGGCTGCGCTGCCTGCGGCATGAGCACTAACCCCGAAAATGCATACCGTAACGGTACCATGTATTCATCATACACGGCATCATCTTTCGCACGTATTTATGACCTTGCCAAACGCTATAATGTAAACCTGCAGGGGGCAGTTAGCTGGTCATTTGAATTTGAAGACCGGCCCTGGTTTTTTGGATTCAGGGACCTTGCTACCAATGGTGTTGATAAGCCTGTGCTGAATGTATTCAGGATGTTTGGATTAATGAACAGCAACAGGGTGGCGGCATACTGTGATAATGCACTGCCTTTAGACACTCTGGTGTATTCGGGCGTAAGGGGTAACACAGTTGATGTAGACGTACTGGCTACTGCTGATGCAACAGGTGCTTCTGCTTTGGTTTGGAATTATAGTGATGAAGACCTGCCATTTAACGATGTACCTGTTACGGTTACATTTAAAAATGTGCATGCTAAAAAAGTTTTGCTGCAGCATTACCGTATTGATGAAGGCCATAGCAACGCATACCAGTTTTGGAAACAAATGGGCTTGCCCCAAAATGTAACACCCCTACAATACACACAGCTTGAAAAAGCCGGCCAGCTTGAGTTGCTGCAATCGCCATCATGGTTAAATGTACCGGCAAATGGCAATGTTGCAATTAAGCTCAGCCTGCCGGGGCATAGCGTATCTCTCCTGAAAATAAGCTATCAACAATAAGTTAAATATTCAGGCCGTACTGAGGCAAACGCACAGCGCAGCCCGAAGCAAAATGTTAATACTAATCTTCAGTGCCAATGCCCGTATATAAATTTTAGTAAGTTGCATTTAATTTAAAAAATATGTTGCGCCTGCTTGTAACGCTTTATGTTTTTATTGTTGTAACTGTTTGCGATGCGCAGCCGAAAACCACCGCTTGTGCCGGTAAAGACAGCATGCATTGGGCACCCACTACGCTTGGGTGTTTGCATTTTAATGTGTATAAAAGCGAAGGCCTTACAAACAACCCAACACTGGTAATTGTGCTGCATGGCGATGCGCCTTTTAATAAACCCGGTTATCAGTATGCAACGGCAAAAATTATTGCAGGGCAAAACAAAAATACCATTGCTGTTGGCATGCTGCGGCCCGGATACACGGATCCTGATGGTAACAGATCTGCAGGCACGCGTGGCTTAACTACCGGCGATAATTACACACCTGAAAATATTAATGCAATTGCTGAGGTTATAGCATATCTAAAAAAATTATACCATCCTTCAAAGACAATTTTAGCGGGGCATTCAGGTGGTTCCGCTATAACTGCTGACATTATTGGTGTACAGCCATTATTGGTTGACGATGCTGTAATAGTTTCATGTCCTTGTAACGTGCCGCAGTGGAGAGATTTTATGAGTAAAAAGCAACCAGGTTATACTGCCTGGCGTAATGCAGTAAGCAGTATTTCGCCCAACACGGTTGCGGATAAAGTTGATAAACATACAAAGGTGGTAATAATAAGCGGCAGCGACGATGATGTTGCCCCAACACAGTTAAGTGTTGACTACTACAACCAGTTAAAAAAACGCGGTATAGACTGTAAACTTATACAGATACCCGGTGAGAAACATGAGATACTGCTTCACGATACCGTATTTGCTACTATAAAAACATTGATAGGGCATTAACTGAATTAAATAAAAAATGAGGCGGTTAACGCCTCATTTTTTTTGCTTATTTAAAGCTACGGTTTAATTAAGCACAAGCTTTTGTGTTTCTGTAATGTATTTTTTATCGGGTGAAATAAATTGCACTATATACACTCCTTTAGGCAGCTTGCTTACATCAAAATTAGCAGCGCCTTTCACCATTTTGGTGATAAATGTTTTGCCGCTCATGTCAACAATTTTTACAAGGCTTGTGGCAGGTGCGGCGCTGGCCGAACTTGCAATTGTTACCGTTACACTGTTATGACCAGGGTTGGGGTAAATTATTTTTGATCCCGTTACCGGAGTAACAGCCATAAGATGTGAACCACACGACATTGCTGAACCGCCGTTGGTAGAAGTACCCACAAGATTATTATACCCAGGATCGCTTAAATTCATAATAAGCCCATAGCTGGTGTTTGTGGTAAGGTTGTTATAATTAATGGTAAACACGGCGCCAGGTAACACGTAGGTACCGCAAGTTGTTGAATATGATGGACCAGGAGCAGGCCTGAAATCCCAGGGGCATGGTATTACGATAGAAGAAGGCAATCCCTCGTTCATGCGCGATTGCACCTGCCACTGTATAGTTCTTGTAGTGCCAAAACATTGGTCCTGCGTTTTTACAACTTTGTAAGGTATGCCAACTGAAGCATAAACCCTGCGTGTTATAATTTGGGAAATGCCGTTAGGCAATGTAACCACAGCTTTTAAAATTACATATCCCTCGCCTGAGCACGCAACACTGGGTGTTAAACCGGTTGACGGCGAAAATGTTACTGACGCGGAAGGGGTTGATGCGTCCGCCGAGTCAGACCACGTGACCGTACAATTATCAAGCTGGCCTATATTTTCAAGCGATAGCCCGATAGACGACGCAATATATTGGCTTGGCGTATTGGACGGCTTGCCATTTATTGATATGGCCAGGTTGTTAAACAAGTATGCTTCAGGCACCGGCACTTTGGTGAGGGGGGTTTTGTTCCACGTGGCGCCGTTGTTTGATGAGGTGCGCTGGTAAACGCCGTCGTTAATAATATTGCCGCTGCCGTCTTTTGTAGGCGCAAGGGCGTAAGGGCCGCCCAAAAGCTGAAACTGGCCGGCATTTATTTGCGCAATAAAATCACCCGTGTCTCTTGAAACAGATGAAGGCCATTTTTCATCAGTGGGGTCGTAAGTATCATTTGAGGGCCAGCTATCTTTAAATATCCAAACAGTACCGGCTGCGGTTGAGTCCCACCCAAACAATAAGTATGCATGGTTGTGCCCTGAGTGAAACTTTCCGGTAATATGCGAGTTTAAGCTCACCGCCAACGGCCCATAATTGAGCAAAATTCTTTTTAGCCTGTCGGTGGTGTTAAGCGAAGTATATAAAGTGCTGAAACTAAGAAGCTGGTAAGATCCTATGTTGTATATATAGTTTGGCGCCAGCGTGGTTGCATATGCCTGGTGTGGTGCAAAACAAGGAAAGTTTGGGTTAATACTTAACTGGTCTGCAAAATAGGGCAGGCTGGCATGGTCGGTTATCGTGTTACCATAAGGCAGGCTATTTTCGTCAACAATGCCGGTGGTGGTAATAAAGTCAATTGACACATGCAAATCTGTGCTGGGGCCAGCCGAGGCGCATTGTGAATAAAGGTGCTGTTCTGCCATGTCGGGTGTTGAGCCATACAAAAGGCTGTACCAGTCTTCAGCAATTGCAGCAGCGGCGAAGGAGTTACAAGGGTTTTGCACTTTTTGATCTTTTTTGGTGGGGGCAAGTGTGCCGGGTATCCAACTAAAAGATTTCGGGTAAGGCGGCCCTGCAAAAACGTTGCAAAAAATAAAAAGTGCGACGAAGAGCATGTAAAGGTTTTTCCTCATGTTAAGAAGTTTTAAATAAGTGTAAAAAATTGTACTTGTATTTACCCGGCGCATGCCTGCGGCCAACGCAGTTTAAACTGCATTACATAATTGTAACAGCACGGCATTATTAAGCCAGCAACAAAGTAGTTTTTTGCAGGCTTTTAGCTGTTTTACATTTTTATGGTACCTGTGATAACAAAGTTTAAAGAGGGACGGGCAAGCAATGGGTATGGGTAAATACTATTACTACTAATGTAAGAAATAAAAATGAGATATCAAAAACTTAAGTATACTTTTTTTTAATTCACATGTTAACAACGATCGTTTATTGAAATTGAATTGTGTATGTGACTTGCGCAAAAAAAAATCCTTCCGGGGAACCGGAAGGATTGAAACCAACACTAACTGCTGAAAAAAAATAAGGGTATGTTTAAATAAACTGGAGTAAAGGTATAATGGAAACTGCCCTGTAATACTAACCTGCATCAGCATTGAAGATGAGATTTATCAACTGTGACGTAATAAAATATTCTTTAAATAATTGTCCTTTCTGTCACCCGTTGTTCGTCGTAGCAATATAAAACCAACAAAATATGACAACACAACAAGTGGCCGACCGCCTGGTAGAGCTTTGCCGGGCTGGCAAAATATTTGAAGCCCAGGTGGAACTATTTAGCGCTGATATTTTAAGCATTGAACCCGATAAAAGCCCGGTAAAGACAGCGAAGGGCACCCAGGCCGTGACAGACAAAGCCAAACAGTTTGCATCGATGATTGAGGCGGTGCATGGTGGCCATTATTCCGAACCGATTGTTGAGGGAAATTTTTTTACGGTAGGATGGTCGCTGGATGCCACGCTAAAAGGTATGGGCAGGGTAAGCCTTGAGGAAATTTGCGTATATGAAGTAAAAGATGGCAAAATAGTGCTGGAGCAATTTTTTTATTAAGCTAAGTAATAGCAGAATTTGAGCGCGGTCTGTAAGGATCAACAACAATATTCCGGGCAAACAGGCTTGTTATAAAATTGCCTATTTTTATCGCATGCCATCCAAAACTAACAGCCTGTTTCAACTTGCGGTTATTGTAAGCGCACTTGGTTTTTTTGTTGATACTTACGACCTGTTGCTTTTTACCATTGTTCGCAAACCCAGCCTAACTGCGTTAGGCCTTAGCCCTGATGAAGTATTTAGTAAAGGTGAATTTCTATTAAATGTACAGATGATCGGCATGCTTGCAGGGGGTATAATATTCGGCGTACTGGGTGATAAAAAGGGCCGCATAAAAGTATTGTTCGGCTCCATTATTTTATACTCGGTCGCCAATATTTTAAACGGCATGGTGCAATCTGTTACCGAGTATACCATTCTGCGTTTTATTGCAGGCATAGGCCTTGCGGGTGAACTGGGCGCCGGTGTTACACTTGTTAGTGAGCTATTGCCAAAGGAAAAAAGGAGTGTTGCGGCAGGCATTATTGCAGGCTGTGGTGTGCTGGGTGCTGTTGCGGCTTTTTTTATTTATAAGGCATCTAATAACTGGCGTTATTGTTTTTATATTGGCGGCGGCCTTGGGGTTTTATTGCTGGTATTGCGTATAAGATTAAGCGAAAGCGGCTTGTATAGTAATGTGAAACAAACCGGTATTCACAGGGGCAATTTTTTATTATTCTTCACCCGAAAAAGCCTGTTTAGCAGGTATATTAAATGTGTGTTTATCGGCATACCGGCGTGGTACATTATTGGTGTGCTTGTTGCTTTTAGCGACCAGTTTGGTAAAGCCTTTGGAATAAACAACATTGATCCCGGCCAGGCTATTATGGTGTTGTATCTTTCAATTGCGTTGGGCGATCTCAGCGTTGGGTGGCTCAGCGAAAAATTAAAAAGCCGTAAGAAAACACTCTTCATCTTTTACGGAATAACCATCTTATTTATCATCCTGTACTTTTTGCAAAGCGGCGGCAGTGCCTTTATGTTTTATGCAATATGCGCAGGCATTGGCTACGGCACAGGCTTTAACGTAGTGTATATAACCATGGGAGCCGAGCAATTTGGCACCAACCTGCGTGCGTCGGCGGCTATAAGTGTTCCCAATATGGTAAGGGGTGCACTGCCGCTGATAAGCTTACTGTTTAAATTTACGCGCGGCACCTTTAACAGCATTATTACCGGCGGTATAGCTACAGGTATAGTACTTTTTGCAATAGCAATTACAGCGGGCCTGCTGATACCCGAAACGTATGGCAAAGAGCTGGATTTTGTTGAAGAATAGTTAAGCAATCCCCTCATAAAATTATAATCCTGCCGTTATTACAGTAACTTTTGTAAAATTGTTGCTGCGAACTGATGGACAAATTGCTGAGGTACATAACGGCGTTTCTATTTATATGCTTTGCGGCAACCCCTCTGCATGCCCAAAAGCCATGCAGGCTGCTAATAGACCAGGTTGATACAGCTAACACTCTAACAGGGGTTGACATTAAAACAAATTTTTCATCACGGCCAGCCTGTGATGCTTATGTACAGCAACTGCCTGCGATGCTTATGGCGGCGGGATATATCAGCGCCTCAGTTGATTCCGTGCATGCAGATACCACCCAGGTACTTGTTAAGCTTTTTGTCGGTAAAAAATATATATGGGATGATATTAGGGTTGATGAAAAGGATTGGTATGTATTAAATCAGCTTGGTTTTAACAGGCTAACTTTTCATAACAAACCATTTGACCATAACAAAGTTGCGCAGGTTTACGAAACATTGCTTGACTACTTTGCTAATAACGGTTACCCATTTGTGAAGGTGGGTATTGACAGTGTTGAAATAAAAAGCGGAAGAATTACTGCAAAACTGGAAATTGATAGAGGCTTGCCCTACCGTATTGACAGCCTTGTTATTAACGGTAATGTAAGGCTGTCGCGCAATTTTATTTATCATTACCTGGGCATAAAGCCCCATGACATTTACCAGCAAAACAAGCTTGATAAAATAAACCAGCGGCTGGCAGAACTGCCCTATATTGAACAATCGGAACCGTGGCGCACAACCATGCTTAACACCGGCGCTGATATTGTGTTAAACCTGCAGCCACGGAGAAGCAACCAGGTAAATATCCTGGTTGGTTTTTTACCTGCCAACCAGGATATTGGTGGAAGGCTGTTAGTTACAGGCGATGCAACACTTGACCTGCGTAACCCTTTTGGCAATGGAGAAACTATTGGTGTTAACTGGCAGCAGTTGCAATCGCAATCGCCAAGGTTAGACCTCGTGGTTCAAAGGCCGTATATTTTTAATTCTCCTTTTGGGTTTAATTTTAATTTTGAACTGTATAAAAAAGATTCAACCTATATAAACATCAACGCGCAGGCCGGCGTGCAGTATGTATTATCCGCAAATCAATCAGGCTCGGTATATATACAAACTGTAACAACAAAAGTGGTGAATATTGATACGGAAACGGTAATATTATCAAAACAGTTACCGCCCGTTATTGATGCCACTGCAGTAAGCCTTGCACTGCAATACGACTTTAACAACACTGATTACCGCTTTAACCCACGAAGAGGCAACCAATTGCAATTGGTTTCAAGCTTTGGCAACAAGCAAATAAAAAAAAGCAATATCATCCTGCAGATAAAAGACCCTTCTTTCAATTACGCCAGCCTATATGATACGCTTAAGCCAAATAGCTACCAGTTTAAAATACGTTTGTCAGGCGCACATTATTTTCCGCTGGGTAAACAATCAACGGTTAAAGCAGCAGCCAATATTGGCTGGTACCAATCGCCAAGCTATTTTCAAAATGAACTGTTCCAGGTAGGAGGTTATAAACTGTTACGCGGTTTTGATGAAGAAAGCATTTACGCCAATCGTTTTGGCGTGGGTACGCTGGAATACCATTACCTGCTGGGCCAAAACTCATACCTGTTTGCGTTTACCGATGAGGGTTGGGCAAAGTATCAAACCATCCTGGCAAATTTTTCGCACACATATCTCGGAGTAGGTGTTGGCCTTGCGTTTGAAACAAAAACAGGCGTGTTCAATATATCGTTTGCCGAGGGTAAGCGTGATGATACCAGCTTTGATTTTCGTCAATCAAAAATACATTTGGGTTTTGTGAGCGTGTTTTGAGGGGTGAGAAGTGAAAAGTCAAAAGTGAAAAGTCTGTCAATGGTTAAAAGGTGATCATGAACTTGTAACTTGCAACCTGTAACCACCTAATTTATATGCTTGAAGGTAACGGTGGCTGTAACGTTTACATTTAACCCTCCGTAGTTATAAGTTGTCGTGTCCTGCACCTTCATGTCGTTGCTGTTTATTTCTACCAGCGTTAAATTGGCATTGGCGCCGCTAATTGGGTCAATCGTTTGTAATTGAGTGTTATTGTTTAACAGTTTCCAGTTGCCGGTAACAGTTTGAGGTGAAGCACTATTGCATTTTGTGGCACCTTCATCAATGGTTACCGTGCTGTCCGCCGCAAAAGCATAAAAGTTATCCCTGATGCAGGAAGGAATTGAATCATAAACATCAATGATTAGGGCTGTGCCCGGTATTGTTACTGTTGCATCGCTTACCTGCCACTTACCTGTGGTTAGAATGGCTTCATCGCTTTGAGAAGTACCATTTTTTTGACATGCAGCTATCGCCAAACAAATAAGTGAGCCGAAGAACAGTGTTTTTCCAAGTTTCATAAAATAGTACTTTAAGTTAGCAATTTAAGCAAATCTACAAAAAGCTTTGCCAATACGGTTAGGCTGCATAAAAATAGTTTATTTGTAAGCGCACTTATCCCGCCTTTACAACACATGCTGTAGTTTATTAATTTAGCAGCTCGGTCATCCCCATTATCTTTATATATGCTTTATATTATTGCCGGTTTTGCAGTAGTTGTAGTATTAATGTTTTTTGCCTGGCGCAATGCCGCACCAAGCCCTACCCATGCAGGTGGCCTTGTGTACAGGCAGCAGGAGGGGCGTGCGTTGTATTTAATAGTATCATCACTGTCGCATAAAGATAAATGGGTGTTGCCCAAAGGAAGAATTGAAAAAAATGAAACACCTGAATTTGCTGCCGTGCGCGAGGTTATGGAGGAGACAGGCATCAAGGCAACGCCTGTTAAGAACGCAACAACTATAATGTATAAGAAAAAAGGCAGGCGCATAACTGTTGTGTATTTCCTGATGCAGTTCCAGGAGTTTTATAATACCTCTGCTGAAAAAAGACAATTGAAATGGGTGGGAAAAGAAGAGGCTATGCAACTGTTAGGGCCACATAATTCAAGCCGGGTTTTGGAACATGTGTAAAATTTTAACGCTATATCTTTTCTGCAGGCAGCCGCGTAATAGCCGGGTAAAGACAAATTAAAGTATACGGTTACTCTAAAATCCGCTGACAGTTTATTTCTTTCCATACCTTCATTACTATAATTGTTTGCTGTATGAAAATGCGCTTAATGCTATTGTATGCTTTTGCAACAATAGTTTCCCTTTCTGCCTCTGCACAAAAGCCGGTACAACTTTTTTCACCCAATAAAGAAATTGTTTTAAACTTCAACCTTATTAACAATGCACCGGTATACAGTGTTGCTTATAAGGGCAAGATGATCATTGATAAGAGTACATTAGGTATTGTTTTTACAGATGGTGCGTTTGATAACAATATTACCGCCGGAAAGCCGGCGTTTGTTGACTCCACAGAGGATTATACATTAGTTACTGGCAAGGCAAGTCATGTACACGATAGTTACAGGCAGGTTACTATTCCGCTGCAGCAAGCCTCAACGGGCAGGCAAATTAATCTTGTAGCAAGGGCGTTTAATGATGGTGTTGCTTTCAGGTTTCAATTCTTGTCTAAACAGGGCAGCGACTCAATGGTGATAACAGATGAGAATACGACCTTTAATTTTACTGATAACCCAACGGTGCATGCGTTGTTTCTGCCAAATTATACTTCTTCGCATGAGGGGCCTTATGCAACGCTGCCGTTAAGTGCATTGCCCGATAGTTTAATGGATATGCCGGTACTCTTTCAGCGCGCTGATAATATTTTTATTGGAGTAACTGAGGCACAATTACTTGATTATGCGGGTATGTATTTAAAAAAACAGAACGGAGTAATAACGGGCAAACTTTCGCCATGGCCAGGACAAACGGCGGTAAAAGTAAGGGCATCGCTGCCGCACAACAGCCCGTGGCGTGTGATGCTGATAAGCGACAGGGTAGGGGCGCTGATCGAATCAAACATAATTACAAGCCTTAACGACGATTGTAAGATACAGGATGTAAGCTGGATAAAACCGGGCACTTCAACCTTTCCCTGGTGGAATGGCAATGTTACTCCTGATACACTTAATGCGCCAGGCAACAACTTTGTAACCAACCAATACTATATTGATTTTTGCGCCCGTAACCACATTACATATCACTCAGTGGTAGAATATGGCCTGCACCAATGGTATACCGATGATGGCATTGGCTTTCAACCGGGGCCACATGCCGATGTAACCAAACCTGTGCCCGGTCTTGACATGAAAGAGATATGTGATTATGGTAAAAGTGTTGGAGTGGGCATACGTGTTTGGGTGCATTTTTATGCACTTTACCCAAAACTTGACAGTGCTTTTGCCATATTTGAAAAATGGGGTTTGCAGGGCATGATGGTTGATTTTATGGACAGGGATGACCAGTTAATGGTTAACATGCAAACCGAGATATTGCAAAAAGCGGCGGTGCATCATTTGCACATACAATTTCATGGTGCGTACAAGCCAACAGGGCTAAACCGCACGTACCCGAACGAGTTTACGCGGGAAGGCACCCGCAATTACGAATGCAACAAATGGGGGCCGGGGCTAACTGCAGACCATGATATAAATATGCCCTTTATAAGATTGCTGGCTGGCAGCACAGATTACCATCTGGGTGGCTTTAGAGCGGTGCCAGACAATGCTTATGTAGCCCAATACACGCGCCCGCTTATGCTTGGTACCCGTTGCCACATGCTGGCCATGTACGTAGTGTTGCAAAATACCCTAAGCATGGTGTGCGATTACCCTGCTGCATACGAAGGCCAACCCGGTTTTGAATTTATACAGCGGGTACCGACAAACTGGGACGAAACAAAAGTACCTGATGCTAAGGTTGGTGGCTATGTTGCAGTAGCGCGCAGGAAAAATGAAAACTGGTATATTGGCGCCATTACCAACCACGAGGCAAGGCAAATAAATGTGCCGCTGTATTTTTTGGGCGATGGTAATTATACCGCCGAAATTTATACTGATGCACCAGATGTTGCCACTAACCCCAACCACCTGCTAAAGCAAACGAAAACGGTTACCAAAAATGATGTGCTTAAATTGCCTTTGGCGGCCGGCGGCGGCGCTGCGGTTAATATACTGAAATAGCAAAGCAGTGCAATTGCCACTTATATAAAACCGCAATGGCTGCTTGGCCTATTTTACTTAAATTGAAGAAAATTACGGGCATGCACGCGGATGACAGCATATTTATAATGAGAGATTTTCCTGACTTTAGTGTTCCAGGGTTTGACATGGAAAAGTATAACGAGCGCTTTTTAAAGAACAATGTACTTATTCACGCGCTTTCTTCAGACGTATCGTATGGTGAACATTGGGGCTGCCTTTCTGTAAAATGCGCTTACAATGGCAATGAATATTACCAGAGCAATGGATGTTTTTATGCGGTAAATGATAGCAATTACCTCGTTTTTAATGAAGGCAAAACATATTCAAGCTATATTTTTTCTGACAAGCCGGTTGAATCATTTACCGTTAATATCTCACCTTTTTTTGAACAAACCGTTGTAAGCGGGCTGCTTTCCCGTACAAGCGATCTGCTGGCCGATGCGGAATGCGCTTACCCGGGTAAAATTGAATTTACCGAAAAGCTGTACAGTCATGACGATGCGGTAAGCCCTGTGTTGCGCCGGCTATACCACTTATCACTACTTAACAAACCAGATAGTAACACTATAACCGAGCTGTACTATACGCTGATTGAAAAAATGCTGCTGGTACAGGACGGGGTAAATAATGAAATAAAAAAAATTGAAGCTGCAAAACCTTCTACGCAAGCTGAATTGTATAAACGCCTTCACTACGCGAAGGACTTTATAGATTCCTGCTATATGGAAAATATTACGCTACAGCAGCTTGCAGCGGTAACCTGTTTAAACAGCGCTTACTTTTTACGGCAATTTAAAAAATACTTTGGTTTAACGCCCTACCAGTATATTATAAAAGCAAGATTAAAAGCTGCAAAACACTTGCTTGAAAACTCAAGTGAGTCTATTACAGATATATGTTTTACCGTAGGTTACGAGGATACAACCTCGTTCACGCGGCTGTTTAAACAAAACTTCCTCCTCACACCGGAAAAGTATCGCCTGGCCCATCAAAAAAAGTCAGTTTTCGCCTGTTAATTGCCTGTTTAACCAAGCATCTTGTGCTGCGTAAAATTGCGTATTATTTATGCCTCACAAGATTAAAAAATTACTGGTTGTTTTACTATTGCCCGTAGCAATAAAAGCCGGCGCACAAACAATGTCATTGGCGTCTGCGGACGCATTGTTTGCAGCGCAGGATTATAGTGGCGCCAAAGCGATGTATGAGAAAATATTGGCTGATACATCCCATAACAGCATTGAATGGAACCGGCTGGGCTTTTGTAATTACAAATTGGGTAATTACGATGAAGCCCTGGGCGATTATAAAAAATCTGCTGCCAATAAACCACCACAAGGGCTACAACCAATTTTATTCTCAAGAATGGCTGCCGTTTACAGTATAAAAAATGACAAACAAAACGCACTTGATAACCTGGATAAAGCCACCGCCGCCGGTTATATAAATTTTGTTGAGCTTGACACTGCCAAGGCTTTTTTGGGTATGCGTAATGATGATCAGTTTAAAGCAGCCCGGCAAAAGGTTTACACATTAGCCTACCCCTGCATGGGAGATACTTTACGCCGCCAGTTTGATTTTTGGGTTGGTGACTGGGATGCTTATGCTACAGGAACAAAGCAACTGGTGGGGCATAGTGTTATTCAACAAGCATCGGGCGGTTGTATGATATTGGAAAACTGGACGAGCGCAAATTTGCCCTATAGCGGCAAGAGCATGAATTTTGTTGACGCAGGTACCAATAAATGGCAGCAGGTATGGGTTGGTGCTGAAGGTGGCCCGCAGCATGTTTTTGTAAACGGTGAGTACCGCGATGGTGCTATGCGCTTTGACTTTACCACTAAAAATGCGCAGGGCAAAAGTCTTAAAGGGCGTTTTACCTTTTTTAACCAGGGCCCAAACCAGGTAAGGCAATTGCAGGAAACACTTGCAGACGACGGACAAACCTGGAATACCGTGTATGACTTTACTTATATAAGAAAAAATAGTTAACAGAAAAACACCTGTTAAGGTTTAAAATTTCATGTGTGTTAAAGGCGTTGTTTTAACAATGCCTTTTTAATTTGCACCAGTGCAAATAGTATGTATAAACGAAAGTTTTTGAATTACGTGCGGTGTAATAACAAAAGGGTAAATATCACTAATGCCCATGCTGCGGTTTAAACTGTTCATAGCGTAGGTTAACGGCAGCCATTCGTTTATTAACTCGCTAAAATATTTTTCAGCATAGGGGTCTTTTTTTATTTCAGCATGCATGGTGGCATTTTTTGCTGGCAGCGGCTTAATGTTCAGGCCAAAATAATATGCAGTTTCAATTGTGTCAATAATGTGCATGTAATGCGCCCATGTTTCCGCCCAGTCTTCCCACGGGTGGCTGCTGGCGTAGGGTGTTATAAAATTATCCATCCAATTTAACGGCGCCCCTTTTGCATAATGCCGTTTAAGGGCTTTTCCGTAGTCTTGCCGGTCATCACCAAACAACTGCCTGTATTCATCAATACTTGCAGTATTTTTAATAAGCGTGTCCCAGTAATAATGTCCCACCTCATGCCTGAAATGCCCAAGCACCGTTCTATAGGTTTCCTGCATGCTTTTACGCCTCATTTCGCGCTCAATATCATCTGCTTCGGCAATGTTAAGGGTAATTAAACCATTTTCATGGCCGGTAAAAATTCTCTTATTTTTTTCATCGGCAACAAAATCAAAACAAAGGCCTTTTGCTGCGTTTATTTTTTTGCTCACCAGTGGCAGCTTCAACCGAAGCAGACTGTAAATAAGCCGGTGCTTCGCCCGCTCAATAATTTGCCAGTATTCCCTGTACTTCTGTTGTTGCAGGTTAGGTATAGTACGGTTAAGGTCACAGGCTTTACAAAAGGAGGTACCAGTATTCGATGGTATAAGCCAGTTGCAAACGTCAAACTGGTGGTTAGCGCAATATTTATAGCCGGCATTGTTATGCTGAAAACTTTCATCTGTTTTAGCCGATAAGGCAAACAGTTGATTATTTTCCTCACAAATACCTGTTGAATACCCGCAATACCCGCAAAAAGTGTTTTCGAAGTATAATATACCACCGCAATTTGTACAGGTAAAAAGT
>Ga0206931_1179_pt1 | contig 17795 bp, 11 predicted proteins | sample Alteio_BWOrgHeat_17_FD_152946 | JGI IMG/M metagenome (GOLD analysis project Ga0206931, IMG submission 152946) | Enriched cells from forest soil in Barre Woods Harvard Forest LTER site, Petersham, Massachusetts, United States -... | ecosystem: Environmental > Terrestrial > Soil > Temperate forest >...
GCACCCAGATTATGCCATCCTGGCCTCAAGGATTGCCGTGAGTAACCTGCATAAGAATACCATCAAAAGTTTTTCAACCACGATGCATAACCTGCATGGTTATACGCATCCCGTAACCGGAAGAAAAATGCCTTTGATTGCCGACGATGTCATGCAGATCATTGATGAAAATGCCGACCTGCTTGACAGCACAATTATTTATGATCGTGATTATGGATTTGATTTCTTTGGCTTCAAAACCCTGGAAAAATCCTACCTGCTCAGGGTTGATGGCTGTATCGCCGAGCGGCCACAGCATATGTATATGCGTGTCGCTATTGGCATTCATAAAAACGATATCGAAAGCGCCGTTAAAACATACCATCTGATGAGTGAACGATGGTTCACTCATGCAACGCCTACGCTGTTTAATGCCGGAAGCCCCAAACCCCAAATGTCTTCCTGTTTTTTGCTTGCGATGAAAGAAGACAGTATTGACGGGATTTATGATACTTTAAAACAGACAGCTAAAATTTCGCAGAGTGCGGGCGGTATCGGATTATCCATCCATAATATCCGCGCCACCGGAAGTTATATCGGGGGCACAAACGGAAGTAGTAATGGCATTATTCCCATGCTGCGTGTGTTCAATGATACGGCGCGTTATGTTGACCAGGGCGGCGGTAAACGCAAAGGTGCCTTTGCGATTTATCTGGAACCCTGGCATGCGGACGTATTTGATTTCCTGGAACTCAGAAAGAATCATGGAAAAGAAGAATTGAAAGCGAGGGATAATTGATGGGAAGGATTACAAAACGGTCTTTGTTTTCTCTTAATAGTAATTCATCCTGCTCTTGCATGGTTCAGTTTAAATAAATTAATAATAGATTCAGCGAAGATGGAGTCGACGATTCATGAGAGAATGAGCGGCCTATCTATGCGAAACCTTATTCGGGAAGGTTCCAAACAAATACTGTTATCGGCAGGTCTCCTGGCTCGTAACCGTTTTATCCTTCCTTCTCGTCCCACATGTGCGGGACAATGGAATAGGGGTGGTAAAACGTTCATGTTACTTACAGTTGCCCGTCAGCCCGGGATTTTCACCCGGTTCCCTTTTAATCATCCCGTATTAGCCGGGATGAACCGCAACAAGTATGTGAACGAACAATACAATACTACAAAGGCCGAACCATTATTTTAAATTAAATAAGTCACATTGTGTTAACATCTTTTCTAGTTATTAGTTATTAGCGATTACATCAATTATTAATAACTAATATCTAATAATTAATAACTAATTCGTCGCTTTCTTGAAAATCGAGCTCGCCGTATGGCCGCCAAAACCAAATGTATTGTTGAGACTGTAGTTTACCGTGCGCTGAATCGATTGGCCGATTACGATATTTAAATTGGCAGGTATGTGTTCGTCAATATTTACCGTATTGATTGTACCGGGGATGATATTATGTTTTACAGAAAGAATACTAATAATGCCTTCGACAGCTCCGGCAGCACCAAGTAAATGACCTGTCATGGATTTAGTCGCACTGATATGCACCTGTTGATCCCCGAATATACTTTCGACACCTTTCATTTCACTGATATCACCGATACCCGTAGAAGTTGCATGGGCGTTGATATAATCAATATCTGAAGGACCTAATCCTGCATCGTTGAGAGCTCTTGAAATGCAAAGTTTGGCACCCAGTCCTTCGGGATGCGTTCCGGTTAAATGGTAAGCGTCTGCAGCCATACCACCGCCGACCATTTCCGCATAAATATGGGCATTCCTTTTTATTGCATGCTCCCATTCCTCCAGTATCAGTGCGCCGGCTCCCTCTCCAATTACAAATCCGTCGCGGTCTTTGTCAAAGGGCCTGGATGCAGTTTCAGGAATATCATTTCTTTTCGATAATGCCTGAGATGCATTAAATCCGCCGACGGAAGATGGAGTCATGGCTGCTTCAGATCCTCCTGCAACCATGATGCTGGCCTTCCCCAGGCGGATGGTATCAAACGCATTGATGAGTGCCGTGTTGGAAGACGCACAGGCAGAAACGGTACAATAATTCGGACCATACAGCCTGTGTCTGATAGAAATGGCACCCGCCGCAATATCCACTATCATTTTTGGTATGAAGTAAGGGTTGAAACGCGGCGTTCCGTCACCCGCATAAAATTCTTTTAATTGTTCTTCAAATGTTCCTATACCTCCGTTGCCGGATGCCCAAATCACACCGATGTCATATAACTCTTCATCCTTCATGGTTGCGGGATTCAGTCCTGCATCTGCCAGTGCCTGGTCGCTGGCTGCCATCGCATATAGAGAAAAGAGATCGTATTTTTTAATTTCTTTTTTATCAAAGTGATCCTCCGGATGAAATCCTTTCACTTCACAGCCAAACCTGGTTTTGAATTTGGACGCATCAAATTTAGTAATGGGCCCCGCGCCACTTTTCCCTTCTACAATATTCTTCCAGAATTCATTGACCGTATTACCCAACGGCGTCAGTACGCCCAATCCTGTGATTGCGACTCTTTTCATAATTCATTTATTAGATCGGCGAAGATAATACGTACTACTTTAACAGACGTAATTGTCCGAAGTGATAGGCGAGGTGATTCGTACGATTTACAAGTACACTCATTTTATTCCGTGCCGGATCTTTTTCAAAGTCTGCATCGGTCATGGATTCATGACGTGTAAACCAGTTTCCGGCCGGTATCTTTGAAAATTCATTTTTTAATCTGTCATGTACCGAAGTCCAGATGGCCCTGAGCTCTGAAACCGTAGGAATTTTATCAACGGTTTTATCAGGGGACGTTATAAAAATAGCAGCCAGTTCCGGATATGCTTTTTTACCGAATCCAAGTATTTCCGGAATGGCATCGTGTATAGCCGCAAGATGTCCCATCAGATAAATACCTCTGTTCTTCCCGGGCGCAATTTCTTTTAATAACAATTCATCAGACGATTCATCGATGAATTTGGTGGTGCGGTCTACCTGTATCTGCCAGGCATTCAGGGCAATTTTGACTAACACGGCTTGCTTGTCCATAGTTTTTGTATTGAAATAAACTCTTTTTGAGCGGGAAGTATTTATAAAACAATGATAGCTCGAATAAGTTCGAATATAATTGTCAATTGTTAATTGTCAATTGTCAATTAATCATTGACAATTAGTTTTACGCTTTACGCCTTGTGCTTTACGCTTGATTCACCGTTTTTTCCCATCCCGTATCTTTCAACGCGGGATCATTTTCTTTTTTCAGGAAATCTGCATTGGAAAAAGAACCGGCTTCCCAGGAAAGTATGGCCTCATCCGGAACCGTTTCCACAGGGGTTTTCCATGACACGGATTGCTCATTGTATGCCGGGTTTGACTGGGCATTGTAACAGGAAATAATAGACCATCGCGGCTGATCAGACAGATTGGCTTCAGAACGGTGTAAAAGATTGCTGTGAAAAATCAGCGCATCTCCCGGCGACAATTCGCAGTACACCAATTCCATCGTGCGCAGGGCATTATTTACCATCACCATATCGGCTCCCACCTGTTCCCCTGAAAATCCATGATTTACGCGCCCAAGCTTATGCGATCCGCGGATAACCTGCAGACAGCCGTTCTCCCTGGTTGCTTTGGTAAGGGCGGTCATCACACTGATCAGCTGATCAGGAAACATGAACTGATTTTTATACCAATAGCCATAATCCTGATGCCATTCCCAGGCGCCGCCAACCCGTGGTTCCTTCTGCATTAATTTGGAATGAAAATGACAAACCGGCGATTCGCTGTCCAGCAATTGCGCCACGGCCTGAACCATTCTTTCGCTTCGGGTCAGGTATCCAAACACATCGTTACCCGGAGTAAACCAAAGAGAAAGCCGGGTTTTTTTACCGGATAAATCACTAAGGTCAAGTGCATTTTTGGTCAGGATATTATCTTCCACTGCCGTGGTATATAGTTTATCCGTCTCCTGTTTATTACAGAATTCTTTTATGACAAGATATCCATCGCGGTGGAAATCTTTTATTTGTGATGCTGAAAGTCTTTTTGATTGCATATAAAATATTTTTAGAACATTGGATGTGTGTTACTATTGCTAGAAATAAGAGCCATACAAAAGCATGTGATGGCAGAGAGGAGGGATAGTCTTTTTTTCATTTTATAAAAATTTTCTTGTTCATGTCAACTCCGGGAGAAAAACCTCGTATTAAGGTAATAAATAAGGCCGAATGGACGGACGGATGTTTCTGATCGCGTCTGTTGATCAGCCTTTTCAATGGAAATAAGCAGGGGATGACTGGTGGAGACAGTCTATCCGCAGCGACAGGTGTTAAGCAAAGAAGCCGCCTCTGTGAACAGAGACGGCCTCTTATTTTTAATGGGTATGTTTAATTTTTGATCAGATAGCCAAACAGTCCGTCTGTTTCATTAACCGGCCCCGCTGTGAAATAGAGCCTGTTCTGGTCGATCGTGGAAGTAGCGGGTGCAAAAGACAGAGACCACAAGCCATCAATGACGATGGCCCGGCTATGAGATTGTAATTGTCCTATATACTGACCCTGTGTAGAGAAAACATTGATCCGGCCATCCCCAAAATTACCAATCAGAATAACCGGTGGCTGGTCCAGTTCATCATTATCCTTATTACCGGAACTTTCATTTCCATTCTTTTGACCATCGGCGTCATCTGACATGTCCATAGCCTGTAGAAAATTAGCCGGAGTCATCACTACTCCCCAGGGTGCATTCAGCGATCCCCTGGTGGCAAACCTTCTTACAAAACTACCGTCGGGATTAAACACATCCACCAGTCCGAGTCCCGCACCTGCCTGACTTCTTCCATCGGGGGCCGGTTTCGCATATTCAACAAAAAGCCAGTTGCCAACAGATTGAATATTGAACGGAGAATAACCGGAAGGCAGGCCAGGATCATCAAATGGCATCGAAACAGGAGAGAAGGTTGTGTCCCATACATCTATTCTTGCGGCTCTGAAATTGGCGGCATATAAGAGATGCGATCCATTCCAGGTGGCCAGGGTAAGCCCGGTGTAAGCAGAAGTGGCTGAATGATCGGCGATTCTCAACGCGTTATTTCCAGCCGCACCATTCCAGCCCGAGAATACACCATCCACACCGACAAACAAAAAATTCGGCGCCTGATTATCAGAGAGTGTAAAACCAGCGCCTCCGGCAAAAACGATACCTGTTGGAAGGCCACCGATCGTATCAGTTGGAGACGGAATATTGATTGGCTGACGCACAATCGCTCCTTCCCCGGTATATAGTTCGCTTACATGGCCCGACATGGAGTTGACCCAGGCAATGCCGCTGGGCGCCCAGGCGAGTCCCCATGCATTTTGCAACGTAGGGTCAATAAGAGCCGGAGAGTAACTGCCATTATTAGCTACCAGATTCACCTGTTGAAAATTACGAAGACCGTTGTTGTCAATATTGGCTTTCCGGCAGCCCAGGGAAAGAAAAAGAAAAATAACAAAGTAAAAACTAACACGGGCTGGCCGCAGCCGGAATTCTGAGGGAGTAAGGTTGTTCATAATAAGCAAGTTTTAAAATTCACATTGGCTAATAGAGCCCTTTCCGCTTTTAGCATTCTAAACGCAGGTTAAAAAATAATAAATAAAGGAGCTCTGCTTTTTACAGCAGAGATTCAGCTGATTTTTATGTTTTGGTCGGCGAAGGTTGGGAGGCTTGAATATAAACGAAGCTTCGTAAAGCCGGGTTGCGTAAGTCTGCGATGTAACATAAAATTCAAACGGGTAGTTCAGATCACAGAAATCAACCCGTATGAAAAGTGAATTGCTTGAACACGATATAAAAGGAAACGGCCATAACAAACCAGCCGAATATGATCTTCAGATAATTCCCGTGGATTTTTTCGCCGATTCGTGAACCTATCAAAATGCCAATCACGGAACCCAGGGAAAACCTGAGCAGAAGCATCCAGTTAATGGAAGCATCAGAAAAGCTCGTCGAAAAACTGAAAAGAGAATTCATGGCGATGATGAGGAGCGCGGTTCCGACGGCGGCTTTCATAGGCAAACGGGACCAGAAATAAAGGGCGGGCACAATCAGAAATCCACCCCCTATACCAAATAAACCGGTTATGATTCCAACAATAAATCCCTGTACCAAAAGGTACACAGTTTTGACTTTTGTATCACCATGAATAACCGTTGTATTCAGCGGAGAGGCGCTCAGCATTCTGAAAGCTGCTGTAAACATCAGCGTTGAAATGCAGAACATGAAAAGCACTTTCTTTGAAACTGCATAATCGCCGATGGAAAATATCTGATCCGGAATGGTGGGGTAAATAAATTTTCTTGCAATCAGCACGCCTGTTACCGATGGAATGCCAAATACGATGGTTGTCTTTATATCAACCAGTTTTTTGAATATCGCTTTGATTCCTCCTGCCAGACTGCTGATACCAACGACAAACATGGAATACACACTGGCAACCAGCGGATCTATTTTCAAGACAAATACGAATACGGGCACCGTTAATATGGATCCCCCCGCACCAATCATACCCAGCGACAATCCAACAAAAATCGATGCAGCATAGGTGATTATTTCCTTCATGGAGGCCCTATAAAAATATTTAATACAGGCTTTCGTGATTTATCAGAAATTCTTTCCGGCCTTGCAATTTTCAACATGGTCTGTGAACCATACAACATGATACATACCCCGGCTCAGTAAATAGGTATACGGGTATCCTTTGGTTATCAGTTCACGACAAACCCTGGCAGCGGAGTCAGAACCCGAACCATATACCAGACATAATGTTGACCTGTCTTTTTGTAAGATAATATTTTCCAGTGAATCCGGAGAGGATTGCGCAAGTGCTTCTGTCAACCGTCCCCGCACGTGCGGGGTCAACCGTCAACCGTCAACCAAGCTCAAGTTTCCCTCTTCAATATTCAATATTATGGTTAAATTTCAGTTTTGAGCCCTACTAAATGCAGCAATCTCTTCATCCTCCTGCAAAATTATTTTCCGGTCAAACGGTAAATTGGCTTTTCATCCGGCTTTTTAAAAAAATAAAATGGTTACCCGTTTTGCTCTTGCTGAGCATACGCCTGGCTGCGCAGGAGCATGTGAACGAAGACAGTTTAAAGGCCATCATCAGTCAGAACAGGGAAGACACAAATTCATATAATGCTTTATTAAGTCTGGCTGTTTACTATAATTTCATCAATTATGATTCATCACTGAAATATGCCTGGCAGGCCATGTCGATCGCAAAAAAATTCGGTGATGAAAAAAAAGAGGCAGACTGCCTGCTCATTATTGGCACAGCACAGATTGACTACATACAGTCCATCCAGTCGTTGTTAACTGCATTGAATATTTATGAAGAATTAAAAGACAGTATATTCATCTGCAATGTCAAGTTGACATTACAGGGTAATTACAGGGAGGCTATGGATTTCCAAAATGCCCTGATGCAGGCATTGTCAGGTGCAAAAATTGCCGAGGCCCATCACGTCATCGGCCAATTGAATGTTTTTCCGGGCCATCGGCTGGAACCTCTTTTCCTGTCGGAAATCGGTCAGACATATATCATGATGAATCAACCGGATTCCGCCCTGATTTATATAAACAAAGCGGTCATACTTAATGAACTTTTTAATGACTCGACATACGAATTTCCGATATACGTGCTGGCAACCATTCAAAGGATGAAGGGAGAATACGATCAGTCACTGAAAAACTATCGCCGGGCAATTCTGTTAGCCGTTCAAAATGGCTTTTCGGGGGACACTTTGCAGATTTATAGTGGCATGTCATCCCTGTTTGTAAAGACAGGAAAAACGGATTCAGCCAAACACTATGCGAATATCGTGGCAAGATCCTGGGAGTTGGGAAATTCGGAAAGAAAAAATTTACTGGAAGCCATCGGCAATCTGGCTGCCGTATATAAAATGACCGGCAATAAAGACAGTATCATCAAATACGATGAACTGGAGCAAAAACTAAAAGATAGTTTTTATGGAATTGATAAAGACAGGGAAATTCAAAACCTTTCATTTAACGAGAGACTTTCAAAGGAAAAACTATTGGCGAGTCAGGCGAAATACCGGAGCAGGGTGGAAGTGTATGGATTAAGTGCCGGTTTATGTGCCTTGTTGATCATTGCTGTGTTATTGTGGCGAAGTAATCAGAACAAACAGAAGTCAAAAGCAGAAATAGAGAAAGCCTACGCAGAATTAAAAGCAACGCAGACCCAACTGATACAATCGGAAAAAATGGCTTCCCTGGGTGAACTGACGGCCGGCATCGCACACGAAATTCAGAACCCGTTGAATTTTGTAAATAATTTCTCCGAAGTAAATAAGGAGCTGATGATCGAAATGAAGGAAGAAATAGACAAGGGTAATCTGGACGGAGTAAAATCCCTGGCCAATGATATGATTGATAATGAAGAAAAAATAAATCATCATGGAAAACGGGCAGATGCCATTGTAAAGGGTATGCTGCAACATTCCCGAACCAGCGAAGGTTTGAAAGAGCCGGCAGATATCAACGCCCTGGCGGATGAATACCTTCGCCTGAGTTTTCACGGATTTCGTGCCCGGCAGAAAACATTTAACGTAACCATCAAAACTGATTTTGATCAAACGATCGGGAAAATAAATATGGTGGCCCAGGATATAGGCAGGGTGCTGCTGAATATGTATAACAATGCTTTCTATGCGGTGTCGGAAAAGAAAAAGCAGACACCGGAGAATTACGAACCCGTTGTTTCTGTGAGCACAAAAAAAATGCAGGATAAAATAGAAATTATAGTCAGCGATAATGGCGGCGGTATCTCTCCCCAGATATTAAATAAGATATTTCAGCCTTTTTTTACAACAAAACCGGCGGGTGCGGGAACCGGATTGGGATTGTCATTAAGTTATGATACGGTGAGATCTCATGGTGGCACACTAAGAGTTGATTCGAAGGAAGGGGAGGGTTCAGCCTTTATCATTGATTTACCTGTAGTCTGATGATCTAGCGGGATATAATCGATTCTGACATTTCTATGCCCTCACCCAATGCCTGGATCAAATCATGCGGCCAAACCAGTTCACCATGCTGAACAATCTGCACCCAGATCATTTTATTATCTCTGTTCTGAATACCGGCTTTCAATATCATTGCTGAATGATCGTAGAAAAAAACTTTGATCCAGCCATACCCCTTTTCAGTACGGACAAAATTTCCTCTGCATTCTTTTTCGTGGTATGTATAAGAAAAAGGGGTCATGTATAATAATCAGGCTCACGAAAGGTAAATAAAAAGGTACAAGATTTATATCGATATCAAATATTAAGAAATATTTTGGCCGGTTGGTATAACTATTGAGGAATATTCAGGAGCAAATAATATTCTTAACCTGATAAATTGCATGATCATGTCAACAAGTCAAAATATCAAAGTCAGTACCTGCTTATGGTTCGATAACCAGGCTGAAGAAGCAGCAAAATATTATACCTCCATGCTGCCTGATTCTAAAATGGGAAGAATCACGCGGTATGGTAAGGAAGGATATGATATTCACAGGAAACCGGCAGGTTCTGTTATGACAGTTCAGTTCTGGCTGTTGGGAAATGAATATCTGGGACTGAATGGCGGACCCCAATTCCGGTTTAACGAAGCGATATCCATCGTAGTTCAATGTGATACCCAGGAAGAAATTGACAGATACTGGGATAAACTTTCCGATGGAGGTGATAAAAATGCACAGGCATGTGGCTGGCTGAAAGATAAATATGGTCTGTCATGGCAGATCGTCCCAAAACTGCTGGCAGAAATACAGGATAGTCCGGATAAAGAAAAAACCGAAAGGGTGATGAATGTGCTCATGAAGATGAAGAAACTGGATATAGCCGCTTTGAAACAGGCATTCGATAATAAAGGCACGGGGAAACAAATAAAAAAACAAACAGCCCCGGTTCATTAACCAGGCAGTAACTAAAAATCAAAAAACCCATGCCCGCATGGGTTTTTTTAATATAAGACACAGGCCCCGATAAAAGATTTTTTTAAATTAAGAGAATCTGAAAAACTAATTTTTTCCGGCCAACCGGATTTGGAGAATCTTTCTTAATTTACCGGCATGATACAATCCCGTCAGCTCGCAGCTATCATGTTCACGGACATAGTAGGCTACACTGCGCTGATGGGAAATAATGAGCAGAAAGCTTTCGAACTGCTCCGGAAAAACAGGGAAATTCAAAAACCAATCATTGAAGAGTTTGGCGGACAGTGGATCAAGGAGCTGGGGGACGGTGTAATGGCGTCTTTCCCGACGGTGTCCGATGCTGTGTACGCTGCCATCAAAATCCAGCAGGCATGCCTGGTCAGCAATGATTTTTTACTGCGGATCGGCATACATCAGGGTGAAGTGGTTTTTGAAAACGGCGACATATTCGGGGACGCTGTTAATATTGCTTCCCGGTTACAGGCACTCGCTCCACCGGCTGGTATTTTTGTTTCTGAATCCGTTCACCGGAATATTTCCAATAAAAATGACATCCGCTCCGAATTTATCAGAGTGGAAAACCTGAGAAATGTAAAGGATCCGGTTCCCATATATAATATTCAATCGGCAAAAGAAGAAAAAACCCCGAAAGCCGGCGGAAAGCCATTGCTTAAATCCATTCTGCCTGATTTTGATTGTGATATCTACATCAGTTATCGTTTCAATGATAATAAATATGATGGCTGGGTAACCGAGTTTGTGAACAAGCTGGCACAGGAACTCAGTGCTACGCTCAAGGATAAACTGTCGATTTATTTTGATAAAAATCCGGAAGAAGACAGAAAACCATTTTACGCGGAAAATTCCCTGATTCCCCGTCAGATCAGGTCGCTGATTTTCATTCCCATTATTTCACAGACATATTGTGATACGAATTCGCTGGTATGGAATGAAGAATTCAAAGGCTTTCAGACCGGCGCAAAATCAGATCCCTTTGGGCCCAACATAAAATTAGCGGCGGGTAATACAGCTTCCCGAATCATACCGGTGAAAATTCACGATATTGATCCCGATGATATCAAATTACTGGAAACAGAATTGTCGGGTGGCATGCGTTCCATTGATTTTATCTACAGAGAAGACGGCGTAAACCGTCCGCTTCACCCCGCAGATGATGAAAAATTTGCAACCCCTTTACGGCCGCTGTACAGAAATCAGGTGAATAAGCTGGCGAATATCGTTAAGGATATTATATCCGGTATCAAGTTGCTGGGAAAAGGGGTGACAGAAGAACGGGTTACCTATCAGCCCATGGCAAGACAGATCGTGCCACAGGTTTTCTCCACGTCCGTTTCACCTGCCATCAAGGTACAGGTGATCGACCGGCAAAGACCCAACATTTATCTGGCATGGACTTCGGGCGATCTGAAAGAAAGCCGCGAAGAAATGGCCATCATCCTGAATAAGGCCGGATTTAATGTGCTTCCTTCCATTGACTGCCCGGCCGATGATGATACATTTAAGATCAAAGTGGCGGAAGAAATAAAAAAATGTGTTTGTTCGCTTCATATGCTGAGTGGTGAATTCGGAAGACGCTTTGAATCCGACGACGATATTTCGTTTCCGAACTATCAGTTCATGGAAGCAAAAAAGAGAATCAGTGAGCCGGGATCAAATTTTAATATTTTCGTCTGGCTTGATCCGGACAATAGTAAAACCGTAAAACCCGCCCAGCAGAATTTTATAAAATATATCCGGAATAATATTACCCGGAATATGATGTTTTCAAATAGCCAGGGACCCATGCAACTGGTGGATGATATCCGGGTCGTGATGATGAAACAGGATACTAAAGTGTATAACTCCAAAGACACGGACATATTTTTCATATTCAACCAGCAGGATGAAGCGGATGCGCGACAGATCATCGACGCCATCAGCCTGGAATTCCCGGTGGAAACAATGAATATCCTTCCGGAAGGGGAGGATTCGTATCGTGAAATGTCGTCCCAGCAAATACCAAAAAGTAAACTCGCTGTGGTATATTTTAAATACGCTGCGGACTGGGCACTGCCTTTTATTAAACAGATCTGGAAACAGGTGGGTGGTGCCTCATCTCCGACACCGATGTTCCTGGTCGGAGAGGATGATCCACGTACCAATCTCGCCCGCAATTTTAAGGCGCCCCGCGTAATATCTATTATTATGCCGAAGGAAACCATTCCGGACGAAGTGAAAAAGGTTTATAGCGAAGTTGTTTAACAACAAAGAATCATAGAGAGAACTATTATATATAGGGGAAGCCCATCACATGAGACATCTTCATTCTTCACACAACCCAACGGGCCGTTCCGTATATCAGCATGTTTGATAACGATCAAATTTGTCCGTATACCGGTTTGCGATCTTTTTCGGAAGATGAGTCCCTCTATTTTAAGGGGCGGGAAGAAGACATCGATCAGGCAACGCTCCAGCTGCAGAAAAATAAGTTCCTGATGCTGACCGGCGCATCCGGTGATGGAAAATCTTCATTGGTATTTGCAGGCATTATTCCCAATGCCCGGGCCGGTTTCTTAAAATCAAAATATACAAACTGGTGTGTAGCCCATTTCAGACCTGAACGTACGCCTTTCCAAAATCTCGCCAATACACTTGCCAGACAACTGGATATATCAAATCCTTATACAGTACAGGGAGAATTGAATCACGGCTTTTCTGCGCTCGTCGACTTATACAGAAACTCTAAACGATTTGTTGACACACATTCTTCCTCATGGCTTTCGGCAGATGATAAAGGCAAAGCAGCCATAAAGAGAGAGGCTGCCAATCTGATCATACTGGTGGACCAGTTCGAGGAATTTTTCACCAATCCTGAAAACTATCAGCATGGCGCTCCTTCCCGCGATGCAAACCTGGTGCTGAATCTTTTACTGGAAACAGCACGCATTGCACTCGATGAGGATATTCCCATTTACGTGATCTTCACCATGCGCTCCGATTATATCGGCCAGTGTGCAGCCTTCCGTGGGTTACCGGAATATATTGGCTTTTCTCAATTTTTTGTTCCGCGTCTCAATCGTTCGCAACTGCAACAGGTTGTAGAAGAACCTGCCACACTTAGCGGAAATCGTATTGCGCGGCGCCTGACCGAACGATTGATCCAGGATCTGACAGAAGGCGTGGATCAGTTGCCGATCCTGCAGCATGCGTTAAAGCAAATCTGGATCGCCGCCGACAGCGGCAAAGAGGAAATGGATCTGCTTCATTATGCCATGGTAGGTGGCATGAGCGTGCAGGAATTGCCGGAGGAACAGGTGCAAAGATTCAATGAATGGTTTGCATCCCTGCCCCCTGAAATAAAAGCCTGTTATCACGCGCCAAGCCTGCAGAATGTGCTGGACACGCATACCAATAAATTGTATGAACAATCCGCCGGTTATTATCAGTCAAAAACAGGCCAGGCGATTTCCGACGCAGATGCCAAAACCATTATTCGCACTGCATTTACCTGTCTCACAAAAATCGATCAGAGCCGCGCTGTCCGCAACCGGATGACCCTTCAGGAGATTACGCATATTCTGGGAAATCCTGCCTTTGACTATAAAAAAACGGGCGCCCTGCTGAATATATTCAGGGAACCCGCCAATACATTTATCAATCCCTTCATCACAGAAGAAGATCCGGGAAGCAGGGAACTGGAACCCGATACAATACTCGATATCACACATGAAAGCCTGATCCGTAACTGGCAGTATCTCGGACAATGGGCAAAGGAAGAATATGACAGTCATTCTGTTTCGCTGGATTTTGAAAAACAACTGGATAGATGGGTAAACAGTGGCAAATCGAATAATTTCCTGCTTTCCATCGGGCCATTAACTTATTTCGAAAACTGGTACAACAAGGCGAAGCCCAATGCCTGGTGGATTGCACGATACCTGCCGGAGGAAACAAATAACGAGACCAAACTGCAGCACGCGGGTGAGATCCTGGATAATTCCCGTTCCTTTCTGAAAAAAAGTGCGTCGAAACATGTCATAACGCGCAGCATCATGCGCTATGGACCCAAACGGATTGCCATACTGCTGGGCATTATAGCACTGGTCACGCTGAGTTCCTTCACGATACGGAACTATTTCCGCAAACAGAACAGCTATGTACTGAACTCCATTCATGAACAGACCTTAAAGCTGGCAGCCAGTCCAAAAACTGACCTGGGAACTATTTCCAGTTTACTGGCGGAGGAATTAAAAACAGGGCAAACGTCCGTCGATGAACTGATCAGATCCATACCGGATTCAGTTCTAAGGATCAGGCTGCTGAACAGTCTTGTTTCTCTTATGATTTACCAGGGAAAAGATGAGCCAAAAGATCAGATATCCCGTGTGCTTTTTGTTACAGATAGTCTGCTGGCTTCTTTTCGGGTGCCGATCGATAACCCACGGATACTTTCTTCCGTACTGAACGAAATCAATATGTATGGCCAGGATATCGACATGGCTAACGACTATCGCCCGGATTCACGGTTAGAAAACTTACGCGACAGTAATGTGGTCCGCTCTGCTCATTGGGTACAAAAAATTCTGGATGCACAACCCGCAGGTTTTCATGACATGAGAAATTTAAATCATGCACTCGCTTATGCGATCAGTTACCAGGGTTTTAATAAGGCAGAACTGATACAGCTCGTCAATACATTGTCGCCTTTTCAGGGCGGATTAAAATCTGACTGGCTAAAAGATAACTACGCACCCAATAAATTGATGTTAAGTGGTTACGAACCGCAGAATTACGGATTCAAACATAATGGTCTTTATCAACAGTTGGCCTACATCTTCGCGGCCTTAGGAAACAGTGAAAAAGCGCTGCAATGTATGGATACGCTGCTCGCAAACAGTCAGAATAATTTTCAGGGCGACTATGCTTCAGGCGGTGACAATGCGGTCAATATCGCAGCAGTTTATTTCCGGTATGGCAACATGGACGCGCTGAATATTTTCGTTGAAGGATATTGTACAAAAAAGAAAATAACCGCCATTGAATTTTATGAACGGATGATTGCAAGAACCCTGCATAGTCTGGAAACATCAAATACCTTTCGCCTGTTTTTTTTCCAGGACGAAACCATCAACCTGAATATCAAGTACCCCGGTAGAAAACAACTCGGACTATATTTTAAAAAATACAGGGAAATAGTTGAGAACAGCATAGCCGCCGGAGATCAAAGGAATTTTCTTCTGGCACTGTCGTACAAAGATGAAGGTATATTGAAATCCCTGAACAAGGAGCCAATGGAAAGCGGTGATATGGATGTGAATGCATATTTTGATAAGGCACTTTCTCTGTACCGCACCGTGAGTCAAAACTATCTGAATGCTTCGATTCAGATTGTTGAAAATGCTATTGACGCCAGTCTGAAGCCACGAAAGTATCTCTTTATTTATCCGGACATGGTAACGCCTTTCAATCCGGCTGAACCAAGATCTTACTTCTACTTTTTTTTCGGGGATACCTTTTTAAATTATATAGAACAGCATCACCTGATTGATTCTTTTTATTCCGGACATGACGAATTAAATTTCCTCGCGATCTGGATCACCGATTATAATACGGTATCGATCAGCAGGGGTTCTTTTATGGTTGAAAAACCCCGTTATCTCGTGCTGAAAAATCTTGAACAGACACTCGCGAAAAGAAATCTCGGCGGCCTGATCGACTTAAACTGGCTGTTTCTCTATCTTGGAAAAGAAGCACAGGATTCCGGCAGGCTGGATGAAATGACAGGATATTACGATAAGATCGATAAGGCGAGTATATTTAACCTTCTTCGCGAAAAAAACTTTTTCGGATTTGTCCGTGATCAGTCTTTCCGTTTGATCGGATACGCATTGGAAGGGTATGTAAAGGCGGGGCAATTCGAAAAAGCCCATCAGTTGGTGACGATGTTCAAAAACCCCGTTAATCGTTCTACGCTTTATTCTTTCGCTGCTTCCGAGTTACTGAAAGAAAAGTTTGATGCAAAGAAAGTGCAACCGCTGATAGACTCGGCGTTTGTTGAATTGGACAGAAAAGAGAACAGGACAAATGAACAGCCAAACAGGGGTTTTCTGGCCTATGCGATTGTAATGCAAAATCCTGATGAAAATGTATCAAAAGCTTTTTCACTGATCAGAAACCTGCCCACGAAGATAGATGCCAATGAGCAGATCTGCCGGGCGATTGCATTTCATGGAGAGTTATATAATGCAACAATGAATATTCCTGATTTTAATTCAGGATCGGACCAGGCTGAATTTCTCTGGTTTATCATGAGAGGATATACGGAGGCACAACCAACGGAAGATGCCGGCTGGAAAAAATTTATGGAGAATAGTCTTCCAAGATTAAACCGGAACATCATTTATGTCGACGAACACAGTTGATGAAATTCATATTTGTCCTTATACCGGTCTTCGTTCATTTACGGAGGAGGAAAGCCTTTATTTTAAGGGAAGGGATCTTCAGGTTGATCAGATCACGGCATTGCTCGAGCAAAATAAATTCCTGATGGTTACCGGCGCTTCCGGTGAAGGAAAATCTTCCCTAATCTACGCCGGGCTCATACCCAATGCAAGGGCCGGATTTTTCAAGGCGAAATATTCCAACTGGGTGATCGCTGATTTCAGACCTGAGAGAGACCCGGTATCGAATATGGCCAGGTCTCTCTCACGTGAATTCGAAATTAGCAGCGCCACCGTAGAGACTGAACTGAGAAGGGGATATTCTTCACTGGTCGATATCTATACCAATTCTTCATTTTACCTGGATGAAGAAAATATGACTGCAGATTTATCCGAAACTGAATTGAGAGACAGGAAACGAAAAGCGGCCAACCTACTGATCATCGTTGACCAGTTTGAGGAGTTTTTTACAAACCCGGAAAATTTTTATAACGAAACAGTCTCCAGGGATTCACAGATTGTTGTAAATCTGATTTTAGAAACAGCAAGGATTGCCATTCGTAAAAACCTGCCGGTATATATAGTCTGTACCATGCGTTCGGATTATATCGGGCAGTGTTCCGCATTTCGCGGTCTGCCTGAATATATAGGATTCTACCAGTTTTTTGTCCCGCGTTTAAAACGGAAAGATTTAAAACAGGTAATCGAAGAACCGGCTCTGCTCAGCGGCATCCGGATTTCCCAGCGTCTGATCGAAAGGCTTGTATTTGATATTGCTGACGGTATTGACCAGCTGCCCATTTTGCAGCATGCATTGAGCAGGATATGGACGGCCGCCAGCCAGGGTGAGGAAGAACTGGACCTGATACATTATGCGATGGTAGGAGGTATGCCGGCAGAAGATTTACCGGATGAAGAAATAAAAAGATTCAGGGACTGGTTTAACACAATGCCCGAACAGCAACAGGGTTTTTATAAAAATACCGGACTTTCGAAAATCATTGAAATACATGCCAACCAGCTGTACGAGAATGCATGGGAATATTATAATAGCCGTCATAAAGACAAACCGGTTACACAGCAGGAAGCCAAAAGAATCATCGCGATCAGTTTTAGCTGTCTCACAAAAATTGACAACAGCCGGGCGGTGCGAAACCGTATGAGCCTGGAAGAAATAACCGGCATTATCAATAATCCAAGGCTGACCTCTGATGTGATCGGCGAGGTACTGAATATTTTCAGGGAGCAGGGAAATTCTTTTATCAGGCCCTTCATTACGGATGATCCATCCTGTATTGGGTTTGCAGTTCTGATACCAGTTTTCAAAATAACTCAGGGGACCAACGGGCAGAAGATAGCCCCTGCTCCTGCCGCTTT
>Ga0206931_1180_pt1 | contig 17635 bp, 17 predicted proteins | sample Alteio_BWOrgHeat_17_FD_152946 | JGI IMG/M metagenome (GOLD analysis project Ga0206931, IMG submission 152946) | Enriched cells from forest soil in Barre Woods Harvard Forest LTER site, Petersham, Massachusetts, United States -... | ecosystem: Environmental > Terrestrial > Soil > Temperate forest >...
TTTCACTGTTCTTAATGTCAGTTGCTGAGAGATAGACTGGTACCGGCTTTTCTTCAATAATCCCCTTCCATCCCTTGGTTTTTATAAATACTGTGCTGTATTTTTTTACATTGCCATCAACTATAAGCCTCGCATTAAAGTAGCCGGGGTAATAGTAAATTGACGTTACCTGCGTGCCTTCGCCGGGTATTTTTTGCCTTCGTGTAGTATCCCAGCTTTGCTGTAAATACACACTGTCTGAGTGGAACGCAGCAACGTTATAATTAAACACCACCGAATTTGGCAGATCGTCTGATGTTTTTTTGCTGTCGAAGGAAACGTAGGCTTCTTTTACGACCACATTTTTTTTTAGCAGACTTAAAAATAGTAATCAGGCTAAGCGAAATAATAAGCACAAAACCCAACACAGCCGCAACCAGCAGTTTTTTGCCCTGTTTTATTTTTATTGGTTTCTCAATTTGCACCGGGATTTCAGGGATTGTCACAACTTTCTCAATTTCCACGGGCGCCTCGCAAACCTTTTGTTTTTGCTGAAATGCCCTCCAGTTTTCGTATTCTAAAAACTTGGCGAGAGCGTTAAGGGTGGCAGCTGTTGGTGAACTATTATATTGCACCCTACCCCATATTCTTTTCAGGGTTGATACGCTCAACCTAACATTTGTTTTCTCTTCAATCTTTTCACTCAAATTCTCAAAGTCTTCGTTGGTCCATGCGGAACTATCACCCCAATCAAGGGAGGCTTCAATTAATTGCCTGTACTGTACTAAAAATGTATCGCTGTTATGCAAAACCAATTATTTTGGGCTATGAAAATTACAGCAATCTGGTTAATTGGATAGTTATTAAATGTTTAAAGGCGATTTTGCGCCTGTTTCAGCCTGTTTAAGATACAAAAAAGGTATAATTGAAAACCGCTATCGCTACAAAAATAAGTCTACCTGTAAATTGGCGCCCGGTACTACTGCATACCCGGAAAAGTCTGTTACCCCTTCAGTCCGCAATACATCTTCGTCAATAAAATTGTTACCGGTACACATCGCCGAAGGCTTGCCGAGAATGTGAAACGCCGCATCGGCAATGATATCCGTAGTACGGCTGCGGTCAATTAACGCCTGGCCGCCTAATAAATTTTTCACTGCGGCTGTGGCGATAGTTGTACGTGGCCATAATGTGTTTGATGCTATACTATGTTCTTTAAACTCCTCTGCCCACCCCAACGCAAGCATACTCATATTGTATTTGCTAATGGTATAAGCCACATGCGCGCCCAGCCATTTTGGGTGCAGGTTTAGTGGTGGCGATAAAGTAAGAATATGAGCGTTAGCTGATTTTTTTAAATATGGTATACAATGTTTGGTAACAAGAAAAGTGCCGCGAACATTTATGCTGTGTATAAGGTCAAAACGCTTGGTATCTGTTTGCTCTGTATTGGTAAGTTGTATAGCAGATGCGTTGTTTATTACAATGTCAATGCCTCCAAAAGCTTCAACGCCCTTTGCCACTGCGGCAATTATTTGTTCTTCATAACGAATATCGGTTTGCACGGCAAGCGCCTTGCCGCCAGCTGCTTCTATCTCTGCAGCGGCCGAATATATTGTGCCACCCAGTTTTGGGTTTTCTTCGGTGCTTTTGGCTGCAATAATAATGTTAGCGCCCTCTTTTGCCAGCCGCAAAGCAATGGCTTTACCAATACCCCTGCTTGCCCCAGTTATAAAAACCGTTTTGTTATTAAACATAGTATGAATGCTTGAATTAGAATATTTGATTAATTTCTTTTACATTATTTACGAACCAAACTCCTATATCGAGTCAATATAATCTGCTTCCCTTATTACACTGTCTAACCCATAAAATAGCTGTGTGGTATTTATGTTCATCCATGTTACCAGATCAATAATCTCCTGTAAATGCATTCTTGCATAGATAGTTCCAATTGTATTTCCTGCCCCAAAACAAATTGGTTCATGATGTGCAACCCTATTCCTTAGCGCGTTGATCTTATCTAATTTTGCATAGATATTACCTTGATTATGATGTGCCGGTATATTTGAAAAAATTGCAAGCAAAGTATTACCACCCGCCATAAACTGCCTGCCAGCGAATAAATACTTCCAAAAACCAAAACTTAACTCTGACACTAATTTATCGTGTGTATAAGCTGCTCCTAATTCAGCATAAACACTTGTAACTTTATTTAAAGAATTTCGGCAGCCGGTGGTTGTTAAAAAACCTCCGGGAAGTGTTGAGCAAAGAAGCCATTCGCCATTGCCAATTACAGGATAAAATTGCCTTTTATAGTGATTATCAATTTTGTTTCTTAAAACCACTTCAAAAATGCTTAAAATTGCAAGAAATGCCTGCGACATGCGAATATTTGCTTTGTAAAGCTGCCTTGTTTTTTTCTTATTATGGGCACAGGAAATTTTATAGCGGGGTAGTCTAATGGGGGAAATAAGGATTTCAAATTCGTTGTAATCCATTATTCGTTTTGATTTTTATATATTATTTCTTACATTTGCACTGTTATTCCCCGTTTGGCGCTGCTTCGGTATCCATCGGGGTTTTTGCTTTTATACCATACTAACTCACAAAAAACCTGCTTGGGACTATTAGACTGCCTTGTCACCACCCTAAAAAAGCGCAGATAACCGCTTCTGTTTCATGGCAGGCTTTTTCAAGATCATCATTTACTATCACCTTATCAAAATGCTCTGTGAAAGATAACTCATATTTGGCTTTACTTAATCTTGTTTGAATGCTTTCCAGCGAATCAGTTTTGCGTAATTCCAATCTTCTTTTTAATTCGTCAATTGAAGGTGGCTGGATAAATATTGACAAACACGTACCAGGAAATTGTTTTTCAACATGTATTGCGCCCTGCACATCAATATCCAGCACTGGCACTTTACCGGCGTTCCATATTCGTTCAACCTCATTTTTTAGGGTGCCATAGTATTTGCCTTCATATACCATTTCCCATTCAATAAAAGCATTTTCATTTATTTTTTGCTGAAAATCCTCTGCCGAAATAAAATAATAATCAAAGCCGTCTTTTTCGCCTTGCCGTGGCTTTCGAGTGGCTGCCGATACAGAAAAAGACAGCAAAGGGTACTTATCCAGCAGGTAGCGTGTAATGGAGGTTTTGCCCGCGCCCGACGGCGCTGTAATAATAATGAGCTTTTGTATAGGCATTTGCAAAGAAAACAACTTGACCGGTTATAACAAATTCGTTTTTAAATCCCAAAATTTAAATCCCAAAGTCCAAATCTCAGCAAACTTCAAACTTTACATCCATTTTATCTTGTCTTCTATGGGTGTGCGTTTACCCGTTTTGGCTGGTTCGTCTGTATAGCCCATGTACAAAAGGCCAATCATTATATCCTCTTCATCTATACCCAAATATCCTTCCATGGCAGGCAGTAATACAGCGCCCCCTGTGCTCCATAAAACCGCTATACCCAACGCCCCGGCACCTAATAAAATGTTTTGGACTGCTGCTGCAACAGCGCAAATTTCTTCCAGCATCGTTATGTTTGGGTTGCTGCCCCTTTTTAAATACACGGCTATTATGTGCGAGGCTTTATCGCCATTATGCAGTTGCTTTTCGTATTTGGCTGAACTGAATTTTTCGGGCTCTGTTGTCTCTTTATACATTTCCGCGTTGCGTTGGCAAAACCGCGGTATTGCATCGCCGCTAAATACCACAAACCGCCACGGCTCAGTAAATCCATGGATAGGTGCCCAATTGGCCAACTCAAGCAGCGCTTTAATTTTATCCTCGCCAATTTTTTGCCCGTTCAATGCAGCAGGCTTAATGCTCCGCCGACTAATAATTACCCGTTCCAAAACATCAAAACTATTATTCACAATCCTTTTTTAACGTTTAAAGAAATTCAAATGCAATGAAATATTTTTTTACACCCGTTTGGGGGTAGGGTCAACCTCTCTTCTCAATCCGGTCATAAAACCCGCCAAAATTATTTTGCCTTACCCCGTCTTCTTTAAAAAATTTACCAGGAAAACCCAAGTCAATTTCGCTGGCCGCGTTCAGCTTGGCCAAATCTTCAGCAGGAATAACAACATCAACCATTTTCAAATTGTCATGCAACTGTTCGAGCTTTGTTGCGCCAACAATAGGTATGCAATTAAAACCCTGCTGGCGTGTCCATTGCAGTGCAACGTGGCTTGCTTCCACACCAAGCCTTTCAGCAACGGCCATTACCTCTTTGGTAATGCGCACGCTGTTGCCGTCGCGGCGGTTACTCTCAGCTTTTATCCTGCCAGTGTCACCCTTCAAATACTTGCCCGTTAATGCGCCTCCGGCCAAAGGTGCCCAGGGAGTAACAGTCATTCCAAAATGGTTAGCCATCGGTATAAGGTCACGCTCAGGTGAGCGTTGTAACAGGCTGTATTCAACCTGCAGGGCTATAAACTGGCTCCAGCCCATCAGTTCGGCCATTGTATTACCCTTACTTACAACCCAGGCTGGTGTATCGCTAATCGCTGCATAATTTACCTTGCCCTGTTTAACCAGGTCGTCAATACCTCGCAGTACTTCATCAATCGGAGTGAGGTCATCCCAAATATGCAGGTACAGCACATCAATAAAATCGGTCTGAAGTCTTTTTAAACTGGCCTCAACACTGCGCATCATATTCTTCCTGTTATTGCCGCTGGCGTTAGGGTTGGTGGTATTATCCTTTAAGGAGTATTTTGTAGCAATAACAAAATAATCACGGTCACGCTGGCTAACAAACTCACCAATAATTTTTTCACTGGTACCAAGTTTGTAAATATTTGCGGTATCTAAAAAATTGCCGCCAGCATTGGCAAACGCATCCATAATGGCAAAGCTTGTCTCCTTGTCAGCACCCCATCCTGCTTCAGTACCAAAACCCATGGTGCCAAGACATAATTCAGACACTTTCAATCCGCTCCTGCCTAATAATCTGTATTTCATAGTATGTTAGTTTAACATTATAACTTCGTACATCATTCAATGCGCATTTACAATTTATCAATAACGTGCGTCAAAGGTAGCGAAAGCAGTAAGTTATGGAGGATCTCAAACACTTTTCTTTATCTTTAGCAACTGCAAAGCAACACAACTATGCCAAACATCAAAACCGCTATTCAGCCTTGGTTAACAATAAAAAATGCGGCTAAAGCCGTTGCATTTTACAAAGCCGCTTTTGGAGCAGTGGAAACCTACCGCATGGAAGAAGGTGGCCTGGTGGTGCGATTATCAGTTGACGGAGCAGCATTTTGGGTAAACGGTGACTTGGGTGAAGATGATGCTGCAACTGAAAATATAAACAGCGAAAATGTGCGGATGATATTAACTGTCGCTGATCCGGATGGCTTGTTTGCGCGGGCAATACAGGCAGGGGCTACCGAAATATTTCCTGTGGGGGAAGAATATGGATGGCGTCTTGGCCGCCTTGTTGACCCATTTGGTTTGCATTGGGAGATAGGGCATGAACTAAGTGGCCACTAAGGTTTTAATTTATAAACCCATAACGCTGCATCATTGCCACCTCTTACCGGCACTGCCAGCAATAATTTTTTTTCAGATGGTATCCACAAGCTGGTACGGGCGCCACTACTGTTTTTAATATGATTGATGAGTTTGTAATCACCGCCACTCATTTTTACTGCATCAATGAAACCATCACCACAAGATACAAACAGCAGACCCGACAGATTATCATAAAAGATGTCGTCGGCATCACCTGAACATCGTATTGATTGTATTACCTGCCCGGTTTCTGTGTTTAAAACCTTTATCGATGCGGGATGCCTGTATACTACAAATAAGCGTTTGTTGTTCGCATCTAGAGCCATCGGAAAATTGGCTGATGCTCCATCATTTTTCCAGGTGCCAATAACCTGGTGAGTTTTTAAACTTGCAACCTGTATTTCATGTGCGTCAGGAACATTTATGAACAGCTTGTTATTTACTTCATCCAGCTGAAATGATTCAGGATGCCCGTCAAGCTGAATGGTAGCTACTTGCTCCATTTTCACTACGTCAATAACGCTTATCCCGCCATCACCGTAGCCAACAAATACTATATTGTTCGCCGCATCAAACCTGGTATTATCAGCATCACCGCTCAATTGTATATGCTTGATAACGGAGTAGTTTATACACTCATAAAAAACGCAGTCACCATTATCGCCATTTGCAACAACAAGCCTGTTAACTGATGGTATATAGCACACTCCCTGCGGCCCGTGCAACCCGGTAATAGTATGCACACGTTGATTTGTAATTGTATTAACTACCTCAACCGTGTTATTACCAAGGGCTGCAACAAATACAAGATGATGTACACTGTCGTATGTTAAATGGTCTATCCTGCCATTAACCCCTGCCAGGGGTATTTTTGTTGTTAGCACTAAAATGTCATTTTCAAGGCTGTTTGTGTCAATATTGTTATTGCAACTTATTGCAGGCAGGCAAGCGGTAACCAGGCAAAACAATATTAGCGTATGCAGCAAATTTCCATCTTTCATGTTACTGTTATTGCACATATCTCAAATCAGCAATGCAACTACATTTTAGAATTTGTTTGCGATAAAGCTGCTTTTAAACCGGTGGCTAACTTCCCTGGCTCATCAACGGCCCAAAAATGCAGCATAAACAACCTGGGGTCATCAAACAGCATGTGATTGTGTATGGCAGTAACTGCAATGCCGCTTTCAGTCAATGCTTTAACAACTGCCTTTACTTCGCTGGCCAACAACACAAAATCACCAGTAATGCCTGTTTTGTCCCCTTCCATTTGAAAGTTAATGCCGGTAGCCATTCCTATCGCTGGCGGCATTTCCATTCCGCTTTCCGTCAACCGCTCCTTCCGGGGAAAACTATACTGTAACAGTTTACCATTATGTTTGCCTGATTTGCCCAGTATTGCTTCAACTTTTGACCAGTCAATAGGCTGCATTGCGGGCGCTGCTGGTGGCGGCGCCAATGGTGTGCCGGTAATGGCTAAAACCGATTTAATATCCGTTGCAAGCTTTATAGCATCGCCGCTTCCTGAAAAATGCAGGAACTTTATTGCAGGTTGCTCATTTACCAAATGGTTATGAATGGCAGTTATGCCTAAGTTTAAGCTAACCAGCTTTGCTACCACTGCCGGCTCTTCGGAATCAAGCATTACCAGGTCGCCCATCATCATTGTTTCACCCCCCATCTGTAAAAAACCTATCCAAGATGTTAATGCAAGGCCCGGTGCTACAGGAAAATCATTTACTTTAACTTTCAAATCAAACCTGGGGAAGGTTATCCTGTAAACATTTCCCTGTACTGCGCCTTTTTTGCCAAAAACTTTTTCAATACCTGTTGAGTCAACTTGTGCAAAACCATGATTAATAACGACCATGGTCAAAATAAAAAGCAGTATTTTTTTTAGCGGATTCATATAGATTATTTTTACGTTTGAGTGCGTGGTGATTAAAAAAATGTCCTTATTAAAAGACCTGCTGCCGCTGCTGCAAGAATGATATACGGCTCCCGCAATTTTTTAATATACAGTAAAGATAAAACTGTTATTACAGCGATAATCGCAGTAGGTATGTCGTAAATGCTTTTGATCCCGATCACAATTACCGACCCTGCTAAAGCACCAACAACTGCAGCTGTTATTCCATCTACAAAGGCCTTTATTGAAATATTTTTTGCAAAGCGATGAAAATAAGGTGCCGGAATTACTGTAAATAAATAACAAGGCAAAAAAGTTGCCAGGGAAGCTACAATTGCCCCAGGAAAACCAGCCACAAGGTAACCTATAAAGCCCACCGTTATTACTACGGGGCCAGGCGTTATCATTGCTACCGCTACGGCGTCTAAAAACTGCTGCTGGTTAAGCCAGTGGTATTCTTTTACCACACCCGATTGCAAAAATGGTACAATAGCAAGGCCGCTGCCAAATACAAATGCGCCGGCTTTTAGAAAAAAGATCGCCATCTTTTCAAGATCACCATATTGGTATTGCCAAAAACCTGTACCGGCAAACAACAGCCAGCTAAAAGCCCTTTTATTGCCCGGCAATGGTTTGGGTGGGGCCTTTACAAACATATACAACAATCCCGCAGCTATAAAAAGCAGCACTTGTTCGGATTGTGTTATCGCAGTTATTATACATGCCGCAAGAAAGAAAAGCCAGAGCAGCCAATGTGCCGATATGTCTTTTATCGTCAGTTTGCTTACTGATTTCAGCGTTAGCTTGTAGGAACTTATAGCAATAATGCCAATAACCGCCGCGCCAACGCCATAAAAAATGCCCTGCATCCATGGCAGGCCACCAAACATTTTATATAACACGCCGATTATTACAACCATTATAAACGAGGGCAGCACAAATGCTACCCCAACAAGTGTAGCGCCTAACAACCTGTAATGAACAAAGCCAATATAAATGCTTAATTGCGCAGCCAGCGGCCCCGGCGCCAATTGGGCTAATGCAAGCCCTTCTTTATATTCGTCTTCACTTATCCATTTCCTTTTTTCAACCAGGTCGCGGTGCATATAGCCAACCAAAGCTACAGGTCCTCCAAAGCCGCTGTAACCCAATTGCAAAAAATATAATGCCAGTTGCTTTAACGTATATGATGATTGTTGCGGAGCAAGGCCGGTATTATTCATTGCAGGCAAACATAAACTACGCCGTTCGTGCCAACATAGAACAGAAATGACTATTTGTATACAGCTTACTTTTTTTGTAAGCTTTTCTTGAAGGCAGAAGGGTTTTTGCCGGTGTGATTTTTAAAAATGCGGGTAAAATGGCTTTGATCTGAAAAACCTGTGAGGTATGCTATCTCCGTTAGCGAATAATTAGTTGTTTGAATATATTGAATAGCCTTTTCAATACGCTGTTTTCGTATATACTCGCCAAAACTTAAATTGTCAAAATATTTAGAGAATTCACGGGAAAGATAAGATGGATTAACATCCAGACCGCGTGATATATCCCGCAGGCTAAGACTAAGATTGGTATCAATTTGGTCTTGTATAATGTTTTTCATTTCTTCAGCCCAAACAGGCACTTTCTTTTTTGCGCCTTTTTCCTTTTTTATAAATTTATTGAAAACACCCAGCAAAAGGTTTTCAAATGGTTGCTGGGTATGCCGCTCTTTTTGTAAATACTTTGCCCAGCTATACAATGCATCATACATTATCATACCATATTCAAGCAGGACTAAGTCTGATTTGTAGTTATAAGCTAATCCCGCGGAAATTGCCCATAAACCAGCTGTTTGCTCCGCGAGTTCATGATGGTCTGTATCAGCGCCGCGTACGATCAACGCCATTGTTAGTAAAGCTGCATCGGTCAATTTGTGCTTTTCAATAATAAAATCAAATGTGCACCGGTCAGCATAGTGAGTATATTCAACGGCCGGGAAGTCAAAGGGGATTGCTGCTTCCTCTTCGGCGGTTTGCAGAACTTTATCGTACGGCACATAAAAAAATTCCGCATCACTATCTACAAACCGCTTAATAAGCCATGGGCAGGCAATGCGGTCAATTTTTGGTTTTTCTCTTGTTACCCATTTCATGTAATCAATAATAGTTATGCGTTATTATTTACTACTCCACAATCCTCAGCCTCGCATAGTTCAGCATTATTTTTTTCTCGCCATTTAGTTCAAATTTAACGGTGGCAATGGGATTGTGGCCGCTGCCTTCCATTTTTGTAACTACACCAAAGCCAAATTTTTGATGCTCTACTTTTTGGCCTGCCTGCAGGTTGGCTGTATCACTGGGCACAAAATCGGCAGATGGCGTATGGCTAATGGCCTGCGGTTTTGGTGCCACAGGTATAAAAGATGGCTTTGCATTACCTGTCGCCGGTTTACGGCTATCGTTATACTGAATACTGCTTTCGTTACCAAAACCCCGGTGCATACGCTCAAACGCTGAGCCCATATTTACACCGCTTTGATTGCGTGCGCCACCACCGGCGAAACTTTTATCAACATAGTCGGCGGGCAACTCCTCTAAAAACCGGCTTGGATCATTTTGTACCAGGTTACCAAAACGGTAACGGGCATTAGCGTAACTAAGCCATAGTCTTTTTTTTGCGCGTGTTACTGCAACATAAAACAACCGCCGCTCTTCTTCAAGCTCTTCGCGGGTGTTTATGCTTAGCGCACTGGGGAACAATGTTTCCTCCACACCGCCTACAAACACCACCTCAAATTCAAGGCCTTTTGCCGCATGTATTGTCATCAGCTTTACCGCGTCAGCATTGCCTTTATCATCATCGGCATCAGTAAGCAGGGTTATTTGCTGAAGGTACCCGCCGAGGGAAGCCTCACCCCCCTGTCCCCTCTCCACAGGTGGAGAGGGGATAAGGCTGCCACTTACGTTATCGTTGGGGTCAAGGCTCTTCGCACCCCCCTTCTCCACTTGTGGAGAAGGGTTGGGGATGAGGACTATTCCATCCTCATCAATTACTGCCCTGTTGTTCCTGTCATCCACCCACTCTTTTATTGAGTTAAGTAACTCCTGTACGTTTTCATACCTTGCCAGGCCCTCAGTTGTTTTATCACTAAATAATTCTTTCACCAGGGCGGTATGTTTGCCCACCTGCACAGCAACATCATACGCATTTTTTGTTTCCAGCATACTTTGAAAGTAGCGTATCATGGTTACAAAATTTTGTATTGCTTCAAGCGCGCCAGCTTTAAAACCATGCTCTCCGGCTCTGCTTATAACTTCATACAGTGTTATGTTTTGCTCGTTTGCAATAGTAACAGCCTTTTCAATGGTTGTTTTGCCAATGCCGCGCACGGGGTAGTTAATAATTCTTTTCAACGCTTCTTCATCCCTTGTATTTACAATCACGCGCAGGTATGCCAGCATGTCTTTAATTTCCTTACGCTGGTAAAAACTTACACCACCATAAATGCGGTAAGGTATGCCCATACGGCGCAGGCTTTCTTCAAAACTGCGGCTTTGTGCGTTGGTACGATATAGTATAGCAAAATCACGATTGTAATAATGGTTACGCAGTTTCTGCTCCTGTATGGTATCTGCAACAAAACGGCCTTCATCGTTATCCGTCATTGTACGCACCAGCCTTATTTTCTCGCCGCCTTCATTCTCCGTCCACAATGCTTTTGGTATTTGCCCCTTGTTATTTTTTATAACCTCGTTAGCAACATTTAAAATGCTTTGCGTGCTGCGGTAGTTTTGTTCAAGCTTTATAATTTTTACATCATCATAATCCTTCTCAAACTGTAAAATATTTTCAATGGTAGCACCGCGAAAACTGTATATGCTTTGTGCATCATCACCCACCACGCAAATATTCTCGTGCGCCGCACCCAAAAGCTTTGTTATTTCGTACTGCACCGGGTTGGTATCCTGGTACTCATCAATCATAATGTATTTAAACTTACGCTGATACTTGCTAAGCATCTCCGGAAAACCTTTCAGCAGCTCATGCATTTTCAACAGCAGGTCATCAAAATCCATCGCGCCATTTTTAAAACAGCGTGCAGTGTATGCCTGGTATACCTGTGCAATGGCAGGGCGGTTGCTGCGCATATCTTCCTGCTGAATATAGTAATCCGTAGCATATTCAGCCGGGCCAACCAATGCGTTTTTTGCCTGGCTAATGCGGTTATGCACAACGCTGGGTTTATAATGCTTATCGTCAAGATTAAGCTCGTTTATAACCGTTTTTAAAACGCTTCTGCTATCATCAGTGTCGTAAATAGTAAAGTTGTTGGGAAAGCCAATGCGGTGCGCCTCTGCCCTTAATACCCTTGCAAATACGCTGTGAAAAGTACCGATATATAAATTACGCGCCTCAGTATTGCCCAGTATCTTTTCTACGCGCTCCTTCATCTCCGCTGCTGCTTTATTGGTAAAAGTTAACGCCAATATATTAAAGCTGTCAACACCATTCGCCATAAGGTGTGCAATGCGGGTGGTAAGCACTTTGGTTTTACCGCTGCCGGCACCAGCCACTATCATTAAAGGCCCTTTTAAATATGTAACTGCCTCACGCTGAGGCGCATTCAATCCACTCAAATATTCATACATGGGTGCAAGTTAAGTTGATTGCGGGAATGAGGGAACGGGTGTGGAGAGAAAATGATAAAGTTGCACAACCGGAAGAATAGATGTAATAAAAAGTAAAGGCGAAGCACTTTCGTGCCGCGCCTTTTTTGATTGGTTGCGTGGGGAAAATTTGCGCCTGGTTACCGTAGGTTATTTTTGAGTTCTGCGGAACTGGCGAAAAGGTTATACTAAGGCATGCCTGAAACAGCAGGCCATTTAATGAACAAGGTGTAATGGCGTTGCTGCCATTTAATTTGCAGGCTACATTAAAAGTACCTGCATTGGTACTAATAAGACAACGCGTAAAAGCAATAAGTTGCTTAGCAGGTGTTTTTCTTTTTCCCGATGGCGTAAACTGCATTCCTGATACCGTAAGCCAAAAACTAATGTAAAAAATACTTTTGCCGCATTATGAGGAAAGCAATTTTATTGAGCGGATTTATTTGCGCCATTAGTGTATGCAGTGCACAATTTCGCACCAATGCCCAACAGTTAATTACCAATGAGGACTCATTAAACGCCGGTGCGGCAAAAAATAAAACAGTTGTATCGGGTTATGGCAGTGCGTTTTACCAAAGGGATTTCGACCAAAAATTTTCAACTGTAACACTTGAAAGGGCGGTGTTATTTGTGGGCCACCAGTTTAGTTCCAAAATTTCATTTTTTTCAGAGCTTGAAATTGAAAACGCAAAAGTTGAAGGAGGTGCTGAAAACGGGGCGGAGATCGCCATGGAGCAGGCTTATCTTAAATTCAGCCTCACACCCCACCAATACATTGTTGCAGGGCTATTTGTACCAAGAATAGGCATTTTGAATGAGAATCACCTGCCTGTAAACTTTAACGGTGTTGAAAGGCCGTTGGTTGAAACATTTATTATTCCGGCTACCTGGCGTGAGCTTGGTGTTGGCTTTTATGGCAGCGCTAACCGCCTGCCTATAAATTACACCGTTGCCTTGTTAAACGGTTTAAACAGCGCGAATTTTGAACATGGCGATGGTATAAGAAGCGGCAGGGCAGAAGGCAATTTGGCCAACGCTAATAATATAGCCGTAACGGCATCGCTGCAATACAGCCCGGGTGAGTTTAAATTCCAGGTATCTGGTTATATGAGTGGCACTGTGGCCTTATCGCCGCGCGGGGCAGACAGCCTTGGGCTTAACAGCGGTGCATTTGGTACGCCTGTTTATTTAGGTGAGGCGGATGTACAGTATAACCACAATGGCTTTTCTGCAAAAGCGCTTGGTACATACATTAGCTACCCCGAAGCTGATAAAATAAATGTTGCTTATGCAAAAAATATAGCAAGCGGCATGTATGGTGCGTATGCAGAGATTGCATATAACTGGCTGTATGCCAAAAGTAAATCACAACAGTTTATAACATTTGTACGTGGTGAAGCATTTGATATGAATGCAAGCACGCCAGCGGCACCTAAGGCAATTTATGATGGTACTGAAAAGCAAACGCATATTATAGCGGGTATAGGTTACCTGCCACTGCCAAACGTGGTAATAAAAACAGATGTAAGGCTTATGCATACAGGGCCTCAAAACCCTGACCTGGTTATTAACCCGCCGCCAAACGCTTTGCCTTATAGGCAGTCAAACCAGTTTTTTAATATCGGCATCGGGTATTCGTTTTAAGAAGAAGTCCGAAAGTCCGAAAGACAGAAAGTTTGAAAGAACTAAAGCTCTCAATTATTATTATTTTTTGTTCGCAAACAATATTTTAAAACAACGCACAACGAAATAAAGAGGAAAGCTAGAATCTGAAAGAGAATTTCTTCAGACTTCCCGTCTTCCCGACTAAACAATTATGCACCGCCGCCAATTTTTAAAATCATCCTGTAATATCTGCATCCTTGGGGCTGCAGGCTTTGCATTGCCTGGGCTTACCGGCTGTAGCTCTGCATCGTCATTAGCGGTGTACAAAACGGGCGTAGTTAACAAGCGGCTGCAGGTGCCGGTTAACCTGTTCTCGTCATCAGCCGTGCAAATTGTACGCCCTGCAGGATGGTATTATGATATAGCAGTAGAAAAAAAAGAAAACAATACTTATAAGGCGCTGTTAATGCAGTGCACCCACCAGTCAAACCAGCTAACTGTAACCGGCAGTGGCTTTACCTGCAGCCTGCACGGCAGCCAGTTTGATAAAGACGGCAATGTGCGCAAAGGGCCTGCTGAGGAGGCCTTAACCCATTACAAAGTATATAAACAAAATGATTATTTAATTATTGAAGTACCAACAACACCTTAACATGAAAAGAATATTTTTTATAACTGCTGCAGCTATTATCACATGCTGTGCTGCATGCCACAAAGCAACACAACAACCCGGCGGCACAAATGACTTTGCTGCGCTTGAACAATCTGTTATTACTGATTTTGTAAATAACACCGGCCTGCCACAATATGCAAATCTTGTAAGCGCGGGGGTATCGTTAAACAGCGTAGTAAGCACGCTTAATACTAACACCACCGATGCAAACCTTTTGGCTGCCCAAAATGCCTGGAAAAATATGCGGAGCACCTGGGAGCAATGCGAAGGGTTTTTAATAGGACCTGTTGAATCGCTTGACTACGACCCCAATACCGACACCTGGCCTACCGATAAAACGCAAATGGACTCGCTGCTGGCAAGCACTAACCCGCTGCAAACAGATGATGTTGCTGCATTGCCACAATCGCTACGTGGTTATCACCCCATTGAATATGTTTTATTTGGCGTGGGCGGCAGCCGCACTGCGGCCAGTTTAACTGCAAGGGAAAGGCAATACCTGGTAAGCCTTTCAGCAGATATGCTTAACAATAACATACAGCCACTGTACCAAAGCTGGGCGTCAGCACCCACAAACTTTGCACAGTCTGTTACCAAAGCAGGTGCGGGCAGCGCAGATTACACAAAAAGGCTTGACTTTTTTTTAGATGTTACCGGTGATAATGGCATGGCGGGTATTTGTAATGAAGTTGGCAGTGAAAAAATGTATGAACCTTATGTAAACAAAGATTCAACTATTACAGAATCGCCTTATTCAGGCTTTACACTTACCGATTTTAAAAATAATATAATTGGTGCGCAAAATGTTTATTTAGGGCTTAACGGAGGCAAAGGAATAAAGGACCTTGTGGCTGCTAAAAACAAAGACCTTGATAATAAGATACAGGCCCAGTTTGCCGCTGCCGTAAGTGCTTTTGCAAACATAACAGTAAGGTACGAGGTTGCTATTTATACACAACGTGTTCAGGTGCAGCAATTGATGACTCAACTGCAAAGCCTGAAGGATATTCTTGATAACGACCTTACAGATTTTTTAAAACAGTACGTAAAAGATTAGCAGCATAAAAATTAAATGAAAAAGTTTTTAATAACAACCGGGATAGTGATTTTTGTGCTTGCATTCAGCATGTGCCATAAAGCAGATGTTTTTCCTGATGATGGTTATGATGAGCGTATGAGTGGGGGGCAGGCAACCGTGCTTGACGCATCATCCAAAGCGTTTACCATAGGCATAGAAGGCCTTAGCGCCCGCGATGAACGGGTACATGAAATTGGCGACCAGGTATTTGATCAAACTTTTGTAGCGCCGCCCTCGCCTATTTTTACTGGCCTTGGGCCGGTGTACAATAATGTTTCCTGTGTTAATTGCCACCGGAACGATGGTGAAGGTATACCTACTGCGGGCTTTGCTAATTCAGGATTATTATTTCGTATAAGCCAGGCGGGTATTGATGCAAATGGCGGTCCGCTTGCAGTACCGGGCTATGGAACACAAATACAGGACCAGGCAGTGCTGGGCGCAAAGCCCGAAGCGAACATTAATATCAGTTACACTGATTTAACTATAACTTATCCCGACGGGAGTACAGCTACATTGCATAAGCCTTTGTATGTTATGCAAAACCCCTACCTGGCCATAAACGGCAGCTATATGCTGTCGCCAAGGCTGGCGCCGCCTGTTGTTGGTTTAGGGTTGCTGGAGAATATTCCCGAACAGACCATTCTTAGTTATGTAGATGCAAACGACATGAATGCCGATGGCATTACCGGTAAAGCCAATTATGTGTACAACCCGTACACGGGCAAAAAAGAAGTGGGACGATTTGGGTTGAAAGCAAATACGTCAACATTATTAACGCAAATTGCTACAGCCTACCAGCAAGATATGGGCGTAACAAGCTATGTACAAAAGCAGGAGAGCGCTTATGGCCAAAGCCAAATGAACGGTATTCCCGGCGATGTACAGCCTGAGCTTGTTGACAGCTTGCTTAAATATGTTTTATTTTATGTTAAAACCCTGGCAGTACCTGCGAGAAGGGATGTTACCGACCCGGATGTTAAAGCCGGGCAGGTGATTTTTAACCAACTAAACTGTGCAGGATGTCACAGGCAAACAATACAAACAGGTGTTGATGTTACCCTGCCGCAAATTAGCAACCAGCGCATTCATCCCTATACGGATTTGCTGGTACACGACATGGGCGATGACCTGGCGGATAACCGGCCTGATTTTTTAGCTACCGGCAGGGAATGGCGTACACAGCCTTTATGGGGCATTGGGTTATTGCAAAAAACAACCGGAACGGCCTATTACCTGCACGATGGACGGGCGAGAACACTGGAAGAGGCCATTCTTTGGCATGACGGCGAGGCTAAAAATGGCAAGGAGGCTTTTATGCAGCTAAGCAAGGCCGATAGGGATAGATTGTTGCGTTTTTTGCAGTCGTTGTGATGACATGAATCGTGAAACGTGAATGTGGTGATGCCCAACGGCTAAGCACTGATTCAGCGTTCTCAATCCGCAATCTAAAATCTGCAATCTGCAATATCATTACCTTTGCAAAAAGGTTGAGGTATGAGCAGAGGTAATCCATCTTATGTATTGAGCGTTTTAAAAAACCACTGCCCGCGTTGCCGGCAGGGGGAACTTTTTATTACTAAAAACGCTTATGAGATGAAGCACAGCAATTATATGAAAATGCATGATCATTGCCCTGTTTGTGGCCAGCGTACTGAATTAGAGGTTGGCTTTTACTATGGCACATCGTATGTAAGTTATGCAGTAACCGTTGGATTTACTATTGCTACATGCATTGCGTGGTGGCTGCTGATCGGGTTTTCGATTAATGACAACCGTATATTTTGGTGGCTGGGTATAAACTCTGTGGCTATGGTTGCCATGCAGCCTCTGTTTATGCGCCTCTCGCGAACGTTATGGCTAAGCTGGTTTGTTAAATATGATCCCGACTGGAAGATACATCCTGCACATGAACCAGAACGTATTGTTGAGGGAGAGATGAATAACTGGTAAGCAATGACGTGAAACGTGAAACGGCAATCGTGAAAGGAAGAGCGAGGAGATTTTAAATGACGGCTGGCTGTATAACAGCGTTTACATTCCGTTTTATCATCAGCATTTCTATTTCACACAACGCAAAGTCCCACCTCTCACTTTTTATCGTCTTACGATTGACTTAATTTCTCTCGGCTCAACTTCCTTTTTGTAATAAAGGCAGATGCTTCTCAAACCACACTCATTGCATTTAGGGTTGCGTGCAAGG
>Ga0206931_1092_pt1 | contig 17509 bp, 15 predicted proteins | sample Alteio_BWOrgHeat_17_FD_152946 | JGI IMG/M metagenome (GOLD analysis project Ga0206931, IMG submission 152946) | Enriched cells from forest soil in Barre Woods Harvard Forest LTER site, Petersham, Massachusetts, United States -... | ecosystem: Environmental > Terrestrial > Soil > Temperate forest >...
TGCAAGTCCCTTCGGAACCACCGGAAAGAAAAATCCGATCACATAGATCCCTTCTTCCAAAAGGCTGGCAGCAAATTCCTGGGCAACCACTGCATCATATAACATGATCGGCACAATCGGATGATCACCGGGTTTAATATCAAAACCAGCCTCTTTCATTTTCGTTCTGAAATATTTTGTATTCGATTCCAGTTTATCACGCAGACCGGTATCATGTTTCAGCATATCCAGTATCACCAGCGAGGCGCCGACAATCGAAGGAGCCAGACTGTTAGAAAATAAATAGGGACGGCTTCTCTGACGCAACATTTCAATGATCTCTTTTCTTCCGCTCGTAAAACCTCCATTGGCACCACCCAGAGCCTTGCCAAGCGTACCGGTAATTAAATCCATTTTGCCCATTACGCCCCGGTATTCATGTGTACCCCGGCCTGTTTTTCCGAGGAATCCGGAAGAATGGGATTCATCACTCATTACGATGGCACCGTATCGCTCAGCCAGTGAGCAGATTGTGTCGAGCTGGGCAATCGTGCCGTCCATACTGAATGAGCCGTCCGTTACTATAATCCGGTCACGGCAATCGGCCGATTGTTTCAGTTGTTCTTCCAGATCTGCCATATCATTATGTTTATACCGCAGTCGCCTGGCCTTGCACAAACGAACACCGTCAATGATGGAAGCATGATTGAGTTCGTCGGAAATGATGGCATCCGCCTCACCAAAAAGAGGTTCAAAAACACCACCATTGGCATCAAAAGCGGCTACATATAATATAGTATACTCCATTCCGAGAAAATCAGAGATCTTTTCTTCCAGTTCTTTATGAATATCCTGGGTGCCGCAAATAAAACGGACACTGCTGAGACCGTATCCCCGTTCGTTCAGCACCTTGTGAGCGGCTTCGATCACGGCCGGATGGGAAGACAGGCCCAGGTAATTATTCGCACAGAAATTCAACAGTTTACGGCCTTTTACAACGATTTCAACCCCCTGCTCACTGCTGATCACCCTTTCCGTTTTAAACAGACCGGCAGACCGGATCTCATCCAGCTGACTCCCTATCCGTTTCACAAATGACTCATTCATAAGTAGATTTTTATCGGGATAAAGGTAAGCTTTGTAACTTTTTGGTCAGACAACCGTATTACAAATGACGAAAACAACCGGTAAGGGCTTATGACGGCGGAGGACTATAATGACTGTGTGAAGTTATATGCAGATGGGCTCTACCGGTTCATGCTGAAATCTACCCGCCAGGTAGAAGACGCACGTGATCTGGTACAATCTTCCTTTGAAAAATTATGGGAACACCGGAAAGAGGTAAATACCGTGACAAGCAAATCATACCTGTTTACGATCGCATACCATAAGTTGATTGATCTGAACAGGAAAAACAGCCGGATGGAATTCAGGGAATCTCTTCCGGATAAAATCGAAGAGCCACCCAGAACAACGCCGAGACTGAAAGAAGTGCTGGAGAAAGCATTGAACCGTTTAAACGACAAACAACGTTCACTGGTTCTTTTGAAAGACTATGAAGGTTATTCTTATGAAGAAATCGCAGAAATCACCGGATTAAATATAGCACAGGTTAAAGTGACCCTGCACAGGGCGCGACTGATTTTGAAAGAATGGCTGGTGAGTGTGGAAAATGTACTTTAAGAACAGTTTATGGAAATTAACAGGAACAATTACGAAACTTTTTTTCTGCTCTATGTCGACAGGGAATTGAATCTGTCAGATATGAAGGAAGTAGAAAAGTTTGCAGATGAAAATGCGGATCTGCAGAGGGAATTTTCGCTGCTCCGTCAAACTGTCCTCGTTCCGGCCCAAACCGAATTTAATCAGAAAGAATTACTGTTCCGTAAAGAAGATAAGAGAAGAGTGATACCCATTTACTGGTCACGGATTGCTGCCGCCGTTGCCGTACTGGTTTTTGGTGGCTGGCTGATAACATCACAGCTGCAAAGAAAACAGGGAGTCGGTATAGTCGGCAGCGAAAGCAGAAAGAATGCTGTGACGGTTAAACAGAACAGTTCCGATCAAAAAATAAAAGACGCGGATAATAATAAAGCTGATCTGCCCGGTGCAGGCGCAAATAGAATTCAACCGGCGATTCAGCAAAATATTGCGGCAACCAAAAATCAGTCAGCCGGAAATAACGGGACAGTAAAAAACAGAATAAAAGCAGAGAGCGATATACCCGGTAAAAATAATCCGGTTCATTCACCGGCATCTGCCCATCCGGATCTGCAAAACCTTTCATCAGGTGAAATTCCGGATGGAACCGTGTTGGTGATGCAGAAATCCAGTGTGCAGGAGCTTCAGCCGGCGGATTCCCGTACAAACATGGATCCGAAGCAAATATCGGCACAGCCGGGCAACCATTCTCCCGGTCTGCTGGTTGCCTCTTCAGGTACTGCAGAAAATATCCCGCACCTGCGGGATGAAAATGCGGCGTTCGCGGAAAACGAAGATCAGACGGATAACGCCATCAGCGTCGTCGCACTCAATGATAAGAATAAAGGAATCACCAGATTATTTAAAAAATTAACCAGGCGGGCACCAACAGTTGAAAATGATAGGAAAGTCCGGGTAAGCGTTTTTCAATTCAGTTACTAAAATCAGAATTACCATGAAGAAAGTATTTATTATCCTGGCCATACTTTGTATTGGAGTGAAAGGATTCAGTCAGGAGGACTCTGTGCATTCCAAAAAAGAAAGTCACTGGCGGAAATGGGAACAGATGCACAGGGATGAAATGGAGAAATGGGAAAAAATGGATAGCTCTGAACGGCACGGGAAATATCCACCATGGCTTATGCCGCCGCATCATTGGGGAAATAATCATGTACAACCAGCTAATCTGAGTACTAACTGGCTGATCGTTGATCTGGGTTTTACAAATTATAATGATAAGACGAATTACGCAAGTGCCACTGCGCAGGCATTCGCACCGGGCGGAAATTCAAATTGGTTCAACCTGAAAAACAATAAATCGGTTGATGTAAACATCTGGCTATTCATGCAGCGCCTCAATATGGTAAAACATGTAGTGAACCTGAAATACGGACTGGGAATAGAATTGAATAATTATCGTTACCAGGATAATATTACATACACAACCAATCCGCTAAGCCAGGCGACGGTCGTGGTACAGGATTCCATTTCCTATAGCAAGAATAAGCTCGCAGCCGATTATGTTACCGTGCCCCTCATGATCAATTTTAATTTTACGCCCAATCTGCGGGAAGGTTTTGGAATCTCTGTGGGAATCAGTGCGGGATATTTGTATTCATCCCGTCAGAAAACAGTGAGTGGTATATATGGCAAACACAAAACATTCGATGATTTTGATTTGAATCCCTGGAAGCTTTCATGGATTGCCGAAGCGCAATTGGGTCCCGTTATTCTGTACGGATCGCTGGCAACCAAAAGTATGTTCAACAACCAGGGGCTGGATCAGACGCCCTATACATTCGGAATCAGATTGAGTAAATGGTGATCTAAGCGTAAAGCGCAAAGCGCAAAGCGTAAAGCGTAAAGCGTAAAGCGTAAAGCGCAAAGCGTAAAGCGTTACGATTTGGCCTTTCCCGAAAAACAAACAGATATCTTGGTTTCAAGAGCACAGAAAACTGTGCTCCTTTTTTTATTTTTCTTTAACAATAAAACTAATAAAAGCCTTGCGCTTTATGCATTACGCTTTGCGATGAGGAATACCTGAGCGCTAAGCAATTAGCGTTTTCCACAGCTTGGAATAATATCAATTCTGGAACAAAAACATAAAATTGTCAACAGGGAAAATATTTCAATCGCAACCGCGTTGGAAAATGAAAGACCCGCGATATGAATTTTCAAAAAATACTGTTGGCAGGAATGACCGCCGTGAGCTTACTCGGTTTTCGTAAAACTGACCATAGAACTTCTTACAAACGTATGTTCAACAAGGAAATCGGGGGTCAGGTTCATGTATTGATCATAAAATCTACCTATGAATTAAAAGTATACGACCAGGATGGCTGGTTCGGAACTTACCCTGTTGTATTTGGCAGCAAAAACCTCGATGACAAAATGATGGAAGGTGATCGCAAAACACCGGAAGGCACTTATCATATTGCTTCTAAAAGACCTCATGAGAAATGGGATAAAATGATGCTGATCGATTTTCCGCTAAAATCTGACTTCGATAAATTTAATCAGAGAAAAGCGAGTGGTCTTGTTCCGAAGAATGCAAAATTGGGTGGTGGTATTGCCATCCATGGTACATGGCCGCACGATGATATGGCGGTTGATTTATTCCAGAACTGGACCAACGGTTGCATCGCTCTGAAGAATGAAGATGTGGACGAACTATATGAAATACTTCCTGTAGGCACGCCCGTGACCATCATAAAGGAAGACAAGAATCATGAATACGAGGACAATTAAGCGTAGAGCGCAAAGCGTAAGGCGTAAAGCAAATACAATTAAAGAAATAATATGAATGAGAAAAGAGTACCCGTTCGGTACTCTTTTTATTTTAATTAGTAAAATTATTTTCCAATCTTCAACCGTCAACCGTCAACTGCCTTACGCTTTACGCCTTACGCTTTACGCTTTAACCCTTCCGTTCTTTATTTCCTCCACCACAGACGGATCAGTGAGCGTTGTAATATCTCCCAGATTATCCAGTTCGCCCTCTGCAATCTTCCGCAGAATGCGTCGCATGATTTTTCCGCTGCGTGTTTTGGGCAAACCGGAAACAAACTGAATGGTATCTGGTTTCGCGATCGCGCCAATTACCTGATTAACCATTTTAATCACGCCGGCTTTATCGTCAGCCGTCACCCGGTGTTGTCCATTCATGGTAACAAAAGCATATATGCCCTGTCCCTTGATATCGTGCGGAAAGCCCACCACCGCGCTTTCCACCACATCGGGATACATGTTAATGGCGTTTTCCACTTCAGCCGTGCCAATCCGGTGACCGCTTACATTCAGCACATCATCCACCCGTCCTGTAATGCGATAGTTGCCCTCTGCATCGCGCAAAGCACCATCTCCGGTGAAATATAAATTCGGATAAGTAGCAAAATAATTCAAACGGCATCTCTCATGATCTCCGTAAGTGGTTCTGATAATAGAGGGCCACGGAAAACGTATGCACAGGTTACCTGAAACCGGTTCGCCTTTGGCACCGTCGTGATAGACGCCGTCCTTTCCAGCATCTGAACCAGGCACCGGCGACCCTTTTTCATCTACCAGCAACGGAATGATTCCTGGCAGCGGGAGTGTGGCATACGAAGGTTTTCCTTTACTGATTCCTGCCATATTTGAAATCATGATACCGGCTGTTTCTGTTTGCCACCAGGTATCAACAATCGGACAACGATTTTTCCCGATATGGTCGTCATACCAATGCCAGGCTTCTTCATTGATGGGCTCTCCCACGGTCCCCAGCACGCGGAGTGAGTCGAGGCGTTTATTAGCAAGCGGTTCAGTGCCGAATCCCATCAGACTGCGGATGGCAGTGGGAGCCGTATAAAAAATATTCACTTTGTATTTGTCAATGATATCCCAGAATCGGCCTGCATCCGGAAAACTGGGTATGCCTTCAAACATAATGGTGGTGGCACCGGCGCAAAGCGGTCCGTAAATCGTATAGCTATGTCCCGTGATCCATCCCACATCGGCCGTACAGAAATAAATTTCTCCGGGTTTATATTGAAACACATTTACAAAACTGTAAGTGGTATAAATCATATAACCTGCACAGCTATGTACAACTCCCTTTGGTTTGCCGGTGGATCCGGAAGTATACAAAATGAAAAGCATGTCTTCCGCATCCATGGTTTCAGCAGGTATTTCATTGAGGGTAACTTTTTTTATTTCATCCTGCCACCATACATCTCTTCCGTTCTGCATAATGATGTCATTCCCGAGATGTTTAAAAACGATCACTTTTTGAATATGAGATGTTTTATTCAGGGCTTCATCTATCGTAGACTTCAGGCGGACTTCTTTTGGTCCCCGGTTACCACCGTCTGCCGTGATCACTACTTTGCATTTGGCGTCGTCAATCCGGTCGGCGATGGATTGCGCCGAAAAGCCGCCAAACACAACGGAATGAATGGCTCCCATTCGGGCGCAGGCCAGAACGGCGATGGCGAGTTCCGGAATCATAGGCATGTAAATGCAAATGCGGTCGCCTTTCTGAACACCATTATTTTTCAGCACCTGAACAAAACGGCATACTTCAATATAAAGTTCTCTGTAAGTCAGAATCCGGTTTGGAGCGGAGGGATCGTTGGGTTCCCAGATAATCGCCGGCTGATCAGATTTATCAGCCAGATGACGATCCAGACAGTTCTCGGTGATATTTAATTGTGCTCCCTTAAACCAGCTTACACGCGGTTCCCTGAAGTTCCACTCCAGCACCTGATCCCATTTTTTCTTCCAGGTAAAATGCCCGGCAACAGAACCCCAGAATTTCTCCGGTTGCGCGATACTGATTTTGTATTGTTCGAGATAATCCTCAAAGCTTTTGATCTGAAAGGGAAAATTCATATATCGGCAATCGTTTGAACCCTAAATTTAGTGAGTATTTTTTTCATACCTTATGCTCTAATAACGATTGCTGAATGAAAATTAATGCCTTCCTGCTCCGCTGTACGCTGATTGCCGCCCTGGGCGGTTTTTTATTTGGATTTGAAACCGCCGTAATCTCCGGCGCGGAAAAAACCATTCAGCAACTCTGGTCCCTCAGCGACTTCTGGCTCGGCTTTACGGTGGCCGCCAGCCTGATCGGAACCGTCATCGGATCCATGATCGCAGGTAATCCGGCCCAGCGATATGGACGCAAAAAAGTACTTCTGTTCATTGCCGTGATGTATCTCCTCTCGGCATTGGGTTGTTCACTGACCCCGACCTGGATATTGTTTATTATTTTCAGAATAGTCGGCGGTATTGCCGTAGGCGCTTCCTCTGTAGTCGGACCAATGTATATTTCGGAAATTTCTCCCGCGCCGGTACGCGGACGACTCACCGGTATGTTTCAGCTGAATATTGTGATTGGAATTTTAGTGGCCTTCCTCACCAATTATCTTTTCCAGCAAATCGGTGCAGGTTCCTGGCGATGGATGGTGGGTATCATGGTCGTGCCGGCCGGACTGTTTGCTATTTTACTTCGTATCATACCTGAAAGTCCACGCTGGCTGATTTTGAACAATCGTGATGAAGAGGCAGCGGCGATCTTCGCCCGTACAGGAGAACCGGATGCCAGATCTGTAATAAATGAAGAACATGAGTTGCTTACAGGAACGAAGAAAGTGATAGAACACGCTCCGGAAGAGAATTTATTCAGCAGTAAATTCCGTAAGCCCATTTTGTATGCCGTGTTGCTCGCCATGTTTAATCAGCTCTCCGGTATCAATGCCATTCTATATTATGCACCGCGTATTTTTGAAATGGCCGGGTTTAGCCATAAAGCCTCCTTCCTGCAACCGGTGTATATCGGCTGCGCCAATCTTTTGTTCACCTTCATCGGCATGTCGATAATCGATAAGGTAGGAAGAAAAACATTGTTGATTATAGGAGCTACCGGTATGTTTATTTTTCTTGCCTTAACAGCATTTTCATTTCAAAGCACGGGTTCAGGAAATCATTATGTGATATTATACCTCGTATGCTTTATTGCTTTTTTTGCCATGTCGCAGGGCGCCGTGATCTGGGTTTTCATTTCTGAAATATTCCCCAACTCTGTCCGCTCGCAGGGTAGTTCGCTCGGTAGTTTTACCCACTGGATCATGGCCGCCATCATCGCCTGGACCTTCCCGATTTTTGTACACGGAACAGTCAATGGTGGATTTTATTCCTTTATTTTCTTCAGCGTCATGGTGCTGATCTCCATGCTCTTTATCTGGCGTGTGATGCCGGAAACCAAGGGACGGACTTTGGAACAAATACAGAAGGACCTTGGGATAGTATGAAAGTATGGAAGAATGGAAGTATGGAAGTAGAAATACACTTAAGAAACTTTCATACAAACTTAAAAACTTCACTTCCAGTCTTCCAGACTTCGAGTCTTCCATACTTGCGAAGAGTAGTTGTGTTTTAGTTTTCGTAAATTCGCCGGGCCTTGGGCTTTACGCCTTACGCTTTAAGCTTTGTGAATGTCTATTGAAGTAAGGAATCTGACAAGAATTTATGGAGAACAAAAAGCCATCGACCAGATTTCGTTTTCTGTGAGACGGGGTGAAATAGTAGGTTTTCTCGGTCCGAATGGCGCGGGCAAATCCACTACCATGAAGATTCTCACGGGCTGTCTGAAACCCAGTCAGGGACAGGCTTTTCTGAATGGGATCGATGTGCAGGTTCATCCGATACAGACAAAAAAAATCACCGGCTACCTGCCCGAATCCAATCCGCTCTATACCGATATGTATATCCGCGAATACCTTTCTTTTATTTCTGATATTCACAAACTGCCTTCAAAAAAGGAAAAAATCAATACGGCGATCGACCAGGTAGGCCTCCGGCCGGAAGCAGGGAAAAAAATTTCCCAACTTTCAAAGGGGTATAAACAACGGGTGGGACTGGCTGCAGCCCTGATACACTCGCCCGAAGTACTCATACTGGATGAACCCACCACCGGCCTCGATCCCAATCAGATCGTGGAGATCCGCGATGTAATAAAAAATTATGGCAAAAACAGAACGGTACTTTTTTCTTCCCATATCCTGCAGGAAGTAGAAGCCATCTGCGACCGGGTGATCATCATTCATCAGGGAAAAATTATTGCCGATAAAAACCTGGTCGAACTGCGAAAGGATCAAAATGGAAAATTCATAAAAGTTGTTTTGAAAGAAGCAGTCATTGCCGATCAGTTTCAGGGGCTGGACCAGCTGAGGGGAATCAGCAAGACGAGCGACTACGAATGGGAGCTGGAGGCAGCTGATCCTGAATTATTAAAAAAACAATTACTTTCTCTGTCTTTGCAAAACAATTGGAACATTGTTTCTTTGCAATCGGAAAACCGGAGCCTGGAAGATATTTTCAGAGGACTTACAAAAACCACAACTCATGAGCAGCATTAAAAAAATCTTCGCGAGACAAATTTTAGACAGCCGCGGAAATCCTACGGTTGAAGTAGATATACATACAGAAGCAGGATTCATGGGCAGGGCTGCCGTACCAAGCGGAGCCAGTACCGGCATTCATGAAGCGGTTGAATTACGTGACGCCGACAAGAAAATATACCAGGGAAAGGGCGTATTGAAAGCTGTTGAACATGTAAATACGACTATTGCAGCCAAACTCAAAGGTTTCGACGTATCGGATCAGCCCGGACTGGATGCAGTGATTATCGCTGCAGACGGAACACCGAATAAATCAAAACTCGGAGCCAATGGTATGCTGGCGGTAAGTCTTGCGGCTGCCAAAGCAGCCGCAAAAGAATCAGGACTGCCTTTGTTTCGTTATATCGGCGGAACCAATGCGGTAACGCTTCCCATGCCGATGATGAATATTCTGAACGGCGGAGCTCACGCAGATAATAAAATTGATTTCCAGGAATTCATGGTCATGCCTGTGGGTGCTTCTTCTTTTAGCGAAGGACTGCGCTGGGGCGTGGATATTTTTCATACCCTCAAAGGAGTGTTGAAGAAAAAAGGTTTCAGTACGAATGTAGGGGATGAAGGCGGTTTTGCGCCGAATATCCAGAGCAATGAAGAAGCCATTGAAACCGTACTCGAAGCCATTTCAGCAGCCGGCTACAAGACCGGTTCACAAATTTCCATTGCGATGGATGCAGCTAACAGCGAACTCTGGGATGGCAAAAAGAAAAAATATATTTTTCATAAGAGCAGCAAGAAAGAGCTCAGCAGCGACGAACTCGTGAAATTCTGGGCTTCCTGGGTGAAAAAATATCCCATCATTTCGATAGAAGATGGCATGGCGGAAGATGACTGGGCCGGATGGAAAAATCTAACGGATACCCTGGGATCCAAAGTACAGTTGGTAGGGGACGATTTATTTGTGACTAATGTGGAAAGGCTCCAGAAAGGAATAGACACTCATACGGCCAATGCATTGCTTGTGAAAGTGAACCAGATCGGGACGCTGACTGAAACCATCAACGCAGTAACGCTGGCGCAGCATAACAGCTACAATACGATTATGAGTCACCGCAGTGGTGAAACAGAAGACACAACCATCGCGGATCTTGCCGTTGCGCTGAACTGCGGGCAAATAAAAACCGGTTCAGCCAGTCGTACGGACCGCATCGCAAAATATAATCAGTTGATAAGGATTGAAGAAATGCTGGGTACGAATGCCATTTATCCAAAGGGAAAAATTACATTTGGAAAATAAAGGCATAGCCTTTATTTTCCAAAGTATGGAAGAATGGAAGTATGGAAGAATGGAAGTGAAGTGCCGTCAACTTCCAACTTCCAACTGCCAACTGCCAACTGCCAACTGTCAACTGTCAACTGTTATCTAATGAAATACTACTTCGACAAGATCCCATCCTGGTTAAAGAATAAATATGTTCTGACAGCCCTTTGCTTTGGCGTGTGGATCCTGTTTATTGATGACCGTGATTTTGTAACCACTCATTTCAGACATCTGAAGGAATTACATAAGCTGGAAGCCAGGAAGGTTTATTTCGAGGATCAGATACTCACTGTTCGCAAAGAGCTCGACCAGCTCAAATCCAACCCCGGCACCCTGGAGAAATACGCCCGCGAAAAATATCTGATGAAGCGCGATAATGAAGATCTTTTCGTAATAAAGTAAAAGCCCAAACTGATGAAATTATCGATCCGCGAATAGCGGTCGTCGGTCATCAGTCAACGGTCAACGAAAAATATCCATCAACCGTCAACCATCACCGTCAACCGTCAACCATCAACCGTCAACCGTCAACCGTCAACCGTCAACCGTCAACCGTCAACCGTCAACTTCCAAACCTAACGCAAACGGATAGTCGAAAAGTTGTATCTTTAGGTACTTATAGACCTTATCTGCCCGAATCGTCCCCCCGAAACAAAGAAATTGAAAGAATTAATGCCTGGAAAAGCTTTGAGGCATAGACTTTGAGCAAAAGACAGTATTCCCAGGACCTTACTTGATGCCCCATCTGCCAGGCAGAAGGGTGAATGTAGCCGGAAGGCATTGAGCTTAGCGCTTTATGCTTTAAGCTCAAAACCGCGTTAAGCGTTTGGTAATGAAGATTAAAAAGATTAAAACTTTCGATAAAAGAACGCAATAACGCAAACTGTATGACGTTTTTACTATCGGACGGATTATATTTTACTGCTTTCTGATTATTGGACATTCAAATGGTTTCGCCTATGCCACTCTTTACACCGGAGGATCTTTTACGGTATTTGTACAAAGAGTCTTCCCCTGAATTAACAGCCGCCATCCAGGTCGCTCTGAATGAAAACTGGACACTTCGGGAACAAATGGAAGAAATACAATCTTCTGTTAATCAATTAGATATAGAAAAACAAGTGGTCTCTCCACGCATGGAGGTTGTACAACGTGTTCTTCAGTATGCACGTGATACCGCCATCGAAACGACTTCCAGGGGTTAAGTGCCTTCTCCCCTGATTTAGCTTAATTTCGGTTCTTTTATTAAATGACCCGGAAACAGAGATTTGAGTTTGTTATAGCCTGGTTCAGCGAACATGCCCCCGAGGCTGAAACCGAACTCACCTTCGACAATCCCTATCAGCTGCTGGTATCCGTGATATTGTCTGCCCAGTGCACCGACAAAAGGGTCAATATGACCACCCCTGCGTTTTTTGCTCATTATCCCGGTCCCGGTCCCCTGGCAAAAGCCCATTTTGATGAGGTCTTTCCTTTCATCAGAAGTATTTCTTATCCCAACAATAAAACCAAACACCTGATCGGCATGGCTCAAATGCTGGTAAAGGATTTTAAGGGTGAAGTACCCTTGACCGTCGAAGAACTCATGAAACTGCCGGGTGTCGGAAGAAAAACAGCCAACGTGATTACATCCGTGATAGATCAACAGCCCAATATGGCCGTAGATACCCATGTGTTCCGCGTTGCAGCCCGTATTGGCTTAACAGTAAGAGCCAGAACGCCACTCGCTGCAGAAAAACAGCTGATTCAATATTTTCCGAAAGAACTGATTCATAAAGCTCATCACTGGCTCATACTTCACGGCCGTTATATTTGTGTTGCCCGGAAACCGAAATGCGAAATTTGCGGTGTGCGCCCTTGTTGCAAGTACTTTCAAAGCTTAAAGCACAAAGCGTAAAGCATAAAGCGAAGCCTGATGCCCGAAATCAGGAGTTTAACGCAATCATTAGCTGAATAACTAAACTCAACTTAACAGACATTTGCAGATGAATTTCCTAAACTGACAAACAAAAAGCGTTAAGCGTTACGCGTTAAGCGTTACGCGTAAAAGGTGGATTATCGCAATCAATATCGAAGTTTCATAAACAGTTATTACCTCAGCGAAGGTTTGCGTATAACATTTGGACTTACGCTGCCCACGATTATCGGCACGTACCTGCATCATGAAAATATCGGCATCACCATGTCACTGGGAGCAGTATGCGTAACGATCGTTGACAATGCCGGGCCCGTACTTCACCGGAAAAACGCCATGCTGGTGTGTAACCTTGTAATCTTTATTGCTTCCCTGATGACGGGATTTGTTGTAGGTTCCGCATTCGCAACGATTATACTCATTGCTGTTTTTTGTTTTATATTTTCTATGATCGGGGTGTATGGCGCGAGGGCCGGATCTATCGGCCTCGCCGGCTTGTTTGTAATGGTATTGAATTTTACACATCGTTCCGGTGCAGAAGCTATCATATTAAATGCTTTATATATTCTCTGCGGTGGAGTCTGGTATATGTTACTCAGCCTTTCACTATATAGTTTTCGACCCTATAAAGTGACACAGCAGGCCCTCGGGGATCTGATTGAAACCATTGGCGCCTATGTGTTGTTAAGGACAGCTTTTTACGACAGGAATCCCGATTATGACGGGATTTATATTAATCTGCTGGAAAAGCAGGCGGAGATAAACGATAAGCAAAATCTGATCAGGGAACTGCTCTATAAAAGCCGCGATATCGTAAAAGAATCAACCAATACCGGTCGCGTTACACTGTTGATTTTTATTGAAATCAATGATCTTTTCGAAAGGATCATGAGCCTGCAGTTACATCATAAAGTCTTTCATCAATACTTCGAAAATTCAAATTTACTCCTGGTCTTCAGGAATTTTCTTTTACATATTTCGGAACAATTGAATGAAACCGGAATCGCACTGAAAAGCGGGAAAGCATATCCGGTGAACCGGCGACTGGATGATGAACTGGCCGGCGTGAAGAAAGAATTTGAGGATTTCCGGAGTAAACAAATTTCCGCGGAAAATATAGAAGGATTTATTGAACTGCGTACGCTGCTGAACGCCTGCGAAGATTTTGTGTCGAGAATACAAACCGTCCAGCAATACACTTCTTACGACATTAAGAATATTAAAAAAGACCACCGGGTGCAGAATTATGATCAGTTTGTAAGCCACCAGGATATTGATGCGAAAGTTTTCCTGGACAATTTCAACTGGAAGTCCAATACATTCCGCCATGCCCTGCGGGTAGCAGCAGCCACGACTACCGGATTTCTTATTTCAGAATTTTTTCCGTTCGGGCATGGATACTGGATCATGCTGACCATCATTGTTATTTTAAAACCCGCTTATAGCATTACAAAAAGCCGCAATCGTGACCGTCTGCTGGGAACCCTTGCTGGTGCGGCGATTGGTGTGCTGATCCTGTTGCTCGTGAAGGATAAACATCTGATGATCGGGTTCATGATCGTGCTGATGGTGCTCGCCTATAGCTTTATGCGTACCCGGTATTTGTTGTTTGTTACCCTGATGACACCTTATATTCTGATCCTTTTATACATTTTAAATCCGCTACACTTTAAAGATCTGATCCTTGATCGTGTGATAGATACGGCCATCGGTTCAGTGATCGCCTTATTGGCAAATCTGTTGTTTTCTCCGGAATGGACCTACAGACAATTCGCTGAATATCTGCAACAGATGCTGGACGCCAATAAAAATTATTTCATCGATGTAACATCTTTTTTCACGGGAACAGCAGTTACCATCAACCAATACAAATTGTCCCGCAAAAATGCTTATGTGGCATTGGCAAATATTTCAGATGCACTCAACCGGATGATGTCCGAACCAAAGAGCAAACAAATGCATGTTGCAGAATATCATGAACTCGTTGTATTAAATTATATGATGTCAACCCATATTGCGACCCTCGCAACGATAGCCCTGGGTAAGACAAAACCCAATACGGACCCGGAATATCAGCCGGTCGTACAGGCGGTCACCGCAAATCTGGATCTGGCCATGAAGGAACTGAAAACAGCGGGAGATCATTTTTCATCGATTAATAAGGATATTCAAAAGACGTTGAATTCGGGTTTACAAAAAACACCGGCTCAGATTTCTTCTGATGTTTCCGGGACGGCGAAAGAACGGCTTGAAGAACCCGCTGCGGGAAGTATGAGTGAATCCATTGAATCAAAAAATTCAGAAGTGAATGTGTCTGAGGATTCAAAAAAATCATTCGGACAAGTGAACGGGTTCATTGATTCAAAAAAATCAGATGGACGGGTGAATGAGTCCATTGATTCAAAAAAATCAGATGGACAGGTGAATGAGCCTGGTGATTCGAAAAAATCATTCGGACAGGTGAATGAGTCCATTGATGCCAAAAAATCAGAACTGGAGGGGCGCCTGGCCGGCGAAGGATTGAGAAAACTCAATCAGCGGATGACCGATATGGTTGAGATCCGGAAAAAGGAGCTCGCAGGCGGAATGGACGAAGGTCATCTGCATCCCACCCTGGCGGGAGTGAAATTGATAAACGACCAGTTTAATTTCATCTGGAAAATATCGGAAGACCTGTTGAAGACGTTAAGAGCTTAATTTAGTTGGCGGCTTGCAGTTGGCAGGTGAGAGATTTCTTGCAATTGGTTTTTTAACGAGTTAACCGTCAACCGTCAACCGCCAACCGTCAACTGATCCATGAAATACATCAAAGGACTCGACACCTTACGTGCCCTGGCGGTAGCCTTCGTTCTGATAGGCCACTCCCGGATTCGCCTGTTTTTTACGGATCACGGTACGGTGGCCGATATCATGCAGGTACTCATGCCTGCGGATATGTTCGGAGTGGATATTTTCTTTGTGCTGAGCGGCTTTTTAATCAGTTCTATTTTATTGCATGCAGACAAGGGCACGCATCCAAAAATCACTGTATTAAGAAATTTTATTGTGCGCCGTACACTCAGAATTTTCCCCGTTTATTATATGACCGTTTTGATATTGTGGATCATACGTTACCCGGATATTCATCAATATCTGGCCTGGTTTCTTACCTATACTTCCAATATACTTTGTTTTAAAACACATGAATGGAATGCCTTCTCGCATACCTGGAGTTTATCAGTAGAGGAACAGTTCTACCTGATATGGCCCTGGTTTATCCTGTTTTTTGACAAAAAATATTTCAAATATTTGTTTGCCTTATTTATTTTATCAGGGCCCGTCAGCTCATTGATCAGCATGAAGATATATCATGGAATCGCTCCCATACTGCTGCCCAATTGTTTTGACAGTTTTGGCATCGGGGGATTATATGCTTATTGTTCTTTGAGCCAGGAAAGAATGAAGAAATTTAAAAAAGGTCTGCGCTTTGCCTTTCCTATTGCTCTCTGTATTTATTTATATTGGAAATTAATGGCGGTGGCCGGCTCTGACGGATTCGGCGATGGCATTTTCAACCGGACAATCAATAGTATACTGGCGATATGGCTGATCGACCTTGCCATAAACAGTAAATCCGGTTTTTGGGAAATCCCTCTACTGAACCAGATTGGTAAAATCAGTTATGGCATTTACCTGTTTCATATCCCCGTGAGCGTAATCGTAAATTCGCTTCATATCAGCAGTAACCTGTATATTATCTACGCCATTAAATTACCGGTATTACTACTGATCTCGTATTGCTCTTATTACTTCTTTGAATTAAAAGTGATGGCTTTGAAAAAGAAGTTTACCTATTAGGCTGGTTATACGTTTGGAACAGGTTGTTCCTTTTCTTCGAGCATGTCGCGCATTTTCTGCATCAGTTCTGAACGCGTAAAGGGAATACCCATGATTTTATTATATCCGGCAGCATCAACAAAATACTGATCACGGATGATTTTGATCAGTTGGCCATTGTTCAGTTCAGGAATTAATACCTGTTCGAAATTGCTGATGATTTGTCCCAGGTTTTTCGGGAATGGCCTGATATAACGGAGATGCGCATGCGAAACAGACAGCCCTTCTTTTTGCAATGCGGTTACGGCCGTTTTTATTGAACCGTAGGTGGATCCCCATCCAATCACGAGCAGTTTTCCTTTTTCCGGTCCACTGTCCAGTTTTTGCAGTGGAATATAATCAGCGATCTTATCTACTTTTTCCTGCCGGAGTTTTACCATGAGCTGATGGTTTTCCGGTTCATAATTCACGTTGCCTGTAATATGTTGTTTCTCGAGTCCGCCAATCCGGTGTTCAAGCCCCGCCGTACCGGGAATCGCCCAGGGTCTGACTCCCTTTTCATCTCTAAGGTATGGCTGCAACTTATCTTCACCATCACCGAGTTCGGTTTTAAATTTAAATTCAATCGGGTGCAGGTGTTCCGATTCCGGAAATTTCCATGGCTCTGATCCATTAGCTATATATCCGTCGCTTAATAAGATAACCGGTGTCATATGCTGAATTGCAATCCGGACGGCTTCATAAGCCACATCAAAACAATCACTTGGCATGGATGCCGAGATCACGGGAATCGGGCTTTCGCCATTTCTTCCGTAATAGGCCTGCAGCAAATCGCTTTGCTCTGTTTTGGTCGGAAGACCGGTGGAGGGGCCGCCTCTTTGAATATCACAGATGAGCAGCGGGATTTCCAGCATCATAGCAAGGCCCATGGCTTCGGATTTTAATGCCATGCCCGGACCAGAGGTAGCCGTTACTCCCAGGCATCCCCCATAACTCGCCCCAATGGCAGCCGCGATCGCTGCAATTTCATCCTCTGCCTGAAATGTACGTATCCCAAAGGCCTTATGACGACTGAGTTCATGCAAAATGTCTGAAGCCGGTGTGATCGGATAAGTGCCAAGAAAAATGGGCAGACCGCTTTTTTCCGATGCGGCAATCAGTCCATAGGCCAGTGCCTGGTTTCCCATGATGGAACGATAAGTACCCGGTTGCAGCTTGGCCTTCTCAACCGTATAAGTTGTTGTAGCTGTTTCGGTTGTGTCGCCGTAATTAAAACCGGCTTTTAATACGCGGATATTACTTTCAAGTATGTCCGGTTTCTTGCCAAATTTCTCCGTGAGGAACTGGATCGTACTGTCGAGCTTCCGGTTGTACATCCAGTATAAAAACCCAAGCACGAACATA
>Ga0206931_1056_pt2 | contig 17506 bp, 13 predicted proteins | sample Alteio_BWOrgHeat_17_FD_152946 | JGI IMG/M metagenome (GOLD analysis project Ga0206931, IMG submission 152946) | Enriched cells from forest soil in Barre Woods Harvard Forest LTER site, Petersham, Massachusetts, United States -... | ecosystem: Environmental > Terrestrial > Soil > Temperate forest >...
TACCGGCGCCAATGCTGGTGTTGGCTTTGAAACGACTTTGGCATTTTATGAAAAAGGCGCTCATGTAGTACTTGCATGCCGGGATGCAGCGAATGCGCGACAGGCGGCAGAAGAAATACAATTGAGAGGCGGCACGGGTTCACTTGAAACAGCATTGCTTGATTTAAGCAGTCTTGCATCAGTAAAAAAGTTTGCGGAAGAATTTACGGCAACACACGCAATGCTGGATATATTGGTGAACAACGCGGGCGTAATGGTACCACCCCCATCAAAAACAGCGGAGGGTTTTGAGTTGCAGTTTGGCGTAAATTTTATAGGGCATTTTGCACTTACCGGCTACTTGTACCCATTGCTGAAAATCACACCGCGCAGCAGGGTAGTAACGCTTAGCAGTATGGCTTACCTCCGCGGTAAGATTGATTTTGATAACCTTCGCTTAGAAAAGAGTTATGAACCTATGCTAATGTACTGCCAAAGCAAGCTGGCGGATATTTTATTTTCGCTTGAATTGCAAAGAAGAATTGAAGCGGCGGGCGATGGTGTAACATCTATTGCTGCACAGCCGGGTGCTAACAAAACATCTCTTTCCCGCCACATGAGCGAAGATGCATATACGGCGGCAGTACAACGTATTGGTGGTATTATGGAGCCGTGGCAGGGCGCATTGTCATCGTTATATGCAGCTACTGCCAAAGATGCTAAAGGCGGTGAATTATATGAGCCTGATGAGGGCGGCTACAGGGGTTACCCAACCAAAGCGACAATTGCCCCACATGCGCTGGATGAAGTATTAGCAATGAAACTATGGGGGTTTGCTGAAAATGCTGTTGGAGTTAGGTTTCCGTAACCAGTGATTAACGATGTGTTAAGCAAAAACAAAAAAGGGAGTGGCAAAAGCCACCCCCTACCCCAGGAATAAAAAAACATTTATTGCTTCAATAGTTTAAGGGTTTGCATATTCATATTTTCAAACTTAATACTATATGTGCCCGCTGCATACCTGCTAACATCAAGGTTTAAATTATTAACCCCCGGCTGTACATGAACCAACTGGTGGCCTACAAGTTTACCTGCTGCATCAAAGCAATCTACTACGCAGTCCTGTTCCTTCTCACTGTAAAATATTACTGTCGCCTTATTACGTGCAGGGTTAGGGAACAACTGTACAAGCTTGTTTAACGTTTCCGCCTTAAGTGTAACAACATTTGAATACGTGAAACGGCCATTTTTGTCAACCTGTTTTAAACGGTAATAGTTTGTTCCAGTAATGGGTTTGGCATCGGCAAACTGGTAATACTGTGTATTAACGTTGTTGCCTTTGCTTGCAACAGTACCAAGCAATTTAAACGATATGCCGTCGCCTGAACGTTCAATATCAAAATGGCTGGTATTTAATTCGTTTTGCGTACTCCAGTATAAAACATCCTGCCCACCAATTTTTTGCCCTTCAAAATACAATAGCGTTAATGGCAGCGCATTATGGGTAGCGCTGGCCAGCGCAAACCTGTTAAGGGTATTTATGCCTGTTTTAAATACCCAGTCGTGCACAATGTCGCTGTCATCTTTACCAAGTTTTATCCATGTGCCTCCGTTGTCATTACTTTCAAAAAGCGCCAGTTCGGTTTTATTAATACCTGCCAGTTCATCATCCAGGTAATAAAATTTTATTGATGCATTTAAGGCGGTATTGTTTGCAGGTATAATATCGTAATAGCGCAAAATACCTTTGCCGCCTGTTGGGCTTATTGGCTGCACATGGCCACGCTTTATTTCGGTAATACCAAGGTTTGCGGCGCTGGTAATTTCAATACCAATATTACCGGGATTGGCTGCTGTTGGATAATTTAAGTTACTCTTTATACTGATGTTGCCAATAACATGCGCAGTTTCTGTTTCGCCGGCGATGCTGCCTACATCGACACCAAGGTCAAGCGTATAATTATTGAGCTGCAGGTTACCATTAACCATTTTTAACAGGCCATCAAGAGACACGTTGCTATTAAGCGTAACATCATTAGCCTGCTTGCTAATAGTAAGATTATGGAAGGCCAGCGGTGTTGTTGATGTTATAAATGTATTAGCATCATTACCCGTAAAAAATACAGTACCCTTTGCAGGAATAAAACTCCCATTGTTTGTAAAGCGGCCTTTATCAATAACAAGCTTGCCTGTATCTGCCATTACAAGGTTGCCGCCTGTAACAACCAGGCCCTGGGCCAATGCAGGCAGGGCAACTATTGCTGCCGCAAACACAGTTGCCAGGTTTTTAAAAAAATTGTATTGCATAAAATAAATTAAATGTTTTAAATAGAATTATCCTAATCCCTGGGATAAAAGTGATAAATACAATGCTCCTGCGAAATGGAAGCGTCAGCGGTTGAAGGGTAATTAACTTTATATACCGAAAATGTAAATTGATGAAGCCCTGGTGGCAGGTCTACTGCAAAATCCATAGCCAGTGAACCATATTGGCCCTCCTTAATGATTGTGGTTGCTAACTGCATATAACGTGAGTCAACCATTACATCCAAATAAATCAAATTATCAGCTGCCAAGGGGTCAATTGCGCTTGCAACAATCTGCACTGACCCCGACACAACTACTTTTGTCTGCACACTAAAATTAAATGTATCGGAGATAGTATGAAGGGTAGCCTGAAGGTTAGGCCGCTTTAAAACAATATACTGGTCAGATGAATAATTATAAGGATCGTTTTTTATAGAATCAATTATCACTATATCATCATAAGCTTTGCGGTTATTAAGTGGTGTTTTCCAGCTTGGTTGGGCAAGCCCGTTTGATGTTAGCACCTGGCCGGGTGTACCCGCACTCGTTGCAATGGTTAAGGGCCCGGTAAAATTAACGCCTCCATGCACGTCAAGCGGCAGTGTGGGTGTTGTTGTATTAATGCCAACTTTGCCATCGCCCGTAATGCTCATTATATTACCCTGCTGGCTGCGGCTGTTATAAAAGTTCAATATGTCACCACCCTGTGCTCCTGTATAGCCAGCAATCGTCCAAAATGCTTTACTGTAGTTGTTGGTAAAGCTAAGGCGTGCGTAATCATCCCCCAGGTTACTCAGCAAGAGTTGGGGGTTATTAATGGCGCTCGTCCCATTCACCTGCAATACTGCTTTTGGTGCATTGGTGCCAATACCTACCTTACCATCGCCATTAAGGCTTAATACATTGCCTGAGGTGCTATTATAAAAAGTAAATCTTTCATTCGCATTGGTGCCATTGTTATAACTCTTTATTGCCCAGTAGTTGGGTATGCCTGAGCTTTTAAATAGCAAAAAGCTGGTGTCCTGCCCTGAAGGCCCATTATTCTCAATCATCAATTGAGGGTAAGTGCTGAGAGAGCCGCCTTTGATGTGTACATGCGCCGCAGCGGAATCTACACCAATGCCCACATTGCCAATACCTGTTGTAAGCGCATTAGCGTAGCTATTGCCTATAAAATACGCGGCGCTTTTTTTGCCGGAAGATGTTGCTTTTAAAGCGTAACCATCGTTTGCCAGTGATGCAGTAGTTAGATCAAGTATATCGCCATGTGGCGCATAGTTATATAACCTTATAATTGCCGGCGACGATAACTGTGTAATTTCGCCCGTGTAAGGCAGCGTTAAGCCGCCTGCGGTAAGCTTAAGCCACGCTACGCCGGTATAATAATAAAAGCTGCTGTCTGTAGTGTTAAAAGCCTGCAACCCCATAGCAGGTGTTGTTATGCCATACATCTGCTGGGCCGTAAGCCTTGGTATAAGCAGGCCTTTGCTGGTTGATGTTATATCAAGCATAGCGCTGGTATCGGGCCTGGCGCCGTCTGTATTAATGGATACCTGCGCAAAGGTGTTTAGGGTTGAAACGGATAGTAATGCCAGAAGTAAAAATTTTATTTTCATAACCGGTTTTTTAAAACACTGGCAGCAGTGTGAACAAGCTGCCATGCCTGCGTTTTTTGGTTTATTGAATAGTTGTTTTATTATTGGTTATTGCTGTTAATAAAATTGGTAAATAAGGTAACAATCCTTTTCGGCCGGCGTATCGGACAAATAAACTGTTTGCCCGAATTTTACAAGTGTTGCCCCTATAGTATGGCTGCCGGTAGGCAGGTTAAGCAGCAGGTTTACAGGCATTGTAGTAATCCGGCTGTTAGCTACAAAGCCGTACGTTGTTACCTTGGTTTGGCCATCAAGCGTAATTTGCAACACTAATTGAGCGCCCACTCCTCCTGTTTCAGGCAGTGAGCTCACCGTAACTATACCGGTTACAAGCACCTTAGTGGGCACATAAAGTGTAAAACTGGTATCTACCCCAACATTATAGCCAACATTATCTGTTGTAAAAGGGTTGTTATCATTAAGATTAGACGAGATTGAATTTATATTGGTACCGGGTGCAGTTTTCCATTGCGGCTGCACGCCAGGTCCATTAGATGTAAGCACCTGCCCGATAATGCCGGGGTTAGCACCCATTGACATGGGGCCTATAAAATTAATGCCGCCTTGTATATTGGCGTTGCCATTTACGTCAAGCGCCTGTGTAGGCTGTGCCGTGTTTATGCCCACCTTGCTGTCGCTGGTTATGCTTAATACATTGCCGTAAACACTTTGGCTGTTGTAAAAATTCAGTTCATCAGGGCCCTGCATGCTGTTATAGCCTGCAATCGTCCAGTAATTGCTGCTGTTGCTGTTTTGCAGGCTTAGCCTGGCGTAGTCGTTACCTTGGTTAAATAGTAACAACTGTGGCTTATTTATTGCGCTTACAGCGTTTATTTGCAGTTGCGCTGCAGGAGTATCTGTGCCTATACCCACCCTGCCGTCTCCCGCGAGGCTTAGCACATTGCCATAACGGCTGTTATAAAAATTAAATCTTTCAAGCGAATTGTATGGGCTGTTGTAACTTTTAACTGCCCAAAAATTAGCGAGCCCATGATTTTTAAAAAGTATATTGTTTGAGTCTGCCAAATTTGTTTCAAACATTAATTGCGGGTATGCCAGCGTAGATCCTCCAAAAATGTGCATGTGGGCCGCAGCGGAGTCAATACCAATACCCACATTGCCAATGCCCGTAGTAAGCGCATTTGCGTAGCTATTGCCTATAAAATACCCTGCGCTTTTTTTGCCAAGTGTAGCCACTTTGAGGGCATAACCATCGCTTGCCAAATTACTGATGGAAAAATCTGCAGTGTTGCCGTGCGCTGCCGAGTTAATGATTGCAAACGAAGTACCATTGGTATTAGCCGTTTGCGCAAAAGGCAATTGCAGTCCGCCGCTGCTGCTGTTGCTGTTTGACAGTGCTATCCAGCCCTGGGTGTAGCCAGCCGGTGCGTTGGGGTTATTTAAATAAAAAAAATAGTTGGCAAGGTCTGTATTATACACCATTAACCCGTCTGCCGGGGTGTGTATACCAACCATTTGGGCTGTGGTAACACGGGGTATTAGCAATCCCCGGTTTGTTGACTTTACATCAAGCATAGCGCTTGTATCCGGCCTGCTGCCGTCGGTGTTTATGGCTACCTGGCCAAATGTTCTGGCAAGCATAAAGAATGAGAATACAAAAAGTAAAAATTTAAGTTTCATAATATGGCTTTGGCGTTTTTAATTCAATTTGTTTAGTGTTTAGCTTTATTGTGATATTAACTGGTAGGTCAGGTTAGCGTCATACAGGTAAGTGTCCCTGCCAAATGAGCTGATAGATACCTTAAAGCTATAATCCCCCGGGGGGAAATCATAAGCAAGGTCAACAGGAATTGGTACGTGGTAGCCATTAGGTATTATTGCGCCTAAAAAGCGCGAGCCACCCGGGGTGTTGTTATAATTTATGCCAACTTCCGCGTTTGAGCTGCCACCCAAAACAGCATAATCGGTCGAAAATTCTACAAATCCGTGTATCAAAACTTTAGCCTGGGCCGCTAAATGAAAACTCCACTCCAAAAAAGGCAATTCTTTGTTACCCCCCTGGGCTTGCAGCGTATCATGAAAATAAAGCGGTACGGTTTTAATTACCACTGAATTATATAAGCTGCCCCCCTGGCCAACAGTTTTCCATTGTGGCGGAAGGCCCGGCCCGTTTGAAGTTAATACCTGTCCCGTCTCACCTGCATTAGTACCCATTGAAAGCGGGCCGATAAAATTTATACCGCCCTGCACATTTGTGTTACCGTTTACATCTAAGGCCTGCACAGGCTGAGCGGTATTAATACCTACTTTGCCATCGCTGGTAATACTCATTATATTGCCTTGCTGGCTTTGGCTGTTAAAAAAATTAAGTTCGTCAGCGCCCTGCACGCTGTTATAGCCCGCAATCGTCCAGTAATTTTGGCTGTTGCTATTTTGCAGGCTTAGCCTTGCATAGCCGTTAGCATTATTATATAATAACAATTGAGGGTTATTTATATCGCTTATAGATGTTACCTGCAGCGATGCATTGGGGTTAGCGGTACCAATGCCCACTTTACTGTCGCCGGTAAGCGTCATTATATTTCCTGATGTGCCATTGTAAAAATTTAAATTATCACCCGCCGTGCCTTGCGGGCTATTGTACCCGGCTATGCTCCAAAAATTATTGCCGTTGGTGTTTTTAAGGCTAAGTCTTGCATAACCGTCCTGGTTATTCTGCAATAAAAGTTGGGGAACTGTTACGGTACTTATGCCATTAACCTGCAGCAAAGCGCCGGGTTGCTGTGTACCTATGCCCACCCTGCCGTCGCCGGTTAAGCTCATTACATTGCCCGTTGTGCTATTATAAAAACCTAACCGGTCAGCATTTGTGCTATTATTATACGCTTTTACCTGCCAAAAATTTGTTGGGTTTAGCGCCCTGAAAGATAAATAGCCTGTATCTGAATTAAGTGCATGTATGGCAATATGGGGGTGGCTTTGGTTTGCGTAGCCTGCAACGGTTAAGGCTGCACTGGTATCTTCAGCATTAATACTTACGCCACCACTGGTGCTTATGGCGTTGGAAAACCTATCGGGCGCCACCTCAAAATAAGCAGCGCTTGAATTATTAGCGCCATAAACATGCAGTGCCTGCCCCGTTGAGCCATAGCTGTTGCCAAAATACGCCGCCGGCTGGCTGCCGCTTGCGTTTATTGTAAAGCCCGGCTGGGCGTTAAACGTACCGCCGCCAATATAAGGCAACTTTAAAGCGGTTTCATCAGTTGTAACCAATCCTATCCAACCGGGGTTTCCAGTAATGGGGTCAACCTTATAATATACAAATGAAGAAAAATCGGTATTATATACTAACAGGCCGGGCTTTGGCGAGGGTATGGCCTGCATTTGCGCAGTATTAAGCCGTGGCACCAGCACCCCCCTGGTGGTTGATGTTATGTCAAGCATAGCGCTGGCATCAGGCCGGCTACCATCTGTGTTAATAGCTACCTGCGCGCGGATGCTGACCTGTATAAAAACAAACAAGATAAAAAAGGGTAATATTTTTTTCATACCTGTGGTAGTTAGAGTTAGCCTGTTTATGAAGGACTACCAAAGTTTATGAAAACAATAATGCTGGTCAACTACCTAAATTGGTAGTAGCAGGCAGAAATGGTTTGATTTTTTATAAAAGATGGAGTGCTACATTCTAAAACCGACAGGTGGCGTACCATTTAATCAAGCAGGTTGCCCTGGATGGCTTTTGCAACTGCTTCGCTCATTGAGTTCACGTGAAGTTTCTCGTATATTTTTTTTATGTGAAAGCTGACTGTGTTTATACTTATATGCAGCGATGCGGCAATCATTTTATAACTGTAGCCCTTTACCAGCAGCCCAAGCACTTCTTTTTCCCTTATTGAAAGGTTATCAGCTTCAGCGGAGGTGTTGCCTGTGCCGGCAAAAAAACTCATTACCTTTCTTGCTATACCGGCGCTCATAGGTGCGCCGCCGTTGTGCACCTCTTTAATGCTTTCCTTTATTTTATCGGGGCTGGATGTTTTTAAAAGGTACCCGGTTGCGCCTGCCTGCAGTGCTTTAAATATGTGCTCGTCGCGGTCGAATATTGTAACCATTATAATATCAACCACCTTATTAAACTGCCGTATTTTTCTAACGGCTTCAATACCGTTCATGCCCGGCATATCAATATCCATTAAAATTACCTCGGGCTTAAGCGCCTCAATATCTTCTTTTACCGTACTGCAGTTGGTAAACAGTGAAAGCAGTTCTATGTCTTTCTCATGACTGAATAATATACGCAACGCATCTCCATAGTCTGCATTATCCTCATATATAATGATCTTAACCGCCAAATCATCAGTTTCCGCTAAAGTCATAAATTTAAATTACCAATTGTACCACATATTTAAGTAGGTGTACAGGAAAGTTTAATTGCAGTGCCGTTGCCAGGTACACTGCTAATGCTTAGCTGCGCTTTTATTTTGTCTGCCCTTTTCTGCATGTTATTAAGCCCATTGCCCCGCTCAACCGTTCGTAAATCAAAGCCCTGGCCATTATCGGTTACAATAAGCACCATTTTGTTTTTCTCTCTTTTTAATGATATGTGAGCTTCATCAGCACCTGAATATTTTGCCAGGTTATTTATTGCTTCTTTGTATATAAGAAAAAAATCGTGCCGCTTGGCAAGGGTGAGTTTTATATTATTTATTTCGGGGTCAATGCATAAATCCAGTTTTATGTCTTTTGCTTCCAGCATTTCCGCAGCAAACTCTGTCATTCTCGCGGCCAGCAGCTCCATCCTGTCGTTAGCTGGGTTAACTGACCAAACAATATCATCAAGTGAATACAGTATTTTTTCACTCGCTTCATCAATGCGCTTTATCATAGGTTCTACAGCGGTGCCGCCTGTTTCTTTGGCGGTATCATAAGCCACGTTGGTAAAAAACCGAATACTGCTTAAAGTTGAACCAACATCATCATGCAGGTCGCTTGCTATTTTATCACGTATACCTATTTCTTTTTTAAGCTGGTTTAACTTTATGCGGTACAGCAGGTAGCCTATAGCAGTTGCCAGCAATATCACTGCTGTATAAAACCACCACCGATGCCAAAACGGCGGCGCTATAATTATTGTTAACGTTGCAGGCACGGCACTCCATATCCCTTCACTATTGCAGGCCCGTACCTTAAATGTGTATGTACCTTCGGAAAGGTTTGCATACGAAACCGTTCTTGTTCTGCCCGCATATTGCCAATTTTTATCAAGGCCCACAAGCATATACTCATACCGCGTTAATTCCGTATGAGAATAGTTAATGCCTACATACTCAAATGAAAAATAATTTTGATTATACTGCAACGTAAGCGGCGCAGTACCAGTAATGGGTATATCGTGGTCAAATATTTTGCACCCGGTTATATATACACCAGGCGGCTTTTTATTACCAATAAACTCATTTGGGTGAAACACGTGCAACGTATTGTCTTCAGCCAGCAGCATTGTATTTTTATCAAGTGTATATAACATTCCAAGCTCATTGGTTCCACTTAAACCTGATGCATTTGTAAATACTTTTATCTTAAAAATGTCAGTATTATACAGCACCAGCCTGCCCGGTGAAGTAAACCATAAGTTATGTACACTATCCTCAATTAAATAATCCACACGCAATGATGGCAAGCCATCATTTTCGGTAACTTGTGTAAAATGCTGCAGGCTGTCGTTGGTTTTAAGAAGTCCCGCAAACTGGGTTGTTATCCAAATATTATTTTTACTGTCCCTGAACAGCCATAGAATAGAAGAATAGTCTGCGTTATTGCCCCGTATTTTTTTGCCGGGCATTACATCTGTAAAAGTATTACGGGCCGTATCAAATGTACATAATCCTTCATTATTTGTAGCTAACAACAAACGGCCATTGGTAATGGGAAGAATTGAGAAGATGAGGTTATCGCCTAAAGGATTGCGTAACCCCACGGACGGCAGGTAATAATTAAGCTTTTCGGTTGCCAGGTTATATTTATATAGGCCACCCCCATAAGTTCCCATCCACAGGCTGAGGTCATCGTTGTATAAAGCAACAACTGATGAACCGGTAGTTTTCAGCAATATTTTTCTTAAAGAATACGAATGCTTTTTTACATCGTATTTTATTTCTTCAAAGTAACCATCGCACCCTGCCCAAATACTACCATATTTATCTCTTACTAATACGTTTACCGCACCCTTTATATAAGGCGGTGGCAATAGCAAGGCTTTGTTGGTAAAAACATCCCGTTGACGAACAAGATAAAGGCCAGTGCGTGTGCCTACCCAAAGCAGGCTGTCGTCTTGTTTTAAAACCGATAACACCTCGTTAAATGCCATTTCCATGGCATTATCTCCATTTTTATGAAGCAATAATGATGTTGTTTTGATCTTTGTGTTGTCGGGGTCATATTTAGTAATACCCTTTTCTGTTCCAACCCAATAAACCCCATTGTCGTCCCTGTAAATAGCAGATGCGTTTAACCCATTGGCAAAGTTGATTTTATCATCGTACAGGTGGTTTTCAAATCTCCCCGATGAAGGGTCATATATAAAAAAGCCATTGCTGATGCCCGCAATGCAAATTTCACCATCGCTGTTTTCCTTAATATCCAGGCCGCCGTTGCCCCCAATTGAGTATGGGTTTTTATCATCATGAATAAACTTTGTCAAACTATAATCGGCGATATTAATGCGCACAAGGCCCGAATACCACGATACCATCCAAAGATTATTATCCCGGTCAATTATTGATGCACCCATTATAGCATTTGCCCGGCCAGGTTGGTTGGTTAGCGATGGTAAAAGAAACTGCTTGTATACATGCTGTTTTGGGTTATACATAATAATACCGTCAAAAAAAGTACCTAACCAAAGCCGGCCAAATTTATCTTCAGCAATTGACGTGAGTAAAATGCCCTTTTTGTAAACAATATCCTGCTCCTCCCACTTACCGGTTGCAGTATGTAAAACAAACAGGCCTTTATCAGTAGCGGCCCAAAAATCAGCAGTCCCCCTTACCGGTAAAATATCCTGTACATGCAATGTTTGTTTGTAATAAAATCTTTTTATCTGGCCTGTTGCAGGATTGAGGGATGAAACTCCATCACGGGTACCCAGCCACAAAATACCATTTTCATCTTCGTACATTTTTTCAACCCAATTACTCGTAAGGCTTTTGGCAGTATCGGCGGGGTTAAATTTATATTGGGTAAACTGGTAACCGTCAAAGCGGTTAAGGCCTTCCATAGTGCCTATCCATAAAAACCCTTTCTTGTCTTTGTGAATACAGCTTACGTAATTATTTGACAGGCCGTCAGCAATTGAGTAGTGCTGAAACGTAGGGGGTATCTGCGCAGTTACAGTATGGGTTACAAGCGCAGTAAACAAAAGTAACTGAACCAGGTCTTTGGTTCCGTAAAAAGGCATGCATCACTTTTTTTAAAGATACATAGCTTTTACGGTTAAATGCAATATCATTTACCTTATTAGGCGGTGCTGTGCCTGAAAGGCCCGAAACCTATGTTAGATCCGCTCAGCAAGCCGGGCAAGTTACCTGGCACGCATGCAACGATTACATCTGTTTATATGGCCGCACAAAAAAATCGCCGACAATTTTATTGAATTGGTCTTTTTTATCAATAGGCGTTGGGTGCCCGCTTTCAGGTATTATCCACAAATAAGACTTTGAAATGTTTTGCGCTATCTGTACTGTGTGGGGCACGGGTATAAGGTCGTGGTCGCCGCCTATAACAAGCGTTGGACATTTTATGGTGTGCAGTTGCTCAAGCGTTATATGGGGTTGGTAAAGGTCAAGCTCATTTATTTTCAGATCATTCTTTACCTGTGGTGTTTGCGTTTTTTTCTTTAGCTCATCATGTGCCTGCACAATGCCGTAGTAGCAGGATGGTATAAGGCCCAGTGTGTCAGGCGTAAGGTTGGCGCCTGTTATCGCAAGTTTTTTAACCTTGTCCGGGTGCCGTATAGCAAGCAGTAATCCATTAATACCGCCATCGCTCCAACCAATAACATAGCAACTGTCTTCATGCAGGCTGTCAAGTAACGCATTAAAATCATCTACCATCTGTTCAAATGTTAATGAATCACCTGTATCAACAGATTTACCATGCGCACGGCTGTCAACAGCTATTACCTTATAGTTTTTTGCAAAAACTGGTATGTTGTTGCTAAACGCGTTCATTGACCCACCATTACCATGTATAAAAAGCAGTGGTTTGCCCTGGCCGTAAACTTCGTAGTATAAATTAATACCCCGTGTGTGCAGATAATGGCCCGCAGCCTTATTATCGCCATAAGCGATAGTTTTTGCTGAAGATTGCGCAAACAAGTTTCCCTTTACAATAAGTATTATGAAGATCGCTGAAAAAAAACGCATGATGTTTAATTTTTGAGTTGCTTAAAAATATTTTAAGAACGCGACAAAAAATTATTGCTGACTGAATATTTTTTCAATTCTTACAGGTTGACCCTTTTTGTCAATCCCTTCTACAATAACTTTCATTTTTTTTGCGCTGGTGTTATTTGTAAAACTTATAGTTGCAGCGTGCGTTTGTGGGTTAGTGCGCACATCAGGGTTCCAGTAGATGGTTTGATTATCAATTTTATTAAAAGTATTTTCTGTAAAGTTTGGTATATAACTAAATCCCTGCTTTGCAAGCGAGTTCATGTTTTGATTGTTCTTATACCCCTTCTTTAAATAAATAGCGATTGCTCCGTGCCCCGCACCACCTTCAGCACCATAAAATGTGCCTGGCTCATACACTTTAATATAAGCCACATCAGATACTTTTATACCTGTTAACTGTAGCATTGTTGCGCTTAACTCTTCCCTTGCGCCGCCACCAAATAACTCGTTGGTATTAACCTGCCTTTCATCAATAAAAAAAATGGGCATATTTAATATTGTTGCTGCTATTGGATCAGAGGCTATGTTATTCGTGAGCAGCCCGTTATTAAGCCGCCAATACATTACAGGCATATTTTGAACATCGCCCGTTATTGTTAAACCGGGCACCCTGCCCTGTAAGTATTGCAAAACGTTGGTGGTGTGGTCATCTTCCGTAACCGGATCATCTGAAAGATCAAATGTGCGCATAAAATTTTTCCGCCCGGCAAATAAACCCGAGGTGTATGCATCATCAAGGCTATCCAGGTGGCTTTTAGCTGTTGCAACAACTGTTACGTTTTTTAAAGCGGTGCTATCATTATCATTTACGCCTGCTTCAAAATTGTTAGGTGCAGTGCCCGGCTTTACTGCAATATATTTTGATCTGTTATATGGCCTGTAATAAAAAGGACGTGATAAAACAGAATCGGTTTCTGTTTTAACAAATGTTACTGTAACTACTTTTTTACTTTTCTGCTCGCTGCTTTGGTAGTAAAAGGAGGCGGTATCGTGGAAATAGAGATTGTTTTCAATAAAATTACCGTCTGCGTCAACCGGTATATTTAAGAAAGTGCGTATTGAATCCCGGTCGTTCTTCATCATTAGCGGGATGCTTTTTTCTACATAGGGTTGTTTTTTCCCATACTTATCAACTGTTACGGTGCCTTTTATAAAAAGCGACTGCTCGGGCAGGTAATTAACATGCGGAAAGTTATTGGCCAGCATTTTATGCCAGTCAAAAAAAATCCACTTATTAGTCAGCATTAAAAGGTTCAGGTTTTTGAACATTTCATCAGAGGTATCTTCAAAATACCCTGGAGACAGTGTTGACTGGTTTTGAAAACCCGGCAAGTAAAAGTCGGTAAGTATATTATTTTCATCAGCTGTTTCAGCGGAGCCGTCTGCATTTACTACTGATACTGAATATTGGCCCTGGTCGTCACCAGGTACCAGCAAAGTAAACTCATTTTTACCTGTTGCAGAAATGTTTACGGGTTGCAGCGCAGGGATGCTTTTTTTACCCGTGTGAAGAAAAACCATCCTGTCGGCCAACGGTTCGCCATCGCCATTAAAAACAGTTATGTGCGCAATGCCCTGTGCGTCATTCTTAAGCGCTAATGGGTCTGCAGCTACCAGGATCGTATCATTATAGTCGCCGGCATATTTGGGGTCAAAATTAATATTCAGCAATTGGTTATACTTATCGGTATGCGCGCAAATGGTTATGCTGTTATACAATTCTTTTTCAAATTTGCTGCGGGCGATATGAAAATAAAGGCTGCTGTTGCCTGCTGAATCAGGCTTATCAACTACATGTAAAACCACACCGCTTTTTTTAACAGCGGGCAATGAAAACGTTTTGGTTAAGCCATTTGGTAAATTTGTAACGGCCGAATAAGTAAATCCGTCCTCCGGGTGCATATTAAAGCTGCCCGTTCCATCAGCGCCTGTATGCAGCAACGCCCTTATATTCCCCTTATCATCCATAAGCTTGCCTTCAATCGCAACAGGGTTGCCGTTTTCGTCTGTAGCCTTATAAGCTACGAGGCTTGTGAGGCCCGCAACAAGGTTGCCACCCTCCGGGTAAAATTGAACCACGAAGTTTTTGCCGGCTGGCAACAAACTATGCATTGACCTGCTTTTTGAAAAAACGGGTATGTCGCGGTTGAACAGGAAGAGTGAATCGAAATTAAGCATCCATGCTGTATAGGCGCGAACATGATATACACCCTCATTAAAAGTAGTGCCAAGCCTGAAATGCCCAATGGCCGATCCATTTTCAACAGGCAACACAATGCGTTTAATAAGGTTATTGTTCATGTCGATCAACTCAACATATTCAATCTTACTAATGGATGTATAGGTGGTATCATGAAAAGGAAGCAGGTAGCTTTTAAACCAAATATCTTCACCGGGGGCATACCCATTTTTATTAAACTGCAGGTGTATTTTCTCCAACGGAAAAGCCTGGTAAAATAAATTAATTGCATTTAATATTTTTGGTTGAATGGGGTCTCCTGGTCCCGGTGTTTTGGCTATCGCAATAGCGGGAAACAGCAATATGGCAATACATTGCTGCATTATAGACTTCTTCATGTGACGAGTAGTTTTGGACAATTAAAGTTAAGGAAAATTATTGGCGGCTGCTACCGCTTGTAAATTAGGCCGGTTTTGGTCCCTTCAGGGAAAGGAAATAATAGCGTCCGGAAGCCTTTCCCCAACCGACCTCAATCAATCTTATCGATTCATTTTTATATTGCCTGCAACATAAAATTAAGTAATGTTGCAAGCCAAAAATTAACTGCTATCCATGTACAACAAACAATCATTAACAGTGCTGCAAAAAGCGCTGGATAAATTATCAGAAGGCTTTGCTGAGCTGTCTGCATTTGAACAGCAAATACCGGCTGAAGCAGAAGAGATTTTATTACAGGTAGCAGAAAAAATGCAGGATAATTTTCCTTACCACCACCCATTATATGCGGGGCAAATGCTGAAACCACCTCATGAAGTAGCGAGGCTTGCGTATATGCTGGCTATGTGGATCAACCCCAACAACCATGCACTTGACGGCGGCAGGGCCAGCAGCGCTATGGAAAAGGAGGCCGTTGCCGAAATAGCGTTAATGTATGGTTGGAAACAGCACCTGGGCCACTTAACAAGCAGCGGCACATTTGCCAATCTTGAAGCGTTGTGGGTTGCAGGCAATATTCACCCGAAGAGAAAGATTGCAGCGTCTGAGCTGGCGCATTATACACACGAACGCATTTCACATGTGCTGGGCCTGCAGTTTCAAAAAATTGCCTGCACAAAAACAGGCGAAATGGATGTAAAAAAACTGGAAACACAGTTAAAGAAAGGCAATATTGGTACCGTTGTGGTTACCATGGGCACAACAGGTATAGGCTCAGTTGACCCGCTGCCCGAAATACTGGAACTGCAAAAAAAATACCCTTTCAGAATTCATCTTGATGCTGCGTATGGTGGCTATTTCAGGCTGGCTGATAATTTACCCGAAGCAACATTAAATAAATATGCCTTGATGCAGCAGGCTGATAGTATTGTGGTTGACCCGCATAAGCATGGCCTGCAACCTTATGGCTGTGGTTGTATTTTGTTTAAAGACCCTGCTATGGGCAGGTTTTATAAACACGATTCACCCTACACATATTTTAGTAGCACCGAGCTGCATTTGGGCGAAATTTCATTGGAGTGTTCGCGTGCCGGGGCAGCCGCCGTGGGCCTATGGGCTACGCAAAAACTATTCCCGTTGCAAAAGGGTGAAGCATTTTCAAAAAAAATGGATAGTTGCCACAATGCAGCCATTCAATTGTATAATAAAGTAATGGCTGATAAAAGATTTATTGCCTTACAGCAACCGGAAATTGATATTGTTATCTGGGCGCAAAAACAGCCATTGATAAGCGCCATTAATAAAGCATCAAAAGAGTTATTTGAAAAAGCAGCCACAAAAAACCTGCACCTTGCGTTGCTTAATTACCCGGTGCGCTTATTACCCAAACACTGGAATGCCATAGAAAAAGATGAAGAATATGTAACCTGCCTGCGCAGTTGCCTTATGAAACCTGAGCATGAAGATTGGGTGGACAGGATTTGGGAGATCTTTACAAGTTGTTTGGGGTAAACTGGCGGCTGAAGGCTGTCCCGTAAAAGGTGTTTATTATCCGGGAATAATAAATGGGTGAAATACATCTTCTCAACAGTAGTCATAAAAAAAAGCCCGCTAGTAAAGCGGGCATTAATAACACGATTAAAAAAATTGTCGACTTTATCGTTCGCACTTCGTCTGATTGGTTTAGCGTAAAATCAATCGCATACCGCACGAAATCATTTAATGACATATCTTTTATTGCGGAAACAATAGCAGCTTTCCGGTGAAGTTCGGATGGAATTCTGACATTGAAACTTCCCTTATAAACCTTTTCCGGTTCCTTTCCTAACTCAACGCAAGTTTCAAGATAGTCGTCTACAGCTTCATGGAATGCCCTTTTTAATTCTTTTACTGTAGTACCTTCAAAACTTACTACATCGTTAATACCAACCAATCTACCGTAAAATACCTCATCTGCAGCACTGTAATGAACAGTGGCAAAATAATCCTTGTATTGCAAGATGTCATTCATTCTATATCTTTCCTTTTTCTTTTAAAGAAGATACCACGTCTTCCACCTGGTACCTTTTCAAAATATTACCGGGGTGTGGTTTATGGAGACTGATGATATGTTTTTGTTCATCAGCAAATTTTCTTCTGGAACCACCTGTCTTTCCCCGTTTTAATTCCTCATACCCGAAATGAGATAATACTTTCTGTAATTCATCCCAGGTAAAATCCATTGGTTCGGATAACAATCTTTCGATCAATTTATCAATTTTCGCCATTTAACAAAGTAATTAATTTTGTTTATCTCAAAATTTTCCATGGTAAATCATTTTTAGTCATTTTAATTTTAAAAAATCAGTTGAAAACCAAATATGCAACTGATTTTCAGTTACAAATATAGCAAGTTTATTCAACTCAGTCTAAATTATTATTTTCAAGGATCTGTTAAATTTTTCCACAGCTTTTTCTTGTTACAACTTCTCCCCTTTTATCAGCACAACCGATTGTATGGATTGCTCTTTTAAATGCAAAAACTTCTTTCGTTCTTCATC
>Ga0206931_1169_pt2 | contig 17136 bp, 22 predicted proteins | sample Alteio_BWOrgHeat_17_FD_152946 | JGI IMG/M metagenome (GOLD analysis project Ga0206931, IMG submission 152946) | Enriched cells from forest soil in Barre Woods Harvard Forest LTER site, Petersham, Massachusetts, United States -... | ecosystem: Environmental > Terrestrial > Soil > Temperate forest >...
GCGGACGGGGGACGGGAGGGCAAGTACGGGGAGTGCGGGACGATTCTTAGAAATCGTCGTCTTTATCTTTGTGTTTCTTTTTGGGCGGAGAATGTTTTTTGTGCTTGGCGGCCGGTTTGTCTTCGTCGTTTTTGCGCATGGTTTCGGAGTGGGTGTTCCAGTTCTGGGCGTAGTCGGAGGAGAAGTATCCGCCGGAGGCGCGGACGGATGCGGGGAGGAAAAGGGCGATGATGAGGGCGAGGAGGATCGATCGGGTCACATGGGAAAGGTAAACCGGGATCGGGGAAAAATCAAGTCAAGGGGAGGCGGAAAATCAGCGTCGAGACTGGACGCGAACTGGTATTAGAGTGGCCAACGCGCCGCCAAGCCCGACGGATGCGCCGGCCACTCTCCCGATACCATGTCCATCTCCGCGAAAACTTTGGGTGAACCCGCGAACGCCGGCGCCGAGGATTTGCAGGGCGCGATCGATTTTATCGATGAATCGGAGTTCGAGGTTGGTCATAAGATTTTAGCTTTATGACCGGGTTAACGGACCTTTTGTCCCTGACCGAGAACCTGTGCTTGATGCTTCAATCCATCGGTGGTTGGGGCGGGGCGGTGCATATTGTTGTGATCTAATTTGAGAGATTCGGCGCTAGGCAGCGGGCGATTCTTGACGACCAATCGGCGACCGATGGCACGAGGTGGCTCGGTAGCGATGGGAGTGACATCGGCGTAATTGGGTTTTGCGACAGCTTCGCCTCTTATGGAGAGGTTGGCTGGAGGAGGAGCTTGGGTTTTGCCTGGGGCTTGGTCAGGTTGTTGGTTCATGAAGAAAAAGTACCGATAGCAGGGACGAACGTAAGGGAATCTTTTTGTGAACAGGTTTAAGTATTAGATTATGTAATGTCTAGGGGGTTTATAACGGGCAAATTGCGTTATCCCCTATATAAAGATAGGAGGATTACTTTTTTCTGGGCTTGGAGGGGGCTTTAGGGGCTGAGGGCCACCATTTTTCGGAGTAGGTGGCTCCGATGAGGATGAAGAAGAAGAGGACGGCGATGCCGCCGGCGAGGCTGAGGCGATCATCGGTGAACCAGGCGGCAAGGGGGTTGGAGGCGGCTTTGTGGGCCGGGCTATTCGTGGTGAGGGGAATGCAGCAGACGTAGGCTTCGATGATGACGAAGTAGGTGAGGACGACGAGCTGCCGTTTTTTCATTTTTTTCATATCATCTCGAGGGTTGGGTTGGTGTTGTGGAGAAATAGCGGCCGATGCGCCAGGTGATGAGGCCGAGGAGGATTCCGCCATAGAGGAAGAGGGCCGGTTCCCATTCTTCGTAGACGGCGGCGAGGAGGAGGGGCGTGATGAGGAGCCAAAGGGGGGCGAGGAGTGTCCGGGAGGCGAGGATGGCGGCGGGGAGGTGAGGATGGAGGATGATTTGTTCGATGCCAGTGAGGAGGGAAGTGATGAACCAGATGGCGCAGAGCCATTTGAGCCGCTCTTTGAGAACAGGGTGGGTGGCCTTGTTCGGCATGAGCCGACCTTACTCACAATTTGGGGAAGGAAAAGCAGGATTTTCATCCTCTGAAGGCTGCGTAAGCGTTTGATGCTTAACCGATGTTTATTTCCTGATATGATACCATTTTAGGCTTGCCATTTAAGGGGTTTCGCTTAGGGTCTCACTTTCGCCATGCGTTTATTTACAGTCTTAAGCATTTTGTCAGTTATGATATTTTCTGCGGTCTCTGCCGCGGCGACGCCTTCTTATGGTTTGATCGACTTGGGAACGCTGGGCGGCACTTCGAGTTTTGCGTATGGCATCAACTCGACGGACGAGGTGGTTGGCTCAGCGGACATCGGCGGCGGCGTGCAGGAAGCTTTTCTTTACACGACGAGCGGCGGAATGGTGAGCCTGGGTCTTTTGACGGGCGGCACGACGAGCGTGGCTTCGGGTATCAATAACGCGGGTCAGATCACCGGGACGTCGGACGTGACGGGCGGCCAGGATCACGCCTTCTATTATAATGGGACGATGCATGATTTGAGCGTTTTGTCGGGCGGCACATTCAGCCAGGGACAGGCGATCAACAATTCGGGACTGGCAGTCGGTTTTTCGCAGATGACGGGCGGTTTGCTGCAGTCGGTTTCCTCGAGCAACGGCGGCGCGCTGACGAACCTGAATATTACTTTGACGGGTGGAAATCAATCCGAGGCGATGGGGGTGAATGCCAGCGGCCAGGTGGTGGGCGAGGCGACGAACAGCTCGGGTCAATTTGTGGCTTTCAGCAAGAGCGGCGCGACGACGACGAACATTGGAACTTTGGGCGGTGTGTCGAGCGAGGCGCTGGGAGTGAACTCAAGCGGCGAGGTGGTTGGTTTTGCGGACACCGCAACGTCGTCTCACGCTTTCAGCTGGACGAGCGGAGCACCGGTGGACCTGGGCGTCCTGGGCACGGGCAAGTTCAGCCAGGCCAACGGCGTCAACGACTCGGGTGAGATTGTGGGAACTTCGGCGACGATTGCGTCGGGGAAGATTTCGCACGCATTTTTGGATATTGGCGGCGTGATGATTGATTTGAACACGCTGCTGGATCCGGCCGCGCAGGCGGAGGGCTGGACGGTGACGAGCGCGACGGGGATCAATAATAATGGCGATATCGTCGGTTATGCGACGAACGGGCTGACGACGCACGCGGTGCTGCTGGAAGTGGTGCCGGAGCCGACAACGGTGCTGGAAGTTATTTTTGGGCTGGGTCTGCTGGGCCTGATGGCGTTGCGCAAGCGGCAACAGGCGTAATTTTTTCTTATTCGACGCCGCCCCTCGCGCGGATAAAGTCGAGGCATGTCGCGCATCTTTTTTTTGGGAGCTATTGGCTTCGCTGTCTTTTTATTGATGGGCTGCGCGGGAGGGGGATCTCAGCAGGTCGCCACGCAATCCGTGAGCAAGGAGCCGATGACGTGCGAGGAGATTGACGCGCAGATTGCGGATCTGCAGGCGAAGATCGAGGCGAAAAATCCGGAAGCGGACAAGCCATCGGCCAGCGGCGAAGGAGGAGTGACGACGGACGTGATGTTTCCCGGTCGGAGTTTGTCGAAGGCGGACAAGAAGCTGATCCTGGCTTATCTGAAGCAGATAGATAAGTTGAAAGAGATGAAGTCGCACCAGCATTGTCCCTAGGATTTTAAGTCCTGGGATTTCTGTTGGAGCTATTCTATATAAGATCGTCGTTTGACGATTAACCTAAGCCGGCCGCGGTCGCGCCTTTGGATCCAGCGTTGACGGCGAGGCCAAGTCCCTGCAACCAGGGGTTGGGGGCATTGACGTTCGTATTATATAGAGAGCTACTATAGTTGAGACCGGAATCATAAGTATTGTTAGCGCCGTTATAGAGTCCGAGCGCGTATTGTTCGGCGATGGAGGGATCGTTGGCGTCGAGGGTGACGCCGGTGGTTGGGTAGGGCTGTGGGGCGAACGGGGCCGCGCCGTTTTGCGCACCGGAGAGCGAGGCATATTGCGAGGCGAGGGTCGGGCTGTTGATATAGCTGAGGGCGTTCTGGATATTTTGTTGCTGGAGGGCGAGGCCGGCGTTGCCGACGTAGAGATCCTCAGCATTGGCGGGGGCGTCGCCGAGAATGTTGCCGCGCGCGGCCTGGGCGCCGCGGATTTGTTGCTGGAGCTGGGTGACGTAGGCGGGATCGAGCGAGCTGCCATTGTTGAGTCCCTGCAGGACGGTGTTGGCGAGCTGCTGGCGGGCGGCGTAGCCGGTGGGATCGGTCTGCTGGAGCTGTTGCTGGGCGAGGGTGTTGAATGCCGGGCCGTATTGCTGTTGCACCTGCAAGGCGGCGTTGGCGCTGCTGAGGGCGGAGTTGAGCTGGTTCTGCTGCTGAAGGGGCGCGAGCTGAGCGAGGTTGGTCTGGTCGGCCTGAATCTCGGCCGCGTTTTGCTCGGGAAGGCTGTTGATATCCGATTGGATGACATCGTTGGCGATCTGGCTGTAGTCGGGCGCGACGGGAGCGGGCGGAGGAGTTGGCGGCGTGGAGGTGGGGGTGGGTGATCCCATAAATTTATCCTTGGTTGAGTTGGAGACGGCGGTTGAGTTTTTGGAAATCGTAGAGGTGCGGGCGTTCGCAATGGCTTTTGCCGCGCTGGAACGCGACACGTTGGCGCACACCGTAGCGCTGGCTCATGAGGCGCCAGAGAGTCGGGAGGGCGCGGGGATGCTTGGCGATGGCGAGTTCGACCCAGATGATAGGGCCGTTTTCGGCGTGGGCGTAGGAATCGATGCGGTCTTCGAGGCGGTCGAGGGGACGAGCGAGGCCAAGGCCGACGATTTTATTCTGGTCGCGGGCGATGGCGAGACGGCCGCCGCGGGAATACCAGTCGAGCCAGGCGATGAGTCGTTCACGCGGCCAATGGCGACAGTTCGGCCAGTGGCGGCGGACAAATGCGGCGATGGGGACGAGATCGGTCATGGTGGAAAATGTTTAACACCTATGAGGCAAAAGATCAAATATTTTGTGGTTAAAAGGGATTTACGATTCGAGTTGAAGGGTATCGATGAATCCGCTGGCGATGATGGAGCGGAGGGAGATTTTATCGGAGACGGCGCTGATTTGAAACTGGACTTCGCGGAATGCATCGTAATTGAGGAGATCGAGGGCTTTCTTGTAGGTGAGGATCGGGATGAGGGTGAAGGGGAGATTGACGGGGAGCGAGACGGCGGAGCCAGTGGTGACGCCGCTCCACGCGAGTTGGGAACCGCCCTGATCGGTGACGATGAAGACGGAGGCGTTGGCCTGGCTTTTATAGAATTCCATCTCGAAGTTGAGTCCTTTTTTCGCGCAATAGGAATCGTTGAATTGCAAACTGCGCGTGGTGAGCGAGGAGGGGATGCTGACGCCGTCATCCTGGAAATCGGCGCTGCCTTCGTTGGCTTCGGTGATGAAGTCGCGCCATTGCAGGACGCGGCCATCAGTCTGGCCGAAGACAAGGCGGAGATTCTGGCTGAAGGCGGTTTTTTCATAGATGGTGGGCGTCCATCCGGTCCAATATCCGGCCCAGCTTTGGGTGATGGTGTTATAGACGAGAGTGTAGTTGGGATCGGTTGCGCTGTCGATGGGGACGCTGAGGATGTAGCGGTTGTTCCAGAATGTGGCGCAAGAATTGGCGGCGGTGGCCCAGTTAATGCGATCGATGATGTCCTGGATGGGCGACGAGAGGGCGGTGGAGACTTCGTTGAGGTTTTGCGTCTGGACGCGGCGGACGCTGCGGACGCCATCGCGCGAGAGGAACCAGACATCGGCGCCGACCTGGCAGGCAGTGCGGCGGGCGATGCAGCCGACTTGTCCGTGGATGAGGCTGATGGTCCAGCTGTCGATGGTAACGCTGGGATCGGCATCGACGACCCAGGTGGAATCGTTCTTGAAGACGACGAGAAGAAAATCGATCCATGGGACGCAGGAAGTGATGGGATCACTTTCGCCGCCGCCGACGCGGAAAGTTTGCGTGGTGGTGCTCCAGGTTGCGCCATCGAGGATGTTGGAGACGCTGATCTGGTCGGGAACGGGGGCGATGCCGTAGGCGAAGAGGCGCGACGTTTGCCATGTGAGGTATTTGGCGACGGGCGGTTGAGTGAGGCCGCCGGAACCGAGATCGACGGGCGTGGTCGATCCGTCCCATGAGAAAATGTGGCCGGTGCCGTCGGTGATATAGATTTTGTTGATGCCCTGCACGATTTCGCAGGGAATGGTTCCGTTGGCGGCGGTGTAGCCGGTGACTAATGTCCAGGCGGCTCCGTCCCATTTATAGAGACTGCCGTTGCAGATGGCCATGAGGTAGGAAATGGTCGGCGTGTTGAACCAGGTGAGGGCTTGGAGGCGCTGGCTGGTGACGATGGACCCGGCGCCGAGTTTGTTGGTGCCGCGACGGGTGGTGAGGGTGCCGAACTTGGAGATATCCATGTTCTGCAGATTGGCGGTCTGGTTGAGGGCGAGGAGATTGGAGCGGAGCGCGGAGACCATGCCGCCTTCAAATGAGGGGCAGGCGTCAAAGACGGGTTGGTCGTCGAGACCTTCGTTGTTGTAGATGGGCATAGGATTATTTAGACACTTGAGTGCGTTGGACCCTCGGAGAAAGTGCCACTCCAGTCGTCGCGAGACCATTCACCGGAATCGACGGGGATCACACGGACGGTGTTCTGGCCTTGATTGGTTTCGAGATCGCGTGCTTCGGAGAGGAAGGCGCCGGCTTCCTGGGCTTTGAGTTGCGCCTTGGAATATTGACGCAGCAGCTCGAGCATGTCGGCGAGTGTGTAGGAGAGGAGGGCGTTTTCGATATTACGGATGGTGGGGACGTCGAGATCGTCGAGGAGCGGCTTGGGCTTTCGTTTGGCGAGGACGAGGACGGCGGTTGTGCCGGTGGAGGGATCGGGCGCGGCGTGGAGGCGAATATAGGCGTGGCGACGTTCGGTTTCGTCGGGGAAAAGGGTCTGGATATTGTTCGTAGATGAATCGGATATAGAAACGGTTCCGACGCTGGCGGCTTTGCTCAATATATAGGGAGTATCATAGCTATAGACGCTGGTGACAGGTGCGGTTCCGGCGAGTGTGATGGTTTCGCGTTGCTGCACGCTGTTGAGATCACCCTGGATGCGGACATTGATGGCGGTGTCGGAGATGGAGTTGCTGACAAGGGTGAGTGGTCCGGCGACGGGCAGCGTGGCAACGGCGATCGGCGGGAGCTCGGAGTAGAGGACGGGACTGCCGATGCGCTCAAACATGGTGGGGTCGGACTGGAAAAGCGTGCCGAGTTCGGTCTCGGGAATGTTGAGGTTGCCGTTGGTGCGGACGGCGACAATGCGATCGACGTAGTGGGGCAGGATAAAGCGGTCGAGGCCGGCGGCGATAGTGAAGGGAAGCAGGATCTGGGAATCGAGCCAGAGGGCCGAGTCATAGATCATGAGATAACGTTGTTGCGCAAATTTTTTGGCGAGTGCGAGCGTGTTGGGATCGGACTTGCCGAGTTTCTGGCAGGCGAGGGTGGCGAGATCGGTGAGGGTCATGTCAGGTTCCGTTCAGGTTTTGATGATTTTGTTCACAACGGCGCAGAGTTGCATGACGTTGTGAGCCGTACCGCCGCCGGTGTTGGCGCTGGTGTTGGTATTGCTGCCGCCAAAGACTTCATGGCCGGGGCCGCCAATGGTCAGATTGTTGCCATAGCTGACGGTGTGATTGTGCGAGGGCATTTCAGTAATGGTGAGGACGTGCGTTTCTTCACCGCCGACGCTGCCGAGGGTTGTGGCGGGACCTTGCGTGGAAGTCTGTGTGCCGCCGGTGCCGATGGTGGCGCGGCGACGGAGATCGGGCAGGTTGAAGGTGGTGCTGCCATCACCGGCGCCCCACGTGGTGCTGATGGCGGTGAAAAGATTCGCGAAGGTGGTTCGGCTGACGGCGCTGCCATCGCAGAGGAGGAATCCGGTGGGGATGGATGCTCCGCAATAATCAATTGTCGTGCCGGCGGGAACGTAACCGGAGAGCGACGGCACTTCGAGGAGAATGATGACGTCGGCGGTGGTGGAGGATGTGGCGATCATCACCTGCTTCTGGAATTGGCCGATGGCGGTGGGCGCGGTGGCAGTGAGCGCGCCGGGCGTGCTGGCACTGACATAGTAAATGGCGCCGACGGTAAGACTGTTCAGTCCAGTGACAACGCCGCCATAGACGAGGACGAAGTTGTTGGCATCGATGACGGTCTGGACAACACCGACGGCGGTGACGGTCGCCGCGCTGTTGGCATTGGCCAAGGCGTAGCCGCCGGCCGCGCGGTAGATGGCCTGGCCGACGGAAAATCCATGCGCGGATTGGTTGATGATCTGCTGCATGTTCGTCCCGAGGCCTGTAGGGACCATGGAGGCGTAGGTGGCGGCCTTGAACTGGCCGGTGGCGGCCTCGACGAAACTGAATTTGTCACCGGGCTGGACGATGGAGTTGACGGTTTTGTCGGTGACGAAGGAGGGATCGATGGTCGCCTGGTTGACGAGAGCGGCGAGCTTGGTGTTGGTCACCTGCTCGGTGCTGCCGAAGTTGAAGCCGGGAATAATTTCACTCATTGTTTTTTGGCGGATTGGTAGCCGCGCATCTCGGCGGTGTTGGCCTCGATGGCGTGGCTGAGGGTTAGGATGGCGTTGGATTGTTCGTTGAGGGCGGTGGCGTTTTCCTTGAAGGCGGAGAGGACCTGGGAGTTGAGCGCAGCGAGGGATGTGGCGGCGGATTCACGCTCCTGGCGCTGGCCGTTGTTCTGCGCGACGATGTACCAGCAGAGGAAAGCGGCTCCGATCATCGCGACGCCGAAGCGATCGGTGAGGAAGACGATCCAGCGCAGGAGTTCGGACCCGCCGGAGGGCAGATCGTCGTCGCGCCATTTGCGCAGGTGCTCGGTCATGGATTTAGTAGCTGATGCCGGTGTAGGTGGCGGCGTAAGTTCCGTCGGTGTAGGCGGAGATATGCGCGCGGATCTGCGGAAAGGCGGCCTGCAGCGAGAATGTTTGCGCGGGATTGGCGGAAGTCATCGCGAATGAATTGATGAGGACGGCGTTGCCGAGGCAGTCAAGGCCCTCGATGCGGACGGTGGCGCCCGTGGTGATGCCGGTGCCGGAGACGTTGAAGGTGTGCAGTGCGTATTGGGACGAGTCGACGGCGGTCCCGGTCTGGACCGAGTTGGCGCCGCTGAGTAGAATAAAATTTTGGATTTCCATGGTTAACTCCAGGTTGATTTGATGGTTTTGTGGTTGTAGTCGCTGCGGCGCAGTTGCCCGCGTTGTTCGAGCCGTTGATAGCCGCGCAGCGCCCCGGCCCGGGCGTCGAGCGGACTGGGTTGCCCGGAGGCGACGAAGATCCGTTCCGGGGCGGTGACGCGATGGCAAAGCCGCCCGTGCCGAATGACGGGTTTGTCCCGGTCCGGCACGGACAGAATTTCCTCGAAGGCGGTCCCGGTGAGGGGATCGCGAAAAACGTAGATCGGCAAGCGAGCGATGCTTTTAGTATTGGCTCTGACCGGTGCGATCGGCGGCTTCGGCACGGGCGCGCAACAGAGCGGCTTGCTCAGCGGCGGCCCCGCCCTTGCCGGGAGTCCAATCGTCGCTTTCGTCCTGGACGGCTTCGACCTGCAATTGCACGCGATCGGCGGTAACGGCGAGGACTTCGAGGCGCGTCATGATGACATCGCCGGGTTTGGGTTGAAAGGGCGCGTCCTGGTCGGCTAACTCAGCAAGTGAGGCAAGAGGAAGTGTAATATAGAGACGATTACTAGTGTTCATAGTATTATAGATAAAGATTATAGATCAGGTTCCCTTGGCCAACGCGGCGTCCATGCGGCACACATAGGTGCCGTCCGTGCGGGCGGTGAGATTGGCGCGAACGTTCTGGAAAGGGCCGGTAACGGCGAGGGCTTGATTGCCATTGGCGCTGACGGTGAACGTTGCGATGGTAACGGTGTTATTTTCGAAGTCCTGCGCTTCGACTTTCATCGTGCCGCCGGAGGTGACCGACGTCGCGATGCAGGTGAAAACGAAGTAACGGTAGGGTGCAACCTGGTAGAATGTGCTGGGACCAGTGACGGTAACGGTATCGAGCAGGCGGGTGCTTTTAATATTGGATGTAGCCATTTTTTTTAGTGGATAGAATTAGTTGTTGTTCGCCACCCCGGGAAATCCCGCCTCCCCACTTGGAGAGACGGGACGCCCAGGAGACAGCGAGAACGATTAAGCGAAACGTGTCTTACTGCGGAGCGCGACAACAAAGTTGCCGTTGAGCAGTTTCGCGTTGTAGAAGAGTTTATAGGCGATGACCTTCGTCTGGTTCAGTGGATCGCTTTTATCGGGCTGGTCGACGATATACATTTTGGGGCTGAACGGAGAGTCGCCGGAAAGCTTGGCGACGCCGAAGCTCTGGTCACCCATGATCAGCGTCGTGAAGATCGTGCCGGCCGCGTTATGCGTGTACTGCGTGCCGATCACTTCGCGATGCGGATTCGTGGCGATGACGATGCGGACGCCATAGAGACTTCCGATCTCGCCCTTATAGAGAGCGCTGACATTGCTATACTTGGCGGCTTCGAGGAAGTCGGGATCGCGCAACAGATCGCGCGCGACCTGCGGCGGGACGACGGCGACATAGCTGCCATCGATCATCGGCGTCAAATTGACTTTGAGGTTAGTGGCGGCATCGAGCAGGTCCTGGCTGTCGAGGAACGCGGCAGTGGTCTGCGCATTGCCCAAGTTGGTGAAGCTGCCGAGGCCCTGCGCCCAGCGTTCAATCGCGCCGGGAGCGCCGGCGATGGCTTCGCGCGAGATGGAATCGGCCTTGAGCGCGGCGTCCTCGCCGAGCGTCTTGGCCGCTTGTTTCATGGCGTCATAGAGCTGGGTGAAGGAGAGAATGTCGGTGAGCTTGATCGCCTCGCCATATTGCGTCAGCGAAACGTTGACCTGAGTGAGCGCGAGATCGCGGAAAGTGCTGATCGGCGTGCCTTCGGTCAGGGTCTGGACCTGGGAATCGTCGGCGGAGCCGAAGCGGAACCAGGAGATTTGTTTTGCGCCGGTGTTCTTGGGCAGTTCGGCCTGCATGCCGAATCCGTTCAAGCGGAGCGTATTGATTGCGTATTTGAGCAGATCCCTGCTGAAATAAATTTGGTATTGTCCCGCGAGGGACGTGGTTGAGATATTAGCCATAGGCTGTAATTATCCTTTTGTCGGTGTTGTGTGTGAGTTGTTGTTTGTGGTCAGACCAGTCCGTCTTCTTCCAGGGCGAGACGCCGTAAAAAGGCGCCCTGCTCCTCGAAGTTCAGCTGGTCAAAATTTTTGCCGCGCGGTCCGGCGGCGGGAATGCCGGCGCTGGGCGCGAGTTTGCGGTCCTGTTCCTTGATGCGCGCCTTGAGGGCGGCGTTTTCCTTGAGTAGCCCGGACGATTTATCGGCCTCGAGCTTTACCTGGGCGAGTTGCAAGGCGTAACGCGCCCCTTTGGTCGAGCTATGAAAAATGCGACGAACTTCCAGGTCTTCGTTCAGGAGATACGACTCAACGGTTTTGTAGAGCGCAGATTTTTTATCGAGGAGTTCGGGATGTTCCTTATGGAGAGAGGCGAGATCCTTGTTCCAGTGGGTCAAGAATTCGTCGAGAGTGGGAACTTTCTCAGTTGCGTTGGTAGTGGTGGGAGATTTGACTGTGGAAGCGGGCTGATCCATAGGAGCGACGGGATCGGCGAGGGGAGTGGAAGCATCATTGGCAACTGGAGCGGAGGTTGGATCATTGCCAAGCGCGACTTCGTCGTCGGAGACAACGACCGACTTGATGCCGGCGCTGTCGAGCGAGTCGTCAATATTGTGCGCGGCGCGATCGAGGGTCTCGGCGGCGCGGCGCAGGTCGTCGCCGTTGATTTCGGGCGGGTTAGTTTCAGTTTCGGTCGCTGCAGAATTGGTTTCAAGGGTATCGAGCATCGTATTCCTGGATTAAGGGTTAGGGGTGAAGGTGTTCGAGAAGTTCGGAGATGTCCGATGGATCGTCGGATGGGCGGATTGGATCGCCGACGGCGGTGCCAGCCAGGGTGTCGATGAGATGGGCTGCGGCGGCGAATCCGCTGGCGCGGCCGCAGGACCATTCGAGATTGCCGATGGTCTGGATGGCGCCCGATTGATGCTTTAAGGCCAGGTTACGGAGGAGAATGGTGAAGCGGTGACCGCTTTGGGAGGTGAGATAGGCTTGCAACGCCTTGCGATCGGTTTCTTCCCATTCTTCCTGGTCGGCCCACTTCAAGGAACGCCAGAAGGCTAAAATATGTCTTAATTTTCTCATAAGGGTAATCGATCAGGTGTTTAATACCATCTAGCACGATACGTGGATTTCAATCTTTGTCATGGTTCTTTTTAAGGCTTTTATGTCGGCGCTGGTTATGGCGCGAAACTAATGCTTGGCGCAGGAAAGATCAATAATTGCGGTTGTGATTGTAGAAATGGTGCAGTGCAAAATCAATAGTTGTAAATATGAAGAAAATGATACTTATTTCACAATTTTTCTCTGAAACCATACAAGAAGGATTTATTCTCAATTAATTCAGTGCTATTCCCTCTTAAGTGTACGATGCCGCCATAGCCATGCTCGAGTTCTTTGACTTCAAAGCTACCGTTAATTATAATGGAATCGACTTTCAGATTAACTGTTTGCGCTGCATTTGAGTCTTTGCCACAGTTTGGCACAATAGAAGTAAAAGTATCCCCAATTTGAATAGGACTTTCCAAGCACTGTCCCTCAATAGTAATGCCCTGTGAATCCCGTTTGAATCCGACTACGCTAAGGGCAATTCCTTTTTTATTATTCATTCCCTAATGAAATCTAAGCTTATTTAGAATCTTGAACCAATTAGATGGCATTTCTCTTGGATGAGATCAGCACCATCACCGCTTAAGTGAAGAGTGGCTCCATAGCCAGGATCCAATTCAGCTGTAGGGGAACGATCGGCAAGGCAAATAGAATCAATTTTAAGATTAATAGATTGTTGTTTGTGGGTATGCATGCCCCACCCAGGAATCATGTCAGTGAGAACATCTCCGACTTTGAGCGGTTTATCAAGACAGCGAGCTTCAATCTTAATACCCGATGGATCCAGAGAAAAGGCAACGACACTCAGACCGATTTTTTGCCGATTATTCATTTGTTTACCTTATATTTGCCGACATATATCTCCAAGGCTTTTTTTGTGTAAAAATCGATTTGGCTTGGTGTTAGTTTGGGCGCATTATCCAAAGCAGAATTTATATCTCCAGTGGCGTTAGCTCGTGGGATATCAATGCCCATGTCTTGAAGAATCTTAGCCGACTGTTCTGCTGTAATTTTGAATTGAGCTTGTTGTGCAAATTGATCGGGAGTTCCTTTGACGAAAACTTCACTATCCCTTTTTGGCAATGTACCCTGCAATGCTTCCATGCTTTCTTGCGGAAATGTGCTAGTAGCCGCACCGAATACAATACCTCTAACGCCATGCTGAGTCTGAGCTTGTCGAGCGTATATAGTAGATATGAGGGGATCAGTTGTTGTTGGCGTATTGGCAATTAACTGAGTGTTGTTTCCACCACTGAAACCCTCCGTAGTCCCGCGAAAGAGCATCTTAATAGGAACTGAACTTCGTGATGGTAAAAGAATACCTTGATTGGGTATAAGAGGAGAGGCTTGTCCATCAAGGTTGGGCATTACTTCGCCGAAAGATGATTCTGCTTCTGGCGCCCCCGCATTAGCGCCAAGCGTAAGCAATCCGAGAGTTGCCAAAGTACGGATAGCCTTTTCGGGCGTATCAATGCCGTAATTTTTCTGGAATGCATCGAGTTGAGCTTGCGCCCCTTCGGAATCGCCCATGGCACTGAATTGATCTGGTAAACTTGTTAATGGAGAAACCAGATCTGACCTTTGTTCGTCGGTCATCGGTTGACTGGCTGCGAAAGGTACTGCTGCCCGGAACGGTGCGGTCAATTCTTTACCGACTTGTAAAGCTCCACTAAGCCAGGGATGTTGTGCGCTCCATGAAGGGTGAGCGGGTATAGCTTGGCTATCCGTAGCTGGAATTACTGTGCCGTCGGTTGGTTGCGAAAGATTATAGCCAAGAAGATTCGAGGATTGAGAGTTATCTGACGCGACGGGTTGTGCTGATTGATTTTGTGGCACAACACCCCCATATCCCGTCGGCGGCGTGGGGAGAGATGGATAAAGATTCAAATCAGGTGCGCCAGTCAGTGGATTTGAAACTGATAGTGCAGTTGGCTGAGGATTCAACGAAGCACGATAAGCAGCCAATCCGCTTTGAATCGCTGCGGACGAAGTATCATCGGGCTGATATTGAGGCAGAAGATTGCCATTGGCATCGACTAAATCCTGGAGATAGGGATTACTCTGATAGAGAAGATCGTTGAGGTAGGGATCATTATCGACCGAGGTTGACGTTGAATCATTCAGTTGCGCTGAGAGATTATATCCCAATACATTGGAAGGTTGCGCGGCATCTGTTGGATTCAATGGGTTAGTTTGCATTGCAGTGGGATAATTCAATCCGTCAGGCAATCCGTAGGCCGCGTCATCGGAAACGAACGGAATATTCTCCAAGGGAACCGACGTGGCGCTGGGCGAAAGCAGATCGGAACCCTGATACTGTGGCAGCATGTTGCCATCATTATCGACCAATCCTTCGAGATAGGGACTTTGTGTGGTGAACAACGGTGAAGACGCAATGTCGGCATCGTTAATCAGCGACGGGGCAGGGGACGATCCATCGGTGCTCAATGTCGAATTCCCCTCATTGCCCTCGTCAAGGCCAAGATCAGCGGCGGTCATGGAAAATTATGCGGCGACCGGATTTTCCGGTGTAGACGCGGCAGGCGCTGGCATCGTCGGCGCTGCCGGGACGGTTGGATTTGCGGTGGCGGCGAGATGATTGGCCAGCAAGGTCTTCGCCTTGGCTAATTGCTGTAATTCGAGCCGGGCGAGAAGATTTCGCCAATTTTGGGCGACGGCTGGGTTGGTTTTTTCCATCTGATCAAGGTGCTGCTGGATATGCTGCACATAACGCTGCCGGGACGTTTTATTGACCGGGCTCCCATTTTTTCCAAGCTGGATTAAGCGTGCCAGAGCCGAGCGCAGATGCTGCGTGTCATGGTCATCAGGACCGACGGGGATTTTGACGCTCGCTTCAATCAGGATATTTTCCAACGCCTGTTGCAATGCAGGATTTGTCAGCACGGACGACAAATTGAGGCCAGCGTTTTGAGAAGGGAGAGCAGGAACGCTCGCGCCAGCCTGAAGTTGTGGAGTCGGCTGCGGTGCGGGAGTATTAACCATCAACCGACTGACTAATTGTGGATCATCAATCTCGAGGACGGAGCGGATCAACTCGGCCTGGTTGACGAGCGGATTGCCGGCAAACATTTGCATGCGGGAGATGGCTTTTTGGAGCAGGAGCGGCTTGTTGGTGCCGTCGGCGCTGCCGGAGGGGCGGATCACGTAATCGTTCTGCAACGCCTCGGGCGCGAGCTGGCCGACTTCGTCCACGTGATAATAATTGAGGTCTTCCGCATCGTACTGCGTGAGGAGCGACCACGATTGACGGTAAAGACGGCCGAGCGCGAGCCGGAAAATGCGCGCACGCATATCAACGTTCTGTCCCATGAGTCCGCTGAGCGCGTTGATTTCCGTGGCAGTCCGCGCCCCGCGCTGGGTGAGGGCGGGGCCGAGACCGAAGTCAGGCATGGCGATGAGTCCCTCGGCGATGCTTTGCGTGTGCTCCATCTCCTGGTCGAACGAAAGCGGCGGCGGCGGCATGGCGATAGGCGCGATGCCGAAGGGGAGAATCTGCCCGGGCTGAAACTTGAGATTGATCGTGTTCGGCATTTCCTGGTTCGCCTGGAAAAGAGGCCGATTATAGACGGTCATCGTGTCGTGCTTTTCGTTCCACATTTTGCAGAGCGATGCCTCGAACGGCGCGACCGACTCGGGAATCCCGCGCGGGGAATAAAATCCTTTGTCTTTCACTTCGGTCGAGAACGCAATGAACGGAAGTTCGCCGTGCGTGTAGGAAAGCTCGACGGTCGGCTTGATGTCCTGTTCGAGATTCAGCGGAGAGAAAGTGTGCATGAGCCACGATCCCTCGACCTTTTCATAGACTTCCCAGACAATGATTTCGTCTTCGCGGCTGCCGGTGGAAAGTCCTTCGCGCAGATTTTTCGTCTGTTCATAGGAATAGAGCTGGCTCTGGTCGGTGCCCTGGCCGGTGATCGACTGGACGAACGACTTGTTCTGGTTATAGCCGGAGCGCGATTGATAGGAATCGACGCTCATGGGAATCACATGAACGAGGCGCGTCGCGTCCTGGAGATCCTGCGTCCAGGGCGGAACGATAATGTGAAGGGGATGACACGCATCAAAGCGAATTTGTCCCTTATCCACATCCCAGATGACCTTGAGGAGAGAGAGACCGGCCATGAGCATGTGATCGATGCACGCCTGGATTTCCGTCTCGAGATTGGAAGATTGGCGGAGCTTGTAATCGAACCACATGGCGGAGGATTCGGTGAGGCCCGACTCCTGTTGTCGCCACGGGACGAAATGGGCGAGCAGTTCGCTCGAATAAATTTGCTGAAAATAAAATGGCTTGAGCTTGTTGATGATGGAATCAGCCAGCGGGAAATGGAGGTCGGCGGCCATGGGCCACGGTTTATGTTTACGACGCAGTCCGTTGTGACGCATTTCGTACCAGAGTTTCTGGCGCGATTCCCAGCTGAGGCGGGCGTTAAGGTCGTCGGTGATGGCGCTGTGGAGATTGCGGTGGCTTTTAGTTTTCATGGCATAATTCAGGCTACGCACTGCGCCGGGGGTTCATGGTCCCGGCGCAGCACGATGGTTGTTCAGTCAATGTTGCAAGCGACCGATCAGTTCGGCGTCTGGCCCCAATCCAGGCCAAGGACGACGAGATCGACCAGTCCGGCAACGCCGGCGGCGACCGTCAGGCGCACATACAGACTCTGTGCGGTCTGGACGGTTCCCGCCGCTGGCGAGATGACCAGCGACTGGCCTGCGCCGGCCGAGGTGATGCTCGCGAGCGCTGTCGCGGCAACGATGGTGGTGCCGGTGCCGCCCGCTCCGGTGAAGACGGCGATGGTGGCGGAGGCGAGGGAAGCGAAGGTCATCCCCGCGTTGTGGACGGAAGCGTCGCGGACGCGAATGACAAGCGGTTCCCACGCGGTCGAGTTCATCACCGGCACGATGGCGATGTCGCTCGGTGCGGTGGCGTTGACGTTCAGATTGCGCTGCGTGAAGAGCGCGTTTTCGGTATCATAGATATTACCCATTTTGTTTTTCCTTTGGTTTACTTTTTAATCGGTTGAGTTGAGCGGCGAGGCCGGCAAGACAATTGATGCAGGCCTGCAAAATTCGGTTACGCCACGTGGGCGATTCATTGATCGCCAGCGTGGAATTGGGAAAGAGAGACGTGGCCGAGTAAGTGCGCGGGCCAAAAGTGCGGTGTGGATGCGTGATCACAAATTTACCTGGGAGACGGCGGCTGTGCCGCCACTACCGCCAGTAGTGCCGCTACCGGCGCTGCCGGCAACAGAGGCTCCGCCGGCG
>Ga0206931_1182_pt1 | contig 16944 bp, 13 predicted proteins | sample Alteio_BWOrgHeat_17_FD_152946 | JGI IMG/M metagenome (GOLD analysis project Ga0206931, IMG submission 152946) | Enriched cells from forest soil in Barre Woods Harvard Forest LTER site, Petersham, Massachusetts, United States -... | ecosystem: Environmental > Terrestrial > Soil > Temperate forest >...
ACTGCCAAATAACTTTTTGGCAAACTGTTGTGTAACAGCAACAGAGCCAACACCCATCATACTTTTTTGTGCATCGCCATGTATAACCGGTAAGGTAAACATGGTAAGAAATGAAGGATCAACAAAATCACCGTGGGCGCGTAACTGTTTTTGCCCTGCTGTAAACAGCCCGCTGTGAAATTGAAACCTGGATGTGGCTTCCACCTGCGGATATTCCTGCACAAGGCCCTGTGCCAAAGGATATGGTGTATTAGGAAAGCACTCTATCTTGCCGTCAAATACCTGGCGGTTATAAACCATGTACAGCCGGTCTTTTTTTGCGTGAAACTGGTCGTAGCTAACCTCGTTTTGTATCCATAACAAAATAAGCACAGCGCTTGCCATGCCTATAGCTAAACCACTGATGTTTAAAAATGAAAACCCCTTGTTGCGGAATAAATTGCGTATTGCAATTTTTAAATAGTTGCTTATCATAATGTAAATTTTATCAGGTATTATTTACCAGGTATTTTTTAAATAATTAATACACCGGCTTACATTTCCTGGTTGAAAGAAATTACACAGATTGAGCATAAGGGATTAACTAACCTGCGAAAATGTATCTATAAAATAAATCTGCTGCTTAATGCGCCTTATTGATAGCAGGCTTTATAGAAAAACCAAGCCTTACTGTAAAAACCTGTTTAGCCTGCCCGGCATTAACGAAAACGAAGAGGAACTGGAACTTTGCTTCTTTTGGTCGGTACAACTGCCGCTGCCGGATGAAGCCTGTTTGCTTTGTGAGAAGCTGCTGCGGGCAGTTTCGCCTTTGCTGTTGTTGAAGGGATTGAACAGCAGCGTTACAATGGCGAAAAGCCCTGCAACAAACACACCAATAATTTTTACCGCGGGTTTTTTTAACCAGCCTGTATATGATGTTACTGAAGTTGAATATTGCAGGGCCATAAAATATAATTTATAAACGTTGTTAGATAAGTATGTTTTCTGTAACAGTTTGCCCGTCAAGCATACGTATTATACGGTGGCTGTACCTGGCATCATGTTCACTGTGTGTTACCATTACAATGGTGGTTCCATGCTCGTTAAGCTCGGTAAGCAGCTGCATAACTTCATTACCGTTTGATGAGTCAAGGTTACCTGTAGGCTCATCCGCAAGAATAAGTTTTGGATGGTTAACTACTGCCCTTGCTACGGCAACACGCTGTTGCTGACCGCCTGATAGCTGTTGGGGGTAGTGGTTACGCCTGTGCATTATCTGTACTTTGTCAAGCACTTCTTCAACCCTTTTTTTACGTTCTGGGCCTTTAACGCCTGTGTAAATAAGGGGCAGTTCAACGTTTTCAAATACAGTTAATTCGTCAATAAGGTTAAAACTCTGGAAAACGAAGCCAATGTTGTGCTTGCGCAGGTCGGCACGTTTACGCTCGTTAAAATGGGCAACTTCAATTTGGTTGAACAAAAAGCTTCCGTTATCGGGGTCGTCTAACAAGCCAAGAATGTTAAGCAGTGTTGATTTGCCGCAGCCTGAAGGGCCCATAACGGCTACAAATTCACCTTCTTTTACCTCAATGTTTAATTTGTTTAACGCAACGGTCTCTACTTCCTCCGTGCGGTAAATTTTTTCCATGTCGGTAATCTTTATCATGTTGTTGGTTGCCATGTTTGTTTTTTTTATGGATTGATTAAAATATTTATTAAACGTTGGTTTTGGTTTTAGGTTACAGGTTTAGTGTAACTATTTTTTATTTTTTCAAAATAAGTTCCTGTATGTTGCCATAATTCTCATAACTGCTGGTTATTACCTTATCGCCGGGTTTCAAACCGCTCAATACTTCATAGTAATCCTGGTTTTGGTTACCCAACTGTATATCTACCCTTGTGGCTTTTGATCCATCAGGTGAAACTTTAAATATCCAGTTACCGCCTGTTTGCTGGAAAAAGCCGCCTTTAGGTATCATTATGGCCTGCCTTTCGTCGCTTAAAGCAAGCAGTATCTGCAGGGTTTCGCCGCGGTGCAGGTCGTGCGGAACATGGTTTACAAAAGCCATATCAATTTTAAAACGGCCGCCCTGGTCAATTGCTGAATATACCTTTTTTACTATTAAGTCAAAGGTTGAGTCGCCAAGGGTAAAGCGGCCTTTAAGGCCGGGGAATATACGTGAAAGGTGAAACTGGTCTGGCTCAACCTGTACTTTGTATGAACCCATCACATCAAGCTGCCCTACACGCTGGCCGGGGTTAATGTTTTCACCTATTTCAGCGTTAAGTGATGTTAGCTGCCCATCCACCGGGGCGCGTACAATAAGGTCGCCCACTTTCTTCTGCATAATGTTAAGGGCGTTCTGGTTGCCTGCTGTTGTTTGTGTTGTTTGCAGGTCCTGCTGTTTGGTTGAAATGGAATCCTGCTCAAGTATCCGCCTTTGCAGGGCTTCTTTATTCTTGAAATAGTTGTAATTGTTTTCGGCAGAAGTATAATCCTGCAGGCCGATAGACTTTTGCGCGTATAATTTTTTATCAAGGTTATATATGCGTTCTGCTTCTTTTAACTGGCTTTGTATATCAGCCATCTGGGTAAGCTTGCCCACAGTATTTTGTTGAGAAGCGTTTCGTGCTATCTGCATCTGGGCAATAAGGTTATACACGCTGGTTTGCTGGCCAACAAGCTGTAGCTCAAGGTTGGTGTTGCTTAAGCGCATTATCGGCTGGTCTTTTTTCATTATAGCGCCATCTTCCACAAATTTTTCTTCCACACGGCCGCCTTCCAGTACGTCAAGGTAAATTGACCTTTGAGGCAATACGGTGCCATTTTCGGGTATTGTTTCCTGGAACGGGCCCTGTATAACATCTTTCACCTCAATTCTTGACAGGTCAATACCAAGTTTTTGCGGGCCTGAAGTATAGTAGATACTGCCTGCAATAAGTGCAGCCAGCGCCAATATTCCCAAAATAGTGAGAATGCGTTTTTTGCTCCATCTGCTTTTTTTAATTACTCTGTCCACGTCTTTTGTTTTTAAGTTCTTAGTTTTTGTTGTTCAAGTGCGTTATATCGCATGTTGCAAGTTAGTTGTAAGCTTTTTCTGTTCCTAACCTTCTGTCCAAAAACTTTTTGTGAAGTTTTTAGAAAAAAACCCGGGCGTAGAAACACCAGGTGTAATTGCACATGAGAAACCTAACCGAATACCTTTAAGTAAAGAACGGTGCCAAAAATAAGGACATTGATAAACAATAAGTTAGGGAAGCAGCCAAAAACAAGGTGTACGGTTTTGATACACTTTGTGTCCGCTATTGTAACAGGGGGTACTGGCCGGTAAATTTGCCGGGGAAAACCCACCTTCGCCAACTCAAAATAAGCCGGCTTAAAACAGGGGATAAAATTACCCTGCCTGCTTTACGGCTAAATGCGCAAACAGGGTTGTTTACGCTGCATAAAGGCCGCGCTTTATTAACAGTTGCGCCTGTTTTTGCAGGCATCATATTTGTATCTTTAACGGGGTCCAACTCTTAATTTTAATTATGGCAGGTAAACCTTCTGTGCTAACCGGTGTATGTGTTGTGTTTTGTTTATTTTTTACCCGGGTTAATGCCCAAACTGATACTGCCCAACCATTACGCATAGCCGTTCTGGCACCGCTTTATATTGATTCAGTTTTTACGGATGAGGATTATATTGGGGGTAATATTTTACCCGGTTATATGCTGCCCGGTCTTGATTTTTACAATGGTGTTATGATGGCTGTTGACAGCCTGCAAAAAGAAAACATGCCTGTTGAAGTGTGGGTATACGACACAAAAAAGAAATTTGAGAATACCGATATGCTTAAGGTTGATATGGAGGACAGGGGGTTCTCGCTTATTATTGCCTATGTTTCAAACGCGGTTGAGCAGCAACAGCTTTCTGGGTTTGCGTTCAGCCATAACATTCCTTTTATTTCAGGCACCTACCCCAACGATGCCGGTATTACCGGTAACCCATATTTTGCAATTGTAAACCCAACATTAAAAACGCATACCCAGGCTATTTACCGGTATGTTGTGGGTAATTATGCGGGCGATAAAGTGTATTATGTAACAAAGGCAGGTGGTATGGAGCAAAAGATAAAAACTTATTTTGATGCAGTTAAGGCAAGTAGCTATACCCTTAAATACACGCCCATTAATTTAACAGACAACTTTACCGCAGATGATCTGTTGCGGAATATTGATACCACTGAAGAAAGTGTAATAATTTGCGCAAGCCTTGATGCGGGCTTTGGGTTTAACGTGCTTAAAGCCATCAACACATCGCGTTTGGCAAAGCTTGTAACCGTTGTAGGCATGCCTACCTGGGACGATATGCCTGCCCTGTACAATGAAGATTGTAAAAATGTAAATATTGTGTTTTCTACACCATACAGTTACAATCGCCACGATAAACTGCTGACCAATATATCGCAGGCATACCGTGTCAAATATAAAGGCCGCCCTACAGATATGGCATTTAAAGGATTTGAGCAGATGTATCATTTCTCCCATTTGTTGGTAAAATACCATGACAGCCTTTTTTATCATTTATCAGATGCATCATTTAAAATCAGCAACGATTATAATTTTCAGCCTGTGCGTTTAACAACAACTTCATACGCGCCCGACTATTTAGAAAACAAAAAATTATATTTTATAAAAATGCTTGGTGGTAGCGAGGTTAAGGAGCATGCCCCTATCCCCTAAAGGGGGATTTATAACAGGATAATGATATTTCAATATAAAGAATTTGAGATAGCGATATAAATGGTTGAACAAGCTGAAAATACACAACAGGCTTTAAGCTCCCCTTTAGGCCCGCCCGTGCCGGAACGGACGGGGGATGGGGGCGCCGTCATCACCTTTACCGATAAAGGCTTATACTGCCCTGCCGGTAATTTTTATATTGATCCATGGAAGCCAGTTGACAAAGCTGTTATAACGCACGCACACAGCGACCATGCAAAATTTGGCAGCAGGTACTACCTATGTCATCATTTAACTAAACCACTGTTACAGGCAAGGCTTGGAAATAATAATTATGAAAGCATTGGGTGGAATGAAATTGTTTACATAAATGGCGTAAAGGTGTCATTGCATCCGGCAGGGCATATTATAGGCTCTTCACAAATACGTGTTGAGTATAACAACGAAGTGTGGGTTGTAAGCGGCGATTATAAAACAGAAGATGATGGTATTAGCGGTGCGTTTGAGCCCATTAAATGTAATGTTTTTATAACAGAATCAACATTTGGTTTACCTATTTATAACTGGTTGCCACAGCAAACTATCTACAACAATATTTGCAATTGGGTAACTGGTAACACGCAGCAAAACCAGGCAAGCATACTAATTGCATACAGCCTGGGTAAAGCACAGCGCCTGCTGAAAGCTGTTGAGCCGTTGCAACAAAAAATATGGGTGCATGGTGCCATTTACAATATGCACCAGGCAATAGTATCAACAGGTGTGCAACTGCCAGAAGTAACGTACATAACTCCTGCTACACCAAAAGAAGATTTAAAGGGTGCACTAATTATTGCGCCGCCGGGTGCACAGGGCAGTACATGGATGAAAAAATTTTTACCTTACGAAGTAGGTGTGTGCAGCGGCTGGATGCAGGTGCGTGGTAATGTGCGCAGAAGCAATGTGGATGCGGGTTTTGCTTTAAGTGACCATGCTGACTGGAAAGGTTTGCTGACAGCCGTTAAAGCAACAGGTGCTGAAAAAGTGTATGTAACACATGGTTTTCAATCAGCATTCAGCAGGTATTTAAATGATAATGGTATATGGAGTGCTGAAGTAAAAACCGAGTATGGTACTGAGGAAGAAGAAGCCCCGGAAATCCCTACCACTGAAGGGGATTTATAGCAGGTTTAACCCCTATCCCCCGTCCGTTCCGGCACGGGCGGGCCTAAAAGGGGGATTTATAGCAGGTTTATAATAGCTTGCTATGAACTGAATTTGGACTACGATACAATTAATGGAATGATTGAACAGGTTAAAAATATTGAACAGGTTTTAAGCCCCCCTTTAGGGGATGGGGGCACAAAACAAGCTCCAAGCTCCCCTTTAGGCCCGCCCGTTCCGGAACGGACGGGGGATGGGGGCACGGCTGGCTTCTCCTTATTTTCTTCACTTGTTACTTTTCTTGGCACATCAACCAAAACAACTGACAAACTAAATGCACTTGCCGATTATTTTGTGCATGCCGGCGATGCTGATAAAGTATGGGTGATTGCATTATTCAGCGGGCGAAGGCCAAAGCGAATGATAAATAGTAGCCTGCTGCCTTTGTGGTGTATTGAAATTACTGGCCTGCCTGCATGGTTGTTTGAAGAAAGTTATCATACCGTTGGCGATCTTGCCGAAACAATTGCATTGCTGTTGCCGCCACAAATAAAAGTACCGGGTGCGGAAAGATCATTATCGTATTACATGGCACAGTTTGCTATTTTTGAGAAGCAGGATGAAGCAGTAAAGCACGCGTTTATAACACAGGCATGGCAGCACATGGGTAAGGATGAAAGATTTGTATTTAATAAATTACTTACCGGTGGTTTTCGTATAGGTGTGTCGCAAAAGCTTATGGTTAATGCATTGGCGAAATCGGTTAATATAAGCCCGTCTGTAATTGCGCACCGCATCAGTGGCAACTGGGATCCCTCAACAATTTCATTTATTGAACTGCTTAGTGAACACGCACACACAGTTGATGTATCAAAACCTTACCCGTTTTATTTGGCCTATGCGCTTGAAGAAGATGTAAGCGCGTTGGGTGAGCCGCACGAGTGGCAGGCCGAATGGAAATGGGATGGTATACGCGGGCAAATAATACAACGGAACAACGAACTGTTTATATGGAGCCGTGGTGAAGAGCTTATGACGGGCAAGTTTCCTGAATACGATATACTGCAGGGTCTATTGCCCGAAGGTACCGTGGTTGATGGTGAAATAATAAGTATTGCAAAAGCAAACAATGCCTGGGGTTTTGCACCTATGCCATTTGCATTTTTGCAAACACGTATCGGCAGAAAGAACGTTACAAAAAAACAATTGCAGGAAGCGCCGGTGGGCTTTATTGCTTACGACCTGCTTGAATTTAATTATGAAGACTGGCGGCCAAGGCCTTTAACAGAGCGCCGTGCAAAGCTGGAAGAAATATACGCGCAGGTTAATCAAAGCGTATTCAGGTTGTCGCCGGTTATACAATACAATACATGGGATGAACTGATTGAACTGCGCAGGCAAAGCCGCGACCTGTTTGCCGAAGGGTTGATGCTGAAAAGAAAATCATCTGAATACCAGGTAGGCAGGAAGGTTGGTGACTGGTGGAAATGGAAGATTGACCCTTTTACTATTGATGCAGTAATGATATATGCACAAAAAGGCCATGGGCGAAGAAGCAACCTTTATACTGACTATACTTTCGCGGTTAGGGATGGCGATAAATTAGTAAGCTTTGCCAAAGCATATTCAGGCCTGACAGATAAGGAATTTGCACAGGTTGATAATTTTGTGAAGAGAAATTCCATTGAGAAGTTTGGGCCGGTGCGTACAGTAAAACCTGAGCTTGTTTTTGAAATTGCGTTTGAAGGTATTGCCGCAAGCAGCAGGCACAAAAGCGGTGTGGCATTGCGCTTTCCACGTATAAGCCGCTGGAGAACTGATAAAAAAACCGATGAAATAAATACGCTTGACGATTTAAAAAAGATGCTGCAATTGTATGGGAATAAAACGTGATTAAAGCGGTAGAGCCGCCGTAAGACTTAAGCTATAAGCTGCAAGCTTTAGAAATAACAAAAGGGCTGCATCAATTTTACCTGGTACAGCCCTTTTCCGTTTCTGCTTGCTTCTGTGATGGATTGAAGGTTGAAATCCCTATATATTTAAAAACCAAACTGTAATTTAGAAGAAGCTGTAAGCTCTGCGCCATAAGCGGCAAGCTTTTGTTTTGTCCCCAATCTTCAAGGTTTTACATTCGCTGCTTTTTCTTCCCGTCTTTCTGCCTTTCCGTCTTTCTGTCTTCCCGACTTTCCGTCTTCCTGACTAAATGTTTATGAATAATTTTCCTTCCTTCTCGCCTTTTGATACTGTAGTGCCATCCTGTAACTGTAATTTGCTGCCATTGGTGTTGTAAGTAAGTGTGTACACAACTTCAAGTTTGTCTTTGCTGTCAACTACATTGTTTACAACAACATGCTGTGCTGCTGCTTTTTCAAGGCTTGGGTATTGGCTTAACAATTTGGCATCAAAACTTTTCTGCCAAACGGTAGTGCGCTCGTTACCCCTAACCTTTACTATGCTCACCTGCAGGCTTGCAGATGCATTGGCATAGGCACTTGAATTATAGTTGTCTGCTGTGTATACAGCGAAGCTTATGTTTTTGCTTACAGTTTTTTCAGGGGCGATGATGGCCCTTAATGGTTTGTTCCATGCTGCCAGCATAACTGCTGCAAAAACTACCGGTAACCATATTAACTGCTTTTTCATAAAAAGTTATTTGATAAGAGTAAGGCAAACGGCGTGGCACAGTTAGTTAACAGGTACTAAAACGGGCAATAACCGGCGTTTTCCGGTGATAAGCGGCTTAAAATACTATATGAATGGTTTTTTACAGAATTGCCAAAATTTGTTAAAGAAGCAAGGAGTGTTCGCTTACGATACAATTCGTGTTACAGTTTGATACAGTAAAATGCCAGTTTAAAGTTTCCAGTTTGAAGTTTAAAGTTTGGGTGGAGGATTGGTATAATTTGAGAAAAACTTCGCACTATGTGCAAAAAGCGAAGCTTTTCTATGCCCGCCCGGATGAACCCGTTCGGACGGGTCCCCTTTCCTGCTTTGGGCTGCCCCTATGTTTTCTACTGAACCTATGTGTTTAAAAATCCTCCACAAAAACTTAAAACTTCAAACTGGAAACTTTAAACTGCTTCTTGTTCTGTGCATAACTTTTTTAAAAAAACTTCTCAAAAAACTGAGACAAAACACCACTTTTTATATATAGGTATATAAGGGCACATATATGAAAAATAACATAGCATATTACCAGCACCAGGCAGATAGCCACAGCCACTGGCAGTTTAAAGTATTACGCAGGCAATACGGCTGGGCAGGTGAGGGTAAATTCTGGGCATTATGCAATTTGATTGCCGATGAAGAGAACTGTGTACTAACCTTTAAAACCCCTGCCAAAGAACGTGGTATAGCCGCTGACCTTGATTTTACCCCTGCAGAGCTAAAAGAGTTTATTACTTACCTGCTGGATGATTGTATGCTGCTTATTGAAAAAGATGGCGGTATAACCACGGAGGAAATAATAGAGGCTTTTGAACAGGTAAGCGAAAAAAGAGCGTTTGACAGGCAGCGTAAATTAAAGGGTTTAAAAAAGGAGGACGTTTCCATTGGGAAAGAGGAACATTCCGTAGTGGAAAGTAAAAATTCCGTACGGAAAGTAGCGGTTTCCACTGTGGAAAATGAAGAAAGTATAGAAAGTAAAGTAAAGAAGAGTAAACTAAAAAAAAGAAAAGAAAAAGAAATTAAAGAAGAGAAGATTAAAGAAGATGAAAAGACAGAAAACGAGCAAACGGCCGTTAAAAGCGCTGAAACGGCTAAATACCCATCTATTTTAGAAAAGGGAATAGATGGCTATAAAGCCTTTCAGCAATGGATCATAGAGCATACACCTTTAGTAGCTGCAATGGAGCAACCTATTACCGAAAAGGAGTATGATGGTATAGCAATCCACTACATACAAGACCCTGCCAGTATACAAAAAATACTTACCAGCATGCAAAACAACCCCGAAGAACTTAAGCAGCACCAATCAGCTTTTTATACAATGTTAGGATGGAAGGTAAAGGATGAAAAAACATGATACACTAAACACCAATTGCTTGTTGATTTTACCATACAACCGCCGAAGTGGGCAACGCAACGATGATGGGTTGAGTTATACAGCCGGGCACATAAAAAACAACTTTTACATATCAATTACATTTTTTATTACGAAATTGCCTTTGTTATGAGTAAGAAAAAGTGGATAGTGGGTTTGGCAATGTGTGCAGGCATATTTTTAAGTGTTGCAGCTATACATAAAACACCAAACAATACACCCCAGCCCGTATACATTACCCCAAGTAACCAACGCACAGGCGATGCGCAAAAGGGTTACGATTATTTAGTTAACGGCGATTACATACGCAGTGGTTTGCCATTTAGTTTTTATAAACTGCTCGTTGGTAAAGATACCAGTAACCAGCTTGGCCGCACAGGTAAAAATGCTGTTATTGAATATGATTTTACTATGGTAAAAGCGCCTAATGGTGTTGATATTGTAGTACCCAATTGCCTGCAGTGCCATGCGCAAAAATTTGATGGTAAACTGTACATAGGCCTTGGTAATTCAATGGTTGATTTTTCAGCAGCTATGCAGGGCGATAAGATGTATTTAAAGGCCGCAACAGGTGTTATGAAATTGTTTTCGCCTGCACAATATGAGGCTGCATCGGCTGCTATACGCAGCTTAAAAACGGTATATCCTTACCTGCAAACGGAAGTGCAGGGCGTAAACACTGCGGACAGGCTTGCGGCAGTTTTAGCGGCACACCGTAACCCGCAAACGCTTGAGTGGAGCGACACTGCGTTGCTGACAATACCGGATGAAGTTGTACCAACTGATGTACCTGCATGGTGGATGCTGAAGAAAAAAAATGCCATGTTCTATAATGGGTTTGGCCGTGGCGACTTCGGTACTTTTTTAATGATGAGCAACCTGTTAACAGTAAAAGACACCACGGAAGCGCAGGATGTGTCAACACATTTTGGTGACGTGCTGGCTTATTTAAGATCAATTGAGCCACCAAAATATCCCTACACAATTGATATGAAGCTCGCAGCAAAAGGCAAAGAAGTTTTTACTGTTACATGCAGTAAATGCCACGGCAATTATGGCAGTAATAATAACTATCCCAACCTGCTGATACCGGAGAGTATTGTTCAAACAGACTCGATGTTATACAAAGCCAATTATCAAAACCCGCAGTTTGTAAATTGGTTTAACAGCAGCTTTTATGCAAAAGGTGAGCATGCTGCAAAACTGCAATCGTTTGATGGATATGTTGCCCCGCCGCTGGATGGTATATGGATAACGGCGCCGTACCTGCACAATGGTTCTGTGCCAACGCTTGAAGCATTATTAAACAGCAAACTGCGCCCTGCATACTGGCAGCGCGACTTTAAACATACCGAATACGATTATGATAAAGTGGGATGGAAGTATGCTGATAAACAATCTGCCGACAGTAAAAAAGTGTATAATACCACTTTGCCAGGGTATGGTAATTATGGGCACACATTTGGTGATGCATTAAGTGATGATGCACGAAAGGCGTTGATAGAGTACATGAAAACGTTATAGTGTAGTGCTGATTTTGTGATTTAGGGATTTTATGTTAGTATTTTTAAGCTCATTTATAAGAAGCGGTGTAAAATTGATATATAAAAATATACTTTGGCTAAAGCCATATACGAATTATTACTTTAACCCAAGCCTTAAGGCTTGGGTTAACCGGAAACCACCGGTATTGGCTTTAGCCCGAGTCTTCGGGCAAAGTATGCATTGGAGTTATAACGCATGTTGCTATTTGTAATTTTAAACACCTGCTAAAAGCATTTATTTCATTCCCGTGTCTCAAAACTCTATAATAAGCAATTGCAGTTAAAAAAAACGATAGGGTATAAAGTAATTCACCAATGGCTTGCTGCCAAAGGCTTTCACGCGTTCCAGTTCCAGGAAGAGGCATGGCAGTATATTATTGATGGCCGCAGCGGTTTGGTAAATGCACCTACGGGTTGTGGTAAAACCTTCTCTGTTTTTTTGGGCAGTGTTATACAGTTTATAAATGAGCACCCTAAAGTATATCAGTCAAAAAAAAATAATGGATTGCAGCTAATATGGATAACACCACTGCGTGCATTGGCAAAAGATATTGGCCGTGCCATGGAAGAAGTGATAACCGAATTGGGCATGCAGTGGAAGGTTGGCATACGTAATGGTGATACAGACGTAAACGAGCGGCAAAAGCAAAAGCGCAACATGCCAGAGGTGCTTATTATTACTCCTGAAAGTCTGCACTTGTTATTAGCGCAAAAAGGTTATCCAGGTTTATTTGCAAACCTGCGCATTATTGCTGTTGATGAATGGCATGAATTGTTAGGCAGCAAACGTGGTGTACAAACAGAACTGGCGGTAAACAGGCTGGTGAATGTGAATCGTCAATCGTCAATCGTCAACGGTCAATCGGCAGAGGTGAATCGTGAATCGTCAATCGTGAATGAGGGAAACGTGAATCGTGAATCGTCAATCGTGAATGAGGGAAACGTGAATCGTGAATCGTCAATCGTGAATGGTGAAAAAGCGAATGATAAAAGGCCAATGATTTGGGGCATAAGTGCAACCATTGGTAACCTGGAAACGGCGAAAGATGTGTTGCTATCCTCCTTGCTCTTCGCAAAAGCCTCCCCTATGGGGGGAGGTTTGGAGGGGGCCGTTATAGTCCGTGCCAACCTTGATAAGCAAATCGATATATTTTCTGTTATTCCCGATGAGATTGAAAAATATCCATGGGCAGGTCATTTGGGTATAAAGCTGGCGGAACGAATTATACCCATTATTGAGCAAAGCACTACCACGCTAATATTTATCAATACACGCGGAATGAGCGAACGCTGGTATCAGAGATTACTTGATATCGCACCACAATTTGCAGGCGCTATCGCTTTGCATCATGGCAGTATTGAACAGGAGTTGCGTGTATGGGTAGAGGAAGCATTGCACACGCATACACTTAAAGCAGTAGTGTGTACGGCAAGTCTTGATTTGGGTGTTGACTTTCGCCCGGTTGATACGGTTATACAGGTAGGCTCACCAAAAGGAGTATCAAGGTTTTTGCAGCGCGCAGGCCGCAGTGGCCATGGCCCTGGTGAAATAAGCAGGATATATTTTTTACCTACGCACTCGCTTGAACTTGTAGAAGCAGCCGCATTAAAGCAGGCTATAAAAGAAGGATTGATTGAGGGCCGTGAACCTATGCTGTTATGCTTTGACGTGCTGATACAATACCTGTGCACACTTGCCATTGGCGAAGGTTTCAGGCAGGAAGAGATATTTGAAGAAATAAAAAGTACGTACTGCTACCGTGATATAACACAAGAAGAATGGGAAGAGGTTCTGCTATACATTACAACGGGCGGTAATGCACTGCAATCGTACGACGAATATAAAAAGGTGGAAGTAGAAAACGGCTTATACCGCATGAAAGGCAGGCGTATGGCTATGCGGCACAGGCTGCATATTGGCACCATTGTAAGCGATGTAATGATGAAGGTGCGGTTTATGACAGGCGGGTATATTGGTGTGATTGAAGAATATTTTATAAGCCGTCTTGAACCGGGTGAGGTATTTACACTGGCAGGTAAAAATGTTGAGCTGGTTGCTATAAAAGATATGACGGTATATGTGCGGAAATCAAACTCAAAAAAAACAAAAGTGCCAAGTTGGATGGGTGGAAGAATGAGCCTTACAGCCAATCTCGGCCGGGTGCTGCGTTTAACATTTGATAAAATTGTAGCAAAAGAATATGATGAGATAGAATTAAAAAGCCTTTCAACATTATTTGATCTGCAGGCAGAATTATCGCATATACCAAAAGCAAATGAATTACTGATTGAGCATATTGAAGACAGCGATGGCTTTCATTTATTGGTGTACCCGTTTGAAGGGCGGCAGGTGCACGAAGCTATGAGCAGTTTAATGGCATACCGTATAAGTAAGGTAACGCCCATTACATTCTCTATTGCCATGAACGATTATGGGTTTGAGTTATTATGTGATAAACCCATACCGGTTGATGATGTAAACGCGTACGATTTATTTACACTTGATAATCTTATTGAAGACATACAGCGCAGTACCAACAGTGTTGAAATGGCTATGCGCAAGTTCAGGGATATTGCAACCATTGGTGGCCTAATCTTCCAGGGTTACCCCGGCGAGTATAAAAAGGCAAGGCACCTGCAGGCATCTGCATCGCTGCTGTTTAAAGTGTTTAGTGAGCATGACCCGAATAATATTCTGCTCCGCCAGGCTTACCAGGAAGTGTTTGACCAGCAGATGGAAGAGGTACGCCTGCGCAATGCGTTGCAGCGTATACAGGAAAGTAATATTGTTATTACTGTGCCGGAGAAGTTAACGCCGTTATCATTCCCTATAATTGTTGATGGTTTAAGCAGGTATAATTTATCATCTGAAAAATTGGAAGACCGTATAAAGCGTATGCAGGAATGGGATTATTGATGGTCGGCTGTGTCCTTTTCGCGATTCTCAAATATCAGTACATCACTTCACCTCTTTAAATATCCTTTCATACGAAGCATTTTCTTTAAACATTTGCATGCCATTCTTAAAACTCATGTAAGGCATCTGTAGCAGCTTATGGTTTTGCCTGCTTATTTTATTCAATATTATCCAGTGCCGTATTATTTCCTTCCATGCAAAAAATATAGAATGTGCAGGATCATAAATGTGGGTAGGCTCACTGCCTGCTCCATTTACCTCGATAATTGAAAAATTTTTGCCGCTTTTCATTTCATCCCAATCGTTGTAACGCACATCCATACGGCCAAAATAAAACTGTGATATTGTTTTGCACACGGCATCAATGGTGCTGGTTAGCTTATCATCAATCAAATGGCTTACGTCAATAAACTTTGCACCCCGCGCGTGGTTACCATACGGCACTAATATTCTCTTTTCACCCAAAGACAATACTTTCTTCAACTCATCGTTCATAGTTGCCTTTAGCACGGGCAGTTGAAGTATAAAACGCCTGTCTTTATGCAGCAGTTGTTCAATAGTGGCAAGGCCATCACCTGTTACCGTTAAAAACTCCTTGCTTACAATGCCTGATATATGCCCTTTTGCTTCGTTAGGAAAGCGGTAATAAAATATACCAACCTCATACTCGTATGGCACAAACGCCTGCAGCAAAAAATCAACCTTACAATTATTGGCATATTCTACCACTTCATTAGCCGAGTATAATTTCTTTACACCTTTGCCCCTGCCGCCAATATCGGGCTTACCGATTATAGGGTAGGTTGGGTTTATTTGTTGCAATTGCTTAAGCAACTCGGTGTTGCTTATACCTGCTTTAATAAAAACGGTGGGTGGATAATATTCACGCGGCATAATATTATATATGTCCATCTTACTCTCCAGCAAAAAACCCGCGTTTTTTATAGTGGGGTTTGAGGTACTGAAAAAAAAGAAGGAACGTGCCCTTATACATAACAGTACCCATACAATATAAATAGGCCCATATACAGTGTTAAACGACCAGTATTCCCAATGCAGCAGTTTAATAAAGAATGGCCGGTGTGAGAGGTTTTTAAAAAAGTTCATTGCAGGTTTATACAGCTACTGCGCTGCTAACATCAATTTGTTGGATGAAAGATCTGTTATTCTTTAGGTCGAGGTAGTGCATGCTGCAACCGCTGTTTTTTAATTGCATGGCGGTAATGCTAACGGTGTAATAAATGCCGTTACGGTTCATACGTATGTCATTATATACATCACCATCGCCACCAAAATGATGAAAGTTAAGTATACTTTCAACCGTTGGGATCGGATTTTTTTGCAGCCATTTATTAAACCATTGTTCGCGCTTTGTAATCACGGTTTCATCATACAGCGTAACAGACGCCCATATATGAGCAACATTTACCGGTAATTGTTTAATATGCTTTTTATTACCATCCCACCTGCATTCAACTAAACTGTTACCGTTGTAAACTATCAGCGTAAAAGGCTCAATGTTGTCCAGCGCAATAACACTAAATGCACCCACTGGTGTTTCATCACCAACAATATCCAAAAAGATTAATCCCCTGCTTCTTCTGTATGGCGGCTGGTAAGTATGCTTTATAAAACCACCGTTTAGCAAAACGGCAGCATTACCATTATCTTTCATGGCAACCCAGGTACCGCCTGCATCAGCATCTTTGGGATATATTAAATACCCTTCATTGTGTTTATAAGCCTGCGGTGGTATAGCAAGCTTACGCACATGTTTTTCATCCCTGTTTGATGTTATAAGTGCGCCATTTTTTACCGGTACAAACGTTACTGTGCACATGCCCTGCGGTATTTTATGGTTGATGATGCTACGCCAAAACCTTCAGGCAGTTGTATGGCCGAAACTTCTGTTATGCCGACACGTATTAACGCCATGTGGTGTACGGTATGCTCTAGGTTATACACTACTTCCCGGTAATAATTTGTTTGAATGGTAAGCACCTCGTTTGAATCTTCATTATAATTTGCCTCAAGCATCAGGTATTTATCAGGCCTGTCAATACCGGCATAAATTTTCTGCAGCAGATCACAGGCAAACTCTTTATCGGTTTCAATAAGGTAATCCCTCTTACGGTTTTCGTAATTTACAGTGCCGCTGGCGTAGCCTTTTTCAAGTTCGGTAAACAGCTCAATAATATGCCTTACATGCTGGCCAATAGTAGCATTAAATAGCACCTGGCTGGGCTGTACGTATTCGGCCGTGGTTAGCTGTTTTAGAGATTTGCTTAACTGTACAAATATGTTTTGTATAGCGTGCTGGATGTTCATAAACGTTTGTTGAGTTGAGTATTTTTATATTAAGCTTTTGCCCTGCTTAGCCCCACAAATCGCAACAGGTCCCCAAGATAAATAATTACCAGTATGCTGCAGCAAACAAATACAATAGCGGCATAGGTAAACAGGCCGTAGTCGCCATCAAACTTTAGCCCCAGCTTTGTAACGTGGAAGAATATTGCCCCTGCCATTAAACCAACGCCTAACAATGCCCCAAAAGGTGCTGTGCGTGGTATTAAAATTAATATGCAGGCAAT
>Ga0206931_1183_pt1 | contig 16832 bp, 18 predicted proteins | sample Alteio_BWOrgHeat_17_FD_152946 | JGI IMG/M metagenome (GOLD analysis project Ga0206931, IMG submission 152946) | Enriched cells from forest soil in Barre Woods Harvard Forest LTER site, Petersham, Massachusetts, United States -... | ecosystem: Environmental > Terrestrial > Soil > Temperate forest >...
CCAATCTGCAAGTCTCGTCGTCGGCGAACTCCCGACGCCGTGGTTGAAGCGATCGAGTCGGCAGAATACGGCGTCGGGCCTAAATGAGCATTTCGGGTAACGCAGCCTCTTGCCGATATTTACGCAAGCGACCCGCCTTGGATACGGCTTACTTACCCTAGACTTACTCAGGAAATTGGGCGCTCAATAACATATTGAGATAGAATCGTAATTTCTATTTGACCTAATTATGGACCAAGCTCATCTCCTTAAGCCTCCTTGGAACTCCCTGATACTCCTTGAAACTTCCTGAAGCTCCCATTTTTCCGCTCCAAATACTTACTTGGTGCCTATGGACGTAGCCGTGTCTATGAGGAGATCTTGATAGATTCCCTCAATGGCCCGAACTTCCTCGTCAGTGAGTTGACTGAACTCCCGCTCGCGCGCCCGATTTGAAAAATGCCCCTGGTTCTGGCGTAGAAATCCCATCATCAAGTCAAACCGAGCATCCGGAATCTCGATGAACGCTCCCACGCGACTCTTTGCGAGATCATAACGCCGGAGATAGTCGATCTCTTGCGGTAACGTCGTGCGGATCGTTTGCACAACGCATTGTGCTAAGAACTCTGCTTGGCGAGTTGCGTCAAAAAACCGAAAGAGATCACGTGTATTATTGAGAACCCTGACATTCAATTCCGGTGTCGTTTCCCACTGCGTGAGCGCTAATCGGGGTTGCGAGAAGTGCTCAAGAGCAGCCTTGTAGTCTGCCAGCCGTTCCAAGAAGACAGCTGAAACCGGGAATACGACACCAGGTGGGTTAAAACCTCTTCGACCAAGGACGTGGTGAACGAGCCATCGGTGGATTCGCCCATTACCGTCTTCAAAGGGGTGGATGAAGACAAAACCAAACGCCACGGCCGCTGCGGCAATAACGGGATTGAGATTACCGTCGGCGTCTTCACCTCGGTCGGCATAAGCTATTAGTCCCGCGATGAGACGCTGAAGATCATCAGCGCGTGCACTAATGTGTTCTGGCAAAGGTGCGTTCGTGTCGCGATCTCTTCCGCCTACAAACCCACCGGCAGTCCTCCAGCCCATGTGCGTAAATCTGGCGTCTCCGATAACGAGACGCTGAAGACGGAGTAGCTGGTCATCGGTTAGCGGGGCTTGTCCGGCTTCGCCGATTGCGTGCCCCCAACGTTGAATACGATCTTGTGGCGGGCGTTCGCCTTCGATTACGTAAGACGCCTTGGAATCTTCTAGGAGTAAAAATGCAGCGGCGCGCGCCATAAGGTCTGGTGCGGTCCGTTGAACGACAGCTCGCGCTTCTCCAGCGAGTTCATTGCTAAGCAGATCGTCCAACGACTCTGTCCGGCGTACGAGGGGACAGAAGTCCGGTGTGCCAGGCAGATTGTTACGGACGCGATGGCGCGTCACAGTCTCGCCGGCCGTGGCGTATTGCTGCTTGGGATCCAACACCGGCGCATAGGTTGCTCGTCCGGCATCCTCAAGATTGAGCCGTTGTCCTAGGAGCCACTCGTACAGAAACCATATTCGTCTTGCGTATTGTCCCGTCGGCTCAGACCGAACCCACTCTTCGATCACTTCCGGTGGCAAGGTCTGAAAGAGCGCGTTCAGCACTGCCAGATCGACACCCTGATGGCGTAGGGCAAACTCGATATGTGCGGCGATGGTTTCTGCAGGGAGGTAGCGTGGCGTGAGAATGCGCCAGCGTCCTTCCTGACGGTAGGAATGGCGGTCGCCGATGGCGATCAGCTCGTCGAGAGGTGGGACACGTAGAGCAAACGCGGCGATCAATGCCGCATATCCCGCTGGACGCGTTTGAGCCGGCAAGGCTTCGCCAGAGATAAGGCCGATAGGGTTAGGTAGGACTAGGGCAGTCATTTGCTGAATCTTGGTGAATCAATCTGAATTTTGATTGTTATTAATTGAATTACCTGAAAATCAATATCACACCACTCTCTGAAAAGCGATGTTTATCTCTGAAATATGATGATTTTCACTTAAACCACTGAAAAACGAAGAATTTTTGAGTACAAAAAAAGAACATTTGCCTCTTGCGAGATATTCACCCCCACCATACATAGGTTGCCGATGTCCTAAACTCTTCGACCATTGGGGGTTGAACGATATGGCTGTTTTAGGGGAATTGCTTTTCCACCGTACCGACCGCGTCGGATTGGATGACGTACTTCGCCATGAAGTCAGCCTGCTTCAAGGTAAGGTGGACGCCATTCCCGAAAAGGTCTTTTCCGCGAAACCTGACGACGAGATTGTCGCCCTAATCGTGAAGGACGCGATGATCGAACCGTTGGCCGTCGATTTGCAGGCGGCCAGGGCAAACGTCCAAGAAACCGAGGTCGAAGTGCATGATCGCTTCGGTTTCGATCGCGGGCCGGTGCGCGTTCCAGGGCTTCAGGCCACAAAATCCATTCCTTTTACGGGCGATCCTGCGTTATGGCGCCTTCGTCCCAATTCCTTTGACTTGAACCCACCTCGCGGCGAGGTGCGGGGAAACAATCTCGTCATCGGAATGACTGTCCCTGCATCGCAGCCTGATGAAGCCGCGCGCTATATTGATGAGAGGATCGCGAAAATCCCCATACACATACAGCGTCAAGAAGCACAGCTCACGCAACATAACGCTTCGCTTAACGGGCACGTGATGCAATGCGTCAAGACTCGCCGGCAACGCCTCGGCTCTGCCGCCGATCTCTTAAAGAAGCTGGGTGGCTAGTCGCCCATGGCGTTCCGGGGACTCTTTATCGGCATAGATCGATACCAATCACCGGCCATAAACGAATTGTCGTGCGCGCGCCGAGACGCAGTCGCGCTTGAGGCGCTATTCGCTGATACACTCGGCGGTACCACCGTGCTGCTCACTGATCAGCATGCGACCAAAGAACGCATTGCTGCAGAATTTGCAGCCCTTCAACAGTGCGATGCAGACGATACCGTTGTGATCGCCTTTTCAGGCCACGGGTCCAATACGCACGAACTCGTCACTCACGACACCGACATCGACAATATCGCCGGAACTGCCATTCCGCTGGATATGATTCAGGATTGGTTTTCTCGCATACCCGCCAAACGGCTGGTCTGCTTTCTTGATTGCTGCTTCTCTGGCGGTTTGGGTGCAAAGGTTCTGCACGTTGGTGCGACGCCGCGTGACCTGCGATCTACAGAGGTGCACCTTGCCCAACTTGCCGGCGATGGCCGCATCATTTTTACGGCGTCAAACGCGACAGAGCCCGCGTATGAAAATAACCGCTACGGTCATGGCTTCCTCACCTATTTCCTCATGGAAGCGTTACGCGGGCCGGCGGAGCTACTCGACGCTGGCCGTCTCTCCCTGTATCGCCTCCTCGATTATGTCACGACGCGGGTGAAGGCAGCAGCAAATCAAATTGGTCGGCAACAAAACCCAACCATGCGGGGGCAGGTTGATGGTGAGCTAATATGGCCGGTGTTCACGCCGGGAAACCGCTTCTTCGCTGCCTTCCCGCAACATGCGCCGGTGAAGGCGACGGCTGACATCTCCAGCCTGATCGCTTTCGGCTTTCCCGAAGACCTGATCTCGGCTTGGGGCAAGGCTATCCCCTCTCTCAACGCCCTCCAGGTTGAAGCCATCAACGAATACGGTCTGCTCGAGAACGAACATCTGGTCGTATCTGCGCCGACGTCCTCCGGTAAAACCATGGTTGGAGAATTGGCTGCCCTTCGTCATGTGCTTGGCCGGAAGCGTGCATTGTTTCTCCTCCCGCTCAAGGCGTTGGTGGCCGACAAGCGTCGTCACTTTGAGGCCGTTTATGGGCCATTCGGTATCCGCACTATCGAAGCCACGGGGGAAACGGATGACATCACGCCCTTGATCCGCGGGCGCTACGACATTGCCCTTCTCACGTATGAAAAATTTGCGGCTCTAGCACTCACGCATCCTCATGTCTTGGCGCAGGCCGGTATCGTCGTCGTCGACGAAGCGCAAATGATTGCCGATACTTCGCGTGGCGCCAATCTTGAGTTCATTCTAACGCTAATTCGTATGCGCCGCCGGCAAGGAGTCGAACCGCAAGTGGTCGCACTCTCGGCTGTGATTGGTGATACTGGCGGGCTGGAAACTTGGCTTGGCGGAAGATTGCTCCGTCGCACCGAGAGGCCTGTACCTCTTGCAGAGGGCGTCTTGAGGGCCGATGGATCATTCCGTTACCTCGATCCGGTCACCGGCGAAGAACGTGTCGAGAATAGTGTTGTGCAGCGCCAATATGGCAAAGGGTCAAGCCAGGATTGGATTATTCCCCTGATCAAAAAGCTCGCTGCCGAAGGCCAGCAGACCATTGTGTTTCGTGAGACCAAAAGCGAAGCGCGCTCCGTCGCCAATTACTTGGCAACGGCCCTCGGCTTGCCCGCTGCGGCGGAGGCCGTTGCGCGCATGCCGACCACAGACGCGTCTCAGGCCAATGCCGATCTGGTTGCCGATCTGAGGCGGGGAGTCGCCTTTCACAACGCCGACCTGCAACCGATTGAAAGACGGGTGATTGAAGAAGAGTTTCGTCGTGCCGATTCCGGTCTTCGCGTGATCGCGGCGACGACGACACTGGCGATGGGAGTTAATACACCGGCATCGACGGTCATTATTGCCGGCTTAGATCATCCCGGTAATCAACCTTACTCGGTCGCTGAGTATAAGAACCTCGTTGGCCGCGCAGGGCGCTTGGGCTTCGCGGAGAAGGGGACATCGTACCTGTTGGCCCTCGATCCTCGAACAGAACATGACTATTGGAATAGGTACGTCAGAGGCGTGCCCGAAGATTTAGAATCCCGTTTCCTCGCCAATGATACGGACCCGCGATCATTAATCGTTCGTGTCCTCGTTGCGACAGGCCGTTCCACTCGCGATGGAACCAGTAGTGATGAAATCGTCTCCTTCCTCGAAGCAAGCTTTGGAGCATTTCAGGCGGGACGCAACCAAGAAGGTTGGAAGTGGAGCCAGCAAGATTTGCTGGCTGCTCTCTCCGACCTTGAACGGCATGCGCTCGTGCAGCGCAACGCCGAAGGCAAATATGAGCTGACGCCGCTCGGCCGGCTGGCTGGCGAAAGCGCTACCGAGGTCCGCTCCATTATTCAATTGGTTGATGCGCTTTCGGGCATTACACCCGATGGAGTCGCAGACCCGGTTTTGATCACCGCTGTGCAGATGACTTCTGAGCTGGACAACGTCCTCTTTCCACTCAACAAAAAGAGCACTCAAAAAGAGCCCCAGCTTTGGCCGAATGAGCTGCGAAACCAGGGTGTACCCTGGCAGGTTCTCAATGCGCTTCAACGAGCGATTTCCGACGACCACGTCCCTACAATGCGCGCCAAGAAGGCTGTTGCCTGTTTGATGTTCATATCAGGAAGGCCGATGAGCGAGATCGAGGCTGCCGTCACGCAATTTGGCGGTGCTTTCGGTGGCGCAGCGGGTCCGGTGCGCGGTGTTGCAGCACGCACGAGCGACCTATTACCTGTCGCGGCGCGAGTCGCTGAAATTCTTTACCCTGGCCTCGAGCTGAATCAGCGTGTTGGTCGACTTGTGGTGCGTCTTACCTATGGCGTGCCAGGTGCTATTGCTGAGATAGCATATGAAGCGGGCGCGGATCTCCTGCGCGGTGATTATTGCGCCCTTGTGCAAGCCGGTTTTGGCGAGCCGACGGCTATTGACGCGGCTGACGATGCAGCATTGCTTGCCGCTGTAGGCAACGACCCAATCAAAGTCGCAGTCGTTCGGACGGCGGCGAAACGTGTCGCCCAACGTAGGACGCAGGCCGAGAAGGCGCAGTTGCCAATACTTGAAGCTTATGTTGCCTGACGCCTTAACGATCCCAAGTTCATTGCCAAACGAACAGCTAATGGTGCGACCAACGGCTGTTGAAACGCCCGCACAGCCACGCTCTTGGTGTGCGTCGAAACCCTCCATCATAATCCACCAGAGTTAGTCTCTTCGTCTGATCGTCCACAAAGACCCCGTGCTCAAACATCCTTGCCAACAAGGAGTTGAGCAGTGAGCGGCACGAAGCTGACTTAGCTTCCAGATCGCAAATTCATAAAGGCTCATAGCGAAAGAGTGGGCGGCAGCTCTGATTCGTATCTGTATTTTTTGAGGGAAGGAGCGGTCATGGCATTACCTGTCGAGCCATTATTAAATACAAAGGAGGTTGCTCGCATCTTAGGCATACACCCGAATACGCTATGGAAATGGCGAAGCAAGGGGTATGGGCCGACGCCGGTTCAAATCGGCCCAAAGTGGGACGGCCGAACATATCGCTATCTCCGGCGAGACGTAGAACGATTCATCGAGCAATCGTCCCCCGAAGCGCGATTTCGACAACACCATAAATCGCTTCGCACCTAAAGACGAGCACTCCCAAATATTCTTCTGACATAGGAAAGTTGAATGAGCGTTGAAAAGACGTTTGCGCGGATGATTTCCGATTACTGCAACAAAGTTATCGCTACTGCTTTTCCGCCACGGGAAGCCGAGCGTATCCGTCACTATTTACTGGGATGTCTCGAAAGCCGTTCACGACTTCCAAGCAAAGGTAAGGCCTTTGATTGGAAAGCGATCGCGACAGCGTGCGTGCTCGAAGAGAGCGCAATAATGTCAATGCGCCCTGTGCTTAAACCCATTTTTGATGCGCTCGCTCGCGAACTTTTGCGTCTACCACCATTGCCGAGAAATGATGATTCCCTAGACGAAGCAGTGGAGATGCCTCGTAAAATTCGAGCAGAGCCGTCGGACCTGCCGACAAAGACATTCTTCGAAGAAAAACAGGAGGCGGCGCCGGTACGAAAAAAACGGCGCCGAAGGAGAAAGCAACCTGGACCATCGGCTCGGCCGATAGTCCAGTTCCCGCCAGCATTATTTGATTGTCTGGAGGAACCGGAGACCTTTCATGAGGCTCTAGCACTGCAGATGCGGCGTCACGGAGACACATGTCGCCATCTGCATCGCGCCATCATCAAGAAAACCGACAAGTTGGACGAGAGAACTATTAGTTCGTGGCGATCTGGACAAAAAACACCAAGATCGCTGACCAGTATGAATATCATACAGCGCATCGAGAGGCGCTACCGTCTCCCGAGCGGTTACTTCAAGGCGAAGTTGTTGCACCGTAGTCGTGCGGCAAATGGCCATTCCATTCCCAATATCGGTCCAGCGGAGCAAAGAAGGCTGGCTTGGCATTTGCCTGACGACTTCGCCGATCGATCTCGCAGCGAACAAGAAGAAATTTTGTGCTGGGTGCGTACCGTCGTGATTTCCGGTGCAACCAGTTACCGCCAGTTTCAAGCTGCAGCCATGAAGAATCGCTATGCCGTCCGCTTCCCCACGCTTGGTTCGAAGGTAGGTTCGGCTGTGGTGAATAGTGATGAAGACGAAGACGCCGAGCAGGAATGCCAACTCGACCCAGCTGACCCTGAACTTATTTGTGGGACGATTCCGGCGCCACCAGATCTCGCGTTAGAAATGGAAGAGCTCATCCGTTTCAAGACCTCGACTTTGACTGCGGTTGGTTATCAACGCATCGGCGTATGGGGTGAAGAAACAACGGCGCAGAAGATTGAGCATCTTGGTCTTATGTTCGGAGCACTTGCGGCGTCACCTCGCAGCGCGGTTCGCGGTTTTGGCGTGCCACTACAGGCGTTGACATTCGCCTTACTGATTTTTCCTCGCGTGTGGGATTGGTACGTTAACTGGCGTGAGCGCCGGCGGGGTTTCTATACCGCTTGGGAAGTTGACATGCTACGCGTGGGGCTTGCCTTGACGCGAAAGGACACAGGATGGCTCCGGCAGTCACCTAAGCTTGCCGATCGACTTGTAACTGTGCCCGGACTTGTTTCGTATGATGACGTGCATCATGCACGGCATAACTGGTCTGCCGCCTGCGACGAATTCCATCAGTTTGCCACTTTACGAGTTGCTGAAATCCGACGGGTTGCACGGGTCCATCGAGACCCGTTTGAACCGATCCTCGCCATTTTGGAAACTGATAGTCCTGTTGCGGAGTATCGCAAGATCGCCGACGAAATATTACGGCTTATGCCCGACGAGCGTCGCTATCCCCGCTGTCACGCGGAATCGGTTCGTTCCTATCTGATGATTCGCTTTGGACTACATCTCGGCTTACGGCAAAAGAATCTGAGGCAACTTCTGTTTTGTCCGCGAGATCAAATAGCTTTGTCGGCCCGCGAGCTCAATGACCGAAAACGCGGAGAGCTCCGTTGGAACGCCAAAGAAAATGGCTGGGAAGTCTTTATTCCCGCTAGTGCCTTCAAAAACGCGGGGTCGTCATTCTTTGCTAAGCAGCCCTTTCGTTTGATGCTGCCCAACCTGGCTGATCTTTACCAGTACCTCGATGCTTATGTTGATCGGCATCGTGCAGTTTTGCTGAAGGGGGCAAAAGATCCAAAAACATTTTTTGTAAAAACGGTGAAGGTGACAAGTGCTTCGGCCGAATACCACCAAACGTCCTTTTATGAAGCCTGGCGCCTAACGATTCAGCGTTTTGGTGTCCATAACCCTTACACCAACCGCGGAGCCATCAAGGGATTACTCCCGCACGGCCCTCACAATGTAAGGGATGTCCTTGCTACACATGTTTTGAAGAAAACCGGGTCCTACGAGCAAGCGAGCTATGCCATTCAGGATACGCCCGACATGGTAGCTAAGCACTACGGACGATTTCTGCCGCAGGACAAGGCTGCGCTCGCAGCCGAGATTTTGAATCGGGTATGGGTTGCGGCATAGGGAGGGCGCCGACGCTCGCCCTACCAATGAACTGGTACAAATTGCGGCCGTGGGACAGGGCTGCGTCGAGTTCATCTAGCCGGCGCCACTATGATCGTCTTGTAATCTATTTAGCGCGCATGATGCCCGCGATGAGAAGCGCGAGCACCGCAATACTCAACACTGCCATCGTCGGCGACACGGCATCTAACTTGGAAGAAGCAATATGGATGCCTTGATGTCGGAGCTGAGCGGCGCCCACGTCGGCCGTATTCAAAATTTGAGAGGGTGTCGTTCCCAACCGCGTTGCAGCGCGTTCCAACTGCTCAACATTGAGTGCGGACTCTCCCCTCTCAATTTTTGACCAAGTGGATTGTCCCACGCCGACATGCTGGGCGAGGGCAGACTGGTCTAGCCCTGCCATCTGCCGAGCCCAGGCCAGGCTCTGCCCAACAAGTGCTGAGTAGGTTGTAATCTGTGACATTGACAATTATAAAAGCATATAATATTCATTATATCAATATAAATTCATCAGGAGAATAGAAATGATAGGCGCTGGCGCTATCGGTCGTTTGCCGCATCTGGGCCTCGAACACGTCTTTCTGATTACAGACGAAGGGACGGTTTTGCATTCGTCCAAGGAGCGCGGGCGAGTCACTGAAGAGCCGATAGGAGATTGGCTGACACGGCCGGGCGTGCGAATCGAACGCTATTTGGATTGGGCTACGCTTCAACGTGCAAAAATATTTGGACGATCGAAGATTGGGCAACGATGGTCCGTATTTGAAAACTGTGAGCACTTCGTCTCTGAAATAACTACCGGCGCCAAAATTAGCAGACAGCTTCAAGTCGGCGTTGTGCTCAGCTCCTTTATTATCGCGCTCGCTCTATTGAAGATAACAAAATAAGCGAAAGTACCGGCGAACCGCCGCAGCCATACTTGGATGCGGCGTATGTGTGATGGGCGCGCATACCCCGAGAACATTGGCTGCTTTATGTTGAGGAAAATGCGCACTCATGGGTGAGGCGAAACGAAAGCGCGAAGCTGTCCTAAACGGGCCTTGCCCGTGCAACTCAGGAAAGGCCGCACGCCATTGCTGCTTCACAGGTACTGGGTGGCACAAACCCTCAACCGTTCTTGGGCTCAGAGCGCTGCCCACGATGGAGCGAGTCGAAAAATGCTATATGAAAGCGTTGGGATCCTGCGTTTCCCCGATTTCCGGCGAACACATCATTTCGGATTCCGTTTGCCGCGTATTGATGGGCGACGGTGAATTCTCAATCTCAGGCGTTCCGTGGCTAGAAGCCGGTGAGACACGGATAATGTCGCCGCCAAAGGCGAACTGCCTTTGTACTAAACACAATAGTGTGCTGAGCCCCCTCGACGCTGCCGCGCATTACTTCTTCGCATCTCTCAGATCATATCTCGAAAGCGATGCTGGGATGCGACATGCCATCATATCCGGCCATGACCTCGAACGTTGGGTTCTGAAAACGACCAAAGCAGCGGCCGTCTCCCGGAATCTGGCACGTGAGAGAGAACGGCTGTCGGGTGCGTTCTCTCGAGATGACAAAATCCTCGACATGCTGGATGACCCCCGGGGCTGGGCCAAGGGGGCGGGCCTGTATTGCACCATGAACATCGGCGACATAACGGAAAACATGCCGCGTTTTCAGTTCCAGCCGCACATGGATGAGAATGATGAAATTGAAGCCGTCGCGATTAACATCATGGGCCTTCGGTTTGTGTTGCTGCTCGAATCGCCTGATCTGAGCAAACATCCGTATTTGGTTGGCGCGAAGTATCGGCCGAACCGAATTGTGGTCTCATATCCCACGTCAACGAACTGGATCACGCTGAGCTGGGAGGATGAAAACAAACACGACGAATTGACTGTCCAATGGCGTCCGCCGCGGAGGGAATCGTGAACGAGCGGCCCATTGATGTCTGGAACGTGGAAACGTTTGACGACGGTCTATTAGCGGCTATGAAAGCGAAGCGCAATTTGCTTCGCGATTATACTCTTACGGACCTGAAGCAATTTCGGAGAAGTGAAGCGGAGAAGGACAGAGACCCGCATCCCACTAATCCATTTGCGGCGGAGCGAAATAACTTTGTCGAGCATATCATCATGCCTGCAATGGCGCAGCGTAAGATCCGGGCGTGGCATTATACGCGGCTGACGGATGATGAAGCTGCGCTACTGCAAGTGACTGGTATTCATATCTCGAATTTAGACGCCATACGTCGAAGGCTCGACGTGCAAATTACGGCTGGCATACTCTCCGCTGAGACTGCTGACGCGATGTATGCGGCTAGTCCATTCCATGAACAGAACAAGTCTCGTGCGGGCAAGTTCTGGATGACTTCGCATCCAATAGCCGTGAACCATGACGGCGTGGAACCTCTCCTGGAGCATTGGGGTGGTGAAGGGGTCTATTTCTGGCTTAAAGACCCAAAACTAATCGAGTTGGTAAAAAGCTTAGGGCGATCGCGTGTGATCGAACTCGCGGTCCCATTGCAGCTCACGCGCCACTCCTACTCGGCGGCACAGGCCGTCGTCGCCACTTTCGTGCGATCGCTTGGCTGCGAGGCAGATTGGTCGTCGTTCGATCTATATACGACAAGTGCGCTCAACGCCGATGCAGTCTTAAAGATACACACCGAGGGCGAGCCGAATTTTGCAGATCTCGCGCGTGGCTATCCCGCCGGATTTGTTGATCGCGAGCGATAAAGCCTATTAACTTCTCACGACGATGGTTTTGCGCGGTTTTGCAGCAACGCCATACGTCATGACACAATGCGTATTTGAGAATGCTTCCATATGGAATTCCCATTGTGTCCCCGAGACGTCGACTATGACGTCATCCGCAGAAAGCACTGGGCCGCGAGTGCGATTATCAACGTGTGCCGAAACTAATAAATATGCCTGGCTTGGGGTCACATTAGAAAACTGTGTTTTGAAGGCCGCCGAGCGAATGAAATAGCGCCATGGATCTGGGCCATCGTGTTTGCCAATTGCTGGATGTCGCGGGTGACAACTGATCATTCCGAAGATTGGCAAACTTGGATCTCGATCCTCCACCATTCTCCAGAAGGTTGATACCATGGAGTTGCTGTAGCGTTTGCCAAGCGCTTGTATGGATTTAAAAGAGAGATCTAAATCTCTTGCTTCTCGAGAAAATAAGTCTTGGAGAAATAATAAGCGACTTCCGCCGAAATTTGCTTCTGCTTCCAGTGTTGCGTGACAAGACGGTTCAAGAGTAAATGCGTTGTCTCCAAGCAAAAATTCCCGATGCCATGGAGTGACACTGTGAATTATTTCGTGGGCCTCGATCCATCGATGTTTAGGTTGTGGCACAGTTTCATCAATAAGAATGCGGGAGTCATCTGGAACCCAAAATGCGCATAGGCGCGACTTTGCTAGGGCGCTGGCAAGATGCTTCCCGACATCTGGAATTGTCTTTTTCGCAAATAAGGTAAATCGATGAGCTAGTTCGGTTACTATTCCTGGATCTGAGCTTTGGTAAAATTTAAGGTCAAGCTTCAAAAGCGCTCTCACGTCCTCCAGTCTGACTGGAGGCTCGGACACGCTTAAATCCCGCAGAATGCGATCTACTTGGTCGCATATCTTCCGGCGTTCAAATTCCCCAACGTCCCCCGACATGCAGTGTTAACTCGCTTTATCGTTTAAGAAGGCCACAAACGCATCCAACGTTTCACTCTCTTCGCGACTCAATGTTGATATGTCGTCTGACTTTGCCGCATACTTTATTGCTCTATTGAATACGCTTTTCTCGACAGCTTGAGTCGCTCCCGATATCTGTGCAAGCTTGCTCAATTTAACGTCGAAGTAATGTGAGAGTTGAAACAAGAGGCGCGGCTTTGCGATGTAGTGTGGATCATGTTCTACATTGCGTAATTCGTCTTCTGACACATCTGCGTTGCGAGCGAGCTCTCCTATCGTAAGGCGCCTTTTAGAACGCAACTGTCGAACAAGCGTTCCTAATGCCATGCGCATTTGGACGACTTTGGTTTCTGCTATTGCAGCAACGTTCTCTATGTCGTTGGGGCTTAGCTGCTTTAGAGAGGTAAGGGGCAACCCAGCTTCAACTTCTACATCTGGATCAGATGAGATCTTGTTCCTAAGCCAATCTTTTGAGAAATGTAGTTTCATTGTGCCCTCACTATTTACTGAGAAAAGCGGCAGCTTGAGCTTCGCTATACTCGAAGTATTTCATCTTTTTCTGGAGATCCATGCCGAGGTCGGACATGCGGCATGTGTCGGCGTACCAACTCTCCGCGCCTGGCAGAGAGTGCAGGCCAATACGACCCTTAAACTCTAGATCGTGACTCAGGCTGATAGCGGTAGCTAAAAGAATGCGACCGGCGCCCTTGTAGATCGGAATAGGCTTGTGGTCTTGCCGGTTCCATGGAGCTGTGGAAATCAGTTCCACATAGACCAACTCTAATCCTTTATGGCAGTCGAGACGCGCGTAGTGCACCAAGTTAACGAACATCAATCCTTGGGTCATATTCTGACATTCGAGTGAAAATATTTCGTATATTGAGCTCGTTGCGGCAAACTGCCCTTTCTCACTCCATTTCCAGTGAGCGTCTTCTGCGGGTGTTCCTCCGCTAGGATTTAAAGCCGGCTTCCAATGCAGCTCGAAGTCATCGGCATTCTTCTGATCAATTCCTCGATATAACGCCGCCTCCTCGAATTGCTTCGAAGTGCGATTAAACAGCTCAAGATTCTCGATGAGCTTTTTCATAGCACCATCAGTTCAGCTTTTTCTTTTGTCGTTGGGTGCTCGAAGAAAATCTTGTCGCCGCCCTCCATCCTCTCCGTGATCGACTGATAGAGGCGGAGTGCTTGCCGCAATAGGGCCGTCTTCGACATTCGCCGCTGGTCGGACAGCCTATCGAGGACATCCATTTCCTTATCGCTAAGGATGAGTGTCATTTGCTTTTTGTCCATTTTCATCTCCTTGTTCATTGAAATATATGGAGTTATTCAGTGAAAATCAAATAAAAAGAATATAAAAAAATAGCCATTGATTATGTATATAATGGCCATTATATATGTATTCACCAGCAAGTGGAGGTTGCGCATGGCTTCTGAGGTCTTGCAAAAAGAGAAAGGTATGTTGCCAACCCACTGAAAGTGAAATGGAATTGGAGATTCAAATGAGCCTTGTAGATGCTCCGGAAAGCAACTCCGGCCACCACCAGAACGAATTCATCGCCCAGATCGGAAATGAGACGTTCAATTTTCGTGACTTTAGTTTTGATGACCGCAAGGTCACCGGGGCCCAGATCGCTGAAGCCGTGGGGGCACACCCCCTCAGTGATTTCGTCGTCCTCCAGCAGCTTGAAAGCCTTGAGCTTGAAGCTTTACGACCCACCGAATTGGCTGATCTGAAGAAGTCCGCCCGGTTCTTCGTCATCCAGGGGGACGTGACCTACAACTTCCTGGTCGACGGCCTGAACATGGTGTGGCCGAAGAAGACGATCACAGGCAAAAACATTAAGCGTCTGGTTGGCAAAGACGACGATGAAACCGAGGTGCTTCTGGCACGTGAGGACCGACCGGACAAGGTCATCGGCGACGACGATGAAGTTCGATTGGCAGATGACGGCGTCGAAAAATTGAAGACACGTCCAATCCGGGTCGCGGTCACTATCATCGTCGAGGGCACGGCACACGAATGGCACAAGAAGAAGATTAGCTATGACGAGGTCGTGACGCTGGAAGTGCCGAACTATGCCCAGCACCCGGAAATCACCTATTCGGTTAAATACACGAACGGGCCGAGTCACCATCCCGAAGGAACGTTGGTGAAGGGCGAATCAGTCAAAGTCAAAGATGGGATGATCTTCAGTGTTTCAGAAACTGGTCAGTCATAACGAGGATATTAAGCGTCTGGTAGAGAAGGGATACGCGGTCGGTTTTGACAGTAACTACATGATCGTCCGCGATATCCCCTATCTCAATGCAGAACGACAGGAACGCTGGGGCGCTATCGTAACCAAGCTCGTCTTCACGGATCAGAACAGCGTAGCTCAAGAGGATCATCAGATTTTCTTCGCTGGTTCTCATCCGCACCAAACAGATGGTACGCAGATTGCCAATCTCGGCGGCGGTCAGACCTCACTTGCTTTGAGCGAGGCCGCGGCTGACGTTGTGGTTCAGCGAAGTTTCTCCAATAAACCGCGCGTGAATGGCCAACTGGTCGGTTTCAACAATTTCTTCGATAAAATTGAAAGCTACGTCGCCATCATTTCCGGCCCGGCGCGGGCGTTGCATGGCAGTAATCCGCTGACATTTCGGTCGGTCGAGAAGGTGGCTGAAGATTCGATCTTCAAGATTCAAGACACCATGACAAGTCGGGCTGAAATCACGGAGTTGTCGGCTAAGTTCAAGGATGAAGTAGTTGCGATTATCGGCCTTGGTGGTACAGGTGCTTATCTCCTTGATTTCCTAGTTAAGATGCAGATCAGAGAAATTCGCGGCTTCGATCTGGACCCTTTTCACGTTCATAATGCCTTCCGCTCTCCCGGTCGCTTCGAGGATGCCGAGTTTCAGAAGCCAAAGGCCGAAGTCTATCAAGCGCGTTACGACAACCTCCGGCATGGCTTAAAGCTAAAAGCCAAGTTCATTGATGCGTCCTGCGCAGACGACTTCGAAGGTGTAACATTCGCCTTTGTATGCGTGGACAAGGGCAGCTCTCGCGCCGGTATTTTTGATCTGCTGATATCGAAGGGAATTCCCTTTATCGACGTGGGCATGGGTCTTAACCGCAAGCGGGGAGCTCTTTCCGGCATGATGCGCGCGACGTACTACGCGCCCGAAAACGCCATCCAGGTTAAGGAAAAAGGTTTTTCCGAACTTTCCGATCGCCCAGACGATGAATACCGCGTCAATATTCAAATTGGCGAGTTGAATGCCCTTAACGCGGCGTTGGCGATAATTAAATTCAAGCGTCTGAAGGGCTTCTACGTCGAGACCGCTCCTGACTTTCACTTCCTATTCGATTTAAATGACTGCAAAGTAACGGCGCGGTCTGAGCTTAATGAAACTTAGCCACATCAAACTTCAGCGCGTCGAGTATATGCCAAAGCAACTTGAGCCCGGCATCCTCTACGTATCTGAGAAATTTGGCGCGGTGGCACACCTGTGTGCCTGCGGATGTGGAGCAAAAATCCGCACTCCTCTTGGTGCGACCGAATGGGCCTTCGCCGAGAAATCGTCAGGGCCAAGCTTATGGCCCTCCATCGGGAATTGGCAGCAGTCCTGCAAATCCCACTACATCATTGATAGTGGAGAGATCATCTGGTGCGGCACTTGGACGCCGGACCAAATTATGGCCGGGAGGCGTGCAGAAGAAGCCCGCAGGAAGGCGTACTTCGATGCGAAGTATCCGAAGCGTGGATTGTTACATCGCATCTGGCAGTGGCTGAAACGGATTCTGGGATTTTAGCGCGACGCCGGCTAGACGCATGGGATGATCGAAGGGGGATGGCGGAATGCGTGTGCTCGTTTGTGGCGGTCGCGATTTCTCGGATCGGGAAAAACTCCACCTTGAACTCGACACGCTGCATCGGTTGACGCCGATCAGCTGCGTCATCCACGGCGCCGCCAGGGGAGCCGATTCATTGGCGGCTGAATGGGCTGCGGAACGCCATATCAGTATCGAGGAATTTGCAGCCGATTGGGCTAAGCAAGGCCGCGCCGCAGGTCCAATACGAAACGCCACCATGCTATCCATAGGGCGGCCGGAATTGGTGGTCGCTTTTCCCGGCGGAAAGGGGACCGCAAATATGGTCCAGCAAGCCCGTAAAGCGGGCCTGCGCGTGCAAGTCGTTACCTAGCGCCACACCGCCCGCGGCGCCTTGACGTGCTCTCATCGGGTCTGTAACGCTCCTTTGTGCGGACTTTGTTGGGTTCGCTACCACAGCCAACAAAACCGCCTACAAAACGCAAACTGGGGTTTGGCTCGAAAAGCAAGTCCAAGGCACCGCTTACCCCACGCTTACCTAGCGTTTTGCGCAGTTTCTAAGACGCTG
>Ga0206931_1186_pt1 | contig 16373 bp, 4 predicted proteins | sample Alteio_BWOrgHeat_17_FD_152946 | JGI IMG/M metagenome (GOLD analysis project Ga0206931, IMG submission 152946) | Enriched cells from forest soil in Barre Woods Harvard Forest LTER site, Petersham, Massachusetts, United States -... | ecosystem: Environmental > Terrestrial > Soil > Temperate forest > O...
GACGAGGTTGCTGGGATCGTTGGCGAACACGGCGAAGGGGGGATTGAGCGCCGTCGCCGCGGCCGGGGTGTTGATCCAGGTCACGCCGCCGTCGGTGCTGATTTCGAGTTGGCCGCTTTCGGAGTAATAAGCGACGCCGGGGTTGGCGGGATCGAAGGCGACCTGTCCGCCGTAGCTTTCTTGGCCAAAGCCGCTGGCCGAGGTGTTGTCGCCGCCGGCGACCTGTGTCCAGGTGCGGATGCCGCTGGGGGCGATGACGACGCGGGGCACCGAGGCGTATCCGGACCCGCCGTTGGTGACGGTAATGCCGGTGACGACGCCGGCGGCATCGACGGTGGCGGTGGCCGTGGCCCCGGAGCCGCCGCCGCCGACGAAGGTGACGCTGGGGGGATCGTTCTGATAATAGCCGCTGTCGCCGTTGAGGACGGCGACGGCGGTCACCGCACCGAGGTCGACAGTGGCCTGGGCGACGGCGCTGATAGTGGAGAGATCGATGCCGACCGAGTGCCCGCCGGCGAGAATGACGTTTGGATTGTTGGGGTCGGTGGCGATGCTGTTGAACTGCGCGTCGCCGAGGTTGCCGGTGAGGTCGGTCCAGCCGGCGCCCAAGCGCCAGACACCGCCGTTCGAGCCGACGACCAGATTGTTCGAGGAGTCGCTGGTGATGGCTTGCACGTCGGTTTGCGGGCCGGCGGCGGCGCCGTTGACGAGATCGGTCCAGGTGACGCCGTCGTCGCTGCTCGAAAGGAGGAAGTTCGTGCCGCCGCCCGCGTCGGTGCCGCCGACGTAGAGATTGCTGTCCGGCACATTGGGGTTCACATAGATCGCGTTGGCGTAGCTGGCGGACCCAGCCAGATAGTTCGGGATGTTATTGAGCGCAGCGGCGTTCGTGTCGGCCTGAACGTTCCAACTCGCTGTAACATCAGGGTCAACAAGAGTTCCGTCTGGTATGGAATCATCTACAGGTTCGATATATATGATGGCGTCCAGTCCCGAACCTGTCACAGTCGCGAAAACGCGGTCAGAAGGGGCGTCGCCGGAAATCTTGATCGTGTCGTTGGCTGGGCCGCCAAAGCCATAAAAGATCAGGGAGTCGCCCATGGGATCCGTCGCAAGACTGTCGATCGCTGACGGATTGCTCATCGTGATGGTGCCAGCGAAACCGGGGAGGATGCCGGTGCCGCCGGGGTTGGACCAACCATCGACGGAAATGACGGTGGTCCCTGCAGGGATGGCAGTCCCCAAGGTGTCGGCGATGTGCTGGCCCGGCCAATATTGGTACGTGGCGAGGTCCGTGGCGAATATGTCATTGGGGTTGGGTGCAGCGAACAACGTTACAGGTATGGTTGCCGGCGGGGAAACGTCCCAAGCAAACGGGCCAGAAGCGTTCGCCGGGAAGGTGACGTGGTAGACCCCTTCCAGGTTGGCGTTGTCGCTGAGCGCCATGTACATCGTGGCGCCGTCGTAAAACAGATCCGAGTAGACGGCGCCCGACGAGGGAAGAGTGGCGCCGGGAACGGCGGCTTGTGCGCCGGCCGGCTGAACCCCTGAGGTGGTGTTTTTCCACGTGCCGTGGTTGTAATACCACACGCCGGCATCGCCTACCAAGCCGTGGATGTCAAGACCAACGCTGGCGTTCACATCCGAGGCGTTAACCACGATCTGCTGGGGCGTGGCCCCGGTGGGGTCGAGCACGATGATCTTGCTGATGGCCGTGCCGTAGAGCGGATTGCCGGGCGAACCGGCGTTCACGGTATAGGCAGCGACGGACGGATCGATGAGCAAGGTCCAGGTTTGGCCGAAGTCCTGCGATTCGTACACGCCGGCGCCGTAGTAGCTGTCGCCCGGCAGGGCGCCGGCGCCATTGGCGTTGCCCGTGGCGTAATAGACGATGTTGACGTGTTGGGGATCGATGGCGATGGCGCCGCCGAAGAGGATGGCGGGGTTGGCGCCGGCGAATTGCGAGTCGAACAATGGCAGCCAGGAATGGCCGCCGTCCTGGGTGCGCCAGGCGCCGCCCCCCGCGGTGGCGATGTAGATCACGTTGGCGTCGGTCGGATCGACGGCGACGCTGGTGACGGGGCCGGATGCGTTCTCGGCGTTGGCGAGGCCGAAATAGGATTGGACGTTGGTGATGGCGGTGGAGAGCGTGCCGGTGCCCAGGGACGCCGAGAACCACTGATCCGGAGTGGTGTTGGCCGTGCCGCCGACGAGCTTGACGATGGGGGCCGTGACGGTGGTGTTGCCGCCGACGCTGGGGACGGCCAGGAGCGGCTGGTTGACGCCGCTGAAGGCGCCCTGGAAGACCACCTGGTAGGTGGTTGATGGAGCGGCGCCAGGCGTGTGGGATTGCATTCCGAAGCCGGAAGCCGCGGTCGTTCCGGGACCGCTGGGGACGCCGGCGCCGGAGGTCGGGAACACGAGCGTGGACAGATTGGACTGATTCGCCAGGCTGCCGGAGAAAGTAACGGTGTACAGGATGCCCCGGGTGGCGCCGGCGAGAATGAAGTTGCCGGTCACCGTCGCCACTCCGCCCACGCCGCCGACATTCGGCAGGGCATTCAGGGCGCTGGCGATCTGAGCGGAATTTGCGAAGTAGTCAGTGGGGCTATACTGATTGGCGGCCGTGAAAATGTTGCCGGTCGCGTTGGAGGCGCCGCCGAACGTGAAGCCGAAATTGGTGGCGGTAGTTGCGGTGCCGGGGACAAAGAAGGTCTGGGTGTCGAGAGCGCCTGGGTTGACGGATTGGACGGTGACGGCGACCTGGCCTCCCTGGTTGCCGACGGTGCCCAGGCTTTGCAGGTCGGCTTGGATCTGGGCGGCGCTGGCGTTGTAGGCGAGTTGAATGGTGAACGTCAGGGCGGTGCTCGCGGTGCCGGTGGCGTTCGCGCTGAGCGTGATGGCGGTGGCGCTCTGTATGGCGATGATCGTAGCGCCGGCGGGGATGCCGCTGCCAGTGACCTGCATACCGACGGCGAGATTTGCGGTGCTGGAGAGCCCGGTGATGACGGGGCTGTTGATCGTGGTGTTGCCGGTCAGCGTGAGCGTGGGGGCGTTGTTGAAATTGAGGGTGTAGCCGCCGGAGAAGCCGGCGGTGGTGGAGGAGCCGACCGTGTAGGTTTGTGCGGAGGGTTCGAGGTTGCCGCCGGAGCCCTGAAGGGTGAGAGGTTCGCCGGCAATGGTGACGCCGCCTTGCAGTTGGAGCTGGGCGTTATTGGCGACCTCGGTGCCGCCCGAAAGACCGGCGACGATGGTCGTTCCGTTGACGCCCGTGCCGGCGACGATGGTCGGGCTGATTATCGTCGGCGCGTTGGCGAGGACGCCGTAGAAGGTGACCAGGACGACGCCCGTGTTTTCCTGGACCACGTTTACCTTGCTGAAAGTCAAAGTCAGGTTGCCCGTGGTCGTCACGGCCTGCGCGAGGGTGATGCCAGTCGCGCTATTGATGGAGGCGATCGCATCGCCTGCGGGGACGCCGGCGCCGGAGACCGGCATGCCGACGCTAAGCTGAGCGGTGCTGCTCAGACCGGTCACGATGGTCGTCGCGTTGGTTACGCCCGTGAGAGTCACCGAGCCCACCGCGGGAAGATTGGCCAGCGCCGTTTGGATGTTGGCGGCGTCGGCGCTGGTGCCGGTGTAGGTGATCGGGGCTGTCACCGAACCGGCGCCCGAGCCGTAGCCGAGCTGGAATATGGTGGAATTGGCGACGGCATTGGTGAAGGCGATGGATTGTTGGCTGCCGCCCGGAGTGGCGCCGAGCGCCTGGCTGTTGGAGACGGTGACGGTCCCCTGGTTCACATAGGTCGTGCCGCGATAGGCATCGGTTCCGGCAAGTTGGACGGTCCCGCCGCCATCGACGACAAGGTCGGCGGGCAAACTCGAGCTGCCGGAGAGCGTTCCCCCGGCAGCCACGATAGCCACCTCGGAGGCGTTGAGCGGGCGGTCGTAGATTTTGACCCCCGTGCAGTTGCCGGCCGATATTTCGTCGGCAACGAAGAGATCGTCGATAAAGAACTCCAGCAATGCTCCCTGGGGCGTGAATTCATGACCCGCCGGAAACGCGGGAGAGTCGTTGAAGCCGAACGGGAGAAACTGCGGAACGCCGTTGATATACGCCTGCACGTTGCCGGTTGCCGAATCGCGGGTAACGATGAGGTCCACGGCCACATTGTTCAGGAACGTATCGTTTGGTCCACGGGTCCCCGAAGGATAGGCGACCAAGTACGCGCCGGAGCCGGCGGGGTTGTCGATTTTGGTGTACAGGCCATTATCGGCGGGCCCGCTGGTCTGGGGAGTGACGTCGTAGTTGATGATGCGGTCGTAGCCGGTCGGATTGGTGGTGGGGTTGACCGTCGCCAGGCTGAAATCCATCTGGATCGAGTAGTTGTTGGGATCGCCCAGCGCTGTCGCCGGCAACGTCAACCCCTCATTGGCGCCGGACACGTTCGCCCAGCTGTAGCCGGTGGAGGTGAGAGCGCCGCCGACCGGCGTGATGGGGACCGTGCCGATGGTATCGCTATAACTCGCGGAGCTGCCTGCGAGAGTGTAGCTGTGGATGAGCGGGGATGGCGTGCTGGTGCCGTCATCGATGGCGCCGGTGACGTTCAAGCGGGCATTGGGCGCCACGTCGATGATGGGGCTGATCAGGGAGACCATGAAGTTGCCGACCAGCAGCGGATCGGCGTTGAGGGCGGTCAGGATGGCTTGAATGAGGGAGTTGGGATCGCTCGACCAGTTGATGTGGCCGGTAGTGAAGAAGGCGACGCCGTCCCAAGCGGTAAGGGTGAAATAGCCGCCGCCGATGAATCCGCCGAAGGTGAGCGTTTCGACGTCGCTGAGTCCGGCCGCTCCGGGCGTGGTGGTGGCGGCGGTGACGGTGGGGGCCGTGCCGGTGAGGGTCGTGTTGCCGTTGGCGAGCGTGAAGTTTGCCGAGATCGGTGTTGTCGGCAGCGCCCGGTTGCCGAGGTTATTTTGATAGGTGATGGCGTAATCGCTGCTAAGAGTAATCGGCCCGGACCAGAGGTTGTCGGCGGCGGTGACGTTGAGGGGAGCGTCGCCGAACAGGCTATTGCCCGTGCCGCTTAAGGTCAGGTGATTGCCCCAGATGGAAAGCCCGGTGGACTGCCCGCCGTTGGTCGCGGCGAGGGACGGGGAGAGGACGAGGGCGGCGCCGGCCTCGACGGTGGTGCCGAAGCTCAAGCCGGGCGAACCAGTGTTGAGCGGCGTGCCGAGGGCGGTGTTGTTGGCGACGACGATGATGCCGGCTCGAACGTCGACGCCGCCTTGATAGCTGCCGTTGCCTTCGAGGATGAGTTGTTGCGAGCCGAGCTTGATCAGGCCGCCGGTGAAGTAGCCGGCGCTGACGGTGACTGTGCCGTTGTAGCTCCAGGCCGGGGAACCGGCGGGGACGACGCCACTGTCAATGACGATCTCGATTTGCGTGCCGGCGCCGGGCCCGAAGTTGATAGCGGCAGTGGCGCCGCTGCCCGAGAGATTTTGGTTGTAGATCAGGGCGCTGCCGGGAGTGCCGATTGGGCCGTAGTAAACGCGCAGGTTGTCGCCAAAGGTCAGTGTGGGGGCGCCGCCCGACGTGGGAGTGGCGCTCAGGGTGATGGACGTGCCGCTGTTAATGGCAAGGATGGTGGTTCCGGCCGGGATGCCCGTGCCGCTGACCGCCATGCCGACGGCGAGCTGCGCGGTGCTCGACAAGTTGGTGACGACGGCGCTGGAGGCGCTTGTGGTTCCGATCAGGCTCACGTCGGCGAAGTTCGTGTAATTGATGACCAGCGATCCCTGGGAGGAACCGGTGTCCACGACCTGGGTATACTGCGACTTGCCGCCGGCGGCGAAAGAATTGGGGATGTCGATGGTGGTGGGCGGAACGACGGAGTTGAACGCGGCCGGGGTTTGCGCCTGGGTCATATTGCCGGTGCTAACGAGGCTGCTGACGATGGTGGGATCGACTTGTTCGACACCGACGCCAACTTGCCCGATAAACGTGACATTGCCGACGAGAGTGTTGGCGCCTTCGAGATTTTCGACGGCGCCCATTTGATTAATCAAGGGGAAGGCATGGCTGATGCCGGTGCCTTCGAGAATGAGATTGGTCTTGAGGGTGAAGTTGGTATTGGGATAGAGCGAGCGGAGCATGAGGGCGCCGCCGCTATCGACGGTGGTCGTGAACCATGCGGTCTGGGTGAGGTTGGGGTCGACGGCAGCTATTTGGCCGCCGAGCGAGAGCGGATCCTGGACGGTGACCCAGCCTTGATGGATGTCCCAGGCGCCGTAGAAATAGTGGTTGGCGTTCGGGAGGATCAGTTGGCCGGCGTCGAGCTTGATGAGCCAGAGCCGAATGGGATCAATGTTGTTCGCGTTATTGCCGATGCCGCCCGTAATTGTCAAGCTGTAATCATTCGTGAAGTAATTATTGTTGCTTGTTTCGATCGGATCGGGCTCAACGCCGATCGAAGTGGGGCTGTTGAACGGGTCGCCCGAAGTGATGACATAGGGCGCCGTTGCATTAGCAGCATTATAGGCAGCATTCGGTCCATAGACGTTGATGCCGCTAATGCTGTGGATGGCGCCTGCGTCCTGGCCGTTAATTTGGTAACCGGAACCGCCGTTAGCCCAAGTGAGGCCGCCGCCGACGGTGATTGGAGCATCCACGAGAAGCCGATTCGTGGTGCCTGTAACCGAATCGATATGGCCCACGTTGGAGGCGAGGTTGAGCGACGAGCCGTTGCCCGTGCTATTCATGGCGGTTTTGGTTGTGGGGCCGAGTCCCTGGGAATCGACCAGCGTAATTGTGCCGGAATTAGGGTGGGCAGCGTCGCCGACGATCGTCGCGCCGAGGTAGGTGTTCGCTGTACCGGTGCCGCCGGACTCCACGAGCGACACAAATCCGCCGGGCAGCGTTGGGAGGCTGTAGCTGCTGCCCAGATCGACGGCGACGGTGTGAATGGTCGGTTCGAGAACGAGGTTGCCCTGTCCTAAGTTCGTCTTGATCAACTTGGCGGGATGGGCGGGATCCTGATCGCTGATGACGCCGGTGATGGCGAGGTGCGCCTGGACGACGTCAGGCGCACTCCCCGTGCTTTGCACATCGACGTTGACTGTGGTGAAGCCGTGCGCCGTATCGGTCCGCAGCTGGACCGGGCCGGACCAGGCGTTGGCGCCGGCGGCGTTGTCGAGTGTGTAGTTGCCGGCAAACCCCGGTCCGAGAAGGAATAGGTAATAATTCGGGACGACGAATCCCATATAGGGATTGGCGGCGGAAAAAGGCTGCGTCGGATCCTGGAGAATATAGTACTGCGAATTGGCCGGCACCGTGGGGAACCCCGCATCGACGTATTGCAACTGCAAGGTTCCCTTCTCGCCGGTGATGGAATTGACGAGCGTGTACGTACCGGCCGTCGGGACTGAGCCAAGAGCGAGGGGATTCTGGATGTTGAGGATGCCGTTCTGGATGTAGGTGGACCCGCGATAGGTGTCGGCATTGGTGAAAATGAGGGTGCCGGCGCCGAGCTTGGTGGGGGAACTGGCAACGCCGGCGTCGCTGATAACGCCGGAGATCGTCAGCTGGCAGGCGTTGGTAGCGGCGGGGGCCAGGACGCTGATCGAGACGCTGCTGGTCTCCAGGACGACGGATCCGGACCACGTGTTGGTCCCGGCAGCGTTGAGGAGGGAGCCGGTGTTGCCGACGCCGGTGCCGAAGAGATGCAGCGTGTTGGCCACCGTGATCGGGAAGGACAGGCCGACCCCGGCGCCGTCGGCAGTGGCATTGGCGCTCAGCAAGATGCTGGTGGCGCTCAGGATGCTGACGATGGTGGCGCCGGTGGGAATGCCCGCGCCCACCACCGCCATGCCAGGCTGCAAGGTGGTAGTGCTGGCGATGGCCGTCACGGTGGCGCTGCCGTTGGCGGTCGTCCCGCTGAGGTTGGCCGGGGCGACGAGTTGCAGTTGCGAGTTGTTCCCGACGGTGACGAAATACGGCGAAGTCACGCCCCCGGGGGTCGTGGACGGAGCTGCGAACGAACCTACTCCCCCGACGATGGCGGCGGTCACCTGCGTGGTGACGTTGGTGCCGGTGTACGTGCCGGTGAAGGTGATGAAGAAGGTTTCCGACGACGCGGTATTGGTCTGATAGACCTGGACCGAGCCGCCGCCGCCGTTTTGGATCGTGGTAAGCAGGTTGAGTTGGGTTTGCACGTTGGCCGCATCGGCCGTGGTGCCGGTGTAGGTGATGTTGGGCGTCTGGAATGTGCCGACGCTGCCGAAGGTCAGCTTGAACGTGGTCGGGGTCGGCACGAGGCCGGGGTTGTTGAGGGTGAGCGTTTCGACGGTCGAGGTGGTGAGGCCGCCGAGGGCGTTGGGGTTTTGGACCTTGACGAAGCTTTGATCGTTATTGATGGTGAACGGTCCGACGAAGCCGTTGTTATTGCCGCTGAGAATGACGGTGCCGCCCCCTTGGACGGTGAGTTGCGATCCGGACGTGCCGCTGATGGGGCCCGACACGGTCAGCGTCGCGCCGGTGTGTACGGTGAGGAACTGGGTGCTGCTGGAGGCGCCGGCGAGCAGCATCGGCAGGGCGATATTCTCGCCGGTCTGGCCGGCCTGGACGATGACAAACCCGCTGCCGGAAGTGGCCGGATTGCCGAGGATGATCTGGTTGCCGGTCAGCGTGAAATTGCTGTGGTTGAAGGTGATGGAGTTGATGTTGAGGCCGGTGAGGTTATTGTTGGTGGCGTAAGCGGTGGGGGTGTTGAAGACGAGGTCGATGGGCTGGTTCGGATTGATGGCGGTGCCGCCCCAGTTGGCCGCGGTGGCCCAACCCGCATTCCCGCTGCCGCCGCCCCCCGTCCACGTGTAGGTGGCCGGCGCCAGGCGATTTTCCAGCTCCTCGAAAAAGAGCCGATAGCGCGGCTTCCTCTTCACAATCGTTTTCACCCGGCTACGGAACAGACTCTTCGCCCACTGGAACGGATTGAATGAGAACATGAATACTGGCCTCTTCAGGACGTAACTCAAAGCGAAATAACAAGTAACGAGCGAACCGCTGACATCAGATTAAGCGAAAAAAGCGGGGCGTCAAGCAAAAAGCATCCTTGCGGATCCCCAGGTCGAAGGTCGAATTGGCGCTGGGTTGAATTGTAGGCATCGGTATTCATCAGGCGATATACAGGCATCGTACACGTTTCGCCAGGGAGCGCCAATCCCCGCCGCTCCCTTTGCCGCCTCGCAACCAGAATCGTATCAGTCCCGCACGGGAATTGCCAACTTCCCCCCAGAAATTATAACGTCCGCGCTCGGTTTTGGTTTGCCGTCATGGGTTGGAAAGAGTTGATTCGTGCGGATAATAATCCTGCCGCTACAAGGAATTTAGTTAAGCCACCGTTTACAAATACGTGACCCCTAGCGATTGGACCAATCCTGAGACGCAGACCGCCCCGGTCAGGTTCCAAGTAATGAAAAAAAGCGGCAAAAGCTGGACGCGAACCGCTCTTTTGTCGTTTGGTTGCGACGCTTTCACCAGCGCGCCGGCGCGGGTCGTCACCGATGGGGCGACGATGCCGGTGTGGATTCGGCGACGATTGTGGAGATTTGGAGAAAAAGGTTCGGAATCTTCGCAACGACGTTGACTTTGGGATCGGCACTCGTCTAACAGTGTTGTCCTTTACCTCGCCCCATTTCTCTAACGCCTGAAATCCGAAAGCGAACGAATATCGGGAGGTCGAATCATGAGCCGCTTTCTTGCTTTTGCGCTGATCGCCTCGGTGATCGGGTTCGGGGCCCTTCCTGGTGGGAATTCTCAGGAATCGAAGAAAGAGGCCGCCAAGGAAGAGAAAAAGATGGCGGCCAAGCCGGTGTCGATTCCGAAGGAGGAAATTTACACGACAAGCTCTGAAGGTGGATTTAAGAAACGACTGCTTGCGTCGTTCCATTCCACCAAGGAGGGGGAGAAGCGAAAACCGGTTTATCCTTACTCGCACGATCTCGAGGTGATCGGACGGCGTCACGGAGTTTCAAGCGCCTTTGTCGTGCGCGGGAGTGAAATTGCCGAAGCAGTTTACTCAACAAGGTTGATCCACGGTGTCGGGTGGTCACCGGACTCCCCGCCCGATGACGTGCCCTTAGAGGGCAGAGAATGCTGGCTCGCGGTTTACTTAGGAACTGGCCACAGTGAGCCACCTAAGTGGAAATTCAGATCCTGCTCACAAAAGGGAAACACCATTGAGTTTACCTATGACAGCACGATTCCAGCAGACAAGAATGGAGTGGGTGCCAGTTCGACCGATGGAATCCAGTATTTCTACTGGGTGCCGCTGCCGAAGGTTGAGAGGGGAACCTTTGAGCTAAAGCTCATTGACGCGAAAAAAGGCCCAAGGCTAATTCGCTTCATGGAATTGCCGTGAAAAACCAAGCAGATTTTTCTCCAAGGAGTCGGACATGATCCCGTTGACGATCAAGCAACTCGTTCGGCGATGGCTGGGCCGAAACATAGTGCCGAAGAGGCGGCACACGCGGAGGCTTCAGGTGGAGGTGTTGGAGGCTCGGATTGTACCGGATACGAGAGCATTCGGTGCAGATGGAATCGACGCGCAGGGATTGCGCCTTGGGCCCGGCCTTCCTGTTTTGACCGGCAGCGAAATTCCGATTGGACAGGTCGAGATTTCCAGGCCCGCAAGCCAAGCGAACGATCCGGTTGCGTATCACGCCCACGTCAGCCCCACGGGCCTGTTTCTTCAGAACGGCGCAGCAACTCCCAGCCCGGTCGGGAGTTTGGCGTTGGAGGTCAGGAGCGAAGGCGGCCATGCAACCGCCGTCGCGGGCGCGATCATCGGGAAAAATCCAAATGATGCGAATGAGAACGGCGTAGCCCCGGACGCCCAGCTTTATTCATCCGCTATCATGTATCCAGCCACCGGGTACGAAAGTGTGTTTTTGGCGTCAGCCCAAAAAGCGATTCGGCCTGACGGGGATAATGTGGAAGCCCAAGCCCTGAATACGAGCATGAGCCTTTATTTCAGGAACTCTACCGCCCAAGCGGATGGAAACAACCTCGCTAGCCTGGGCCTGGATTGGATGGCCGGCATGTATGAAACGCTTCCTGTAATTTCATCCGGTAACTCCATAGATCGCAATCCGCCGGATTTACTTCCAGCCTCCTACAACGGGATCGTCGTCGGATCGACGGGACGGACCAATAACGTAACGAGAGTCAGCCAAGATTGGTCGGACTTCCGCATGGGTGCCCCGAACGGCACCGATTGCGTATTCGTAGGCTCAATTTTCGGCACGACGCTGACGGTGAGTTCGGTCCAATTTGGCAGCTTGGCACTGGGGCAGACTCTGACCCAAGCCGGCGTTACACCTGAGACGACAATTACGGCATTTGGAACCGGAACCGGGGGGGGCGGGTACATATACCGTTAGCCTTACCCAAACAGTTGGAAGCCGGCAAATTGGAGCCAGTACGGATCGCCGACTGATCGACCTTGTTGCCCCCGGGGTCAACGTCCGGCTTCCCCAGGTTGAGTACAGTCAAGACAGCACAACCGATTATCGAGAAAAGAGCGGGAGCAGCTACGCTACCGCGCAAGTTACCGGCGCCACGGCATTGCTCGCGCAATACGGGACATATTGGAACGATTTCTATCAGACCCATTTCGACGGGGCGGACTGGGCACCCGATGCGCTAGAGCCACTTGTTCAGAAGGCTGTGCTGATGAACTCGGCCGACAAGATCGCAGGCCGGATCGGGATGCAAAAGACGATTCTCGACTCGAACGGCAATAACTGGGATAGCTCCGTTGCGGCGGACATCCCTGCCCCGACGGGTACGGCTGGCGCTGCGGCATTGAATGCCTCACGAGAGAGTTTGCCTTTGGATCAACAAATGGGCACCGGCCAACTTGATGTCAAGCGAGCACTTCAGCAATACGCACCCGGCGAATACCATCCGGTGACGACGGGCAGTCTGCCCACGCAAGGGTGGGACTTCAACACTTTCGGCACCGGAAGCGAGTATATGGACTACGATCTTGGGCGCCTTGCACAAAATTCGTACATCTCCGCCACGTTAACGTGGAACCGAGTCGTAAACCTCCAAGAGAGCGCGAACACTCGGAACGGCCGTTACGATTCAGGCGAGACCTTTCAGGCGGCGCCCCTCGCCGACCTCGACCTTTGGCTTCATGATCGAACCGATAACGTGGACGTGTGGGCATCGCGCAGCTACGTCCAAAATGTGGAGCATATTTTCTTTCAACTCCAAAACAACCACGACTATGAACTTCGCGTCCGCCAGTTCAGTGGCCAAAATACGACCTACGCCTTGGCCTGGTGGGCGGAGGCCCTTCGGCAAGGCGCTGGCATGGTCCAGGGAACCGCCTGGACGGACGGCGACAACAACGGAGTCTGGGGAACCGACGAAGTGGGTCGCGAGGGCGTCTACGTCGATCTCTACAACGCCAATCATGTCTGGATGGATTCGGTCCAGACAGATAGCGCCGGCCATTACCAATTTGCGAATCTCGATGCCGGCGACTATTATGTCGAATTCACGAAGCCCGACGGAACCATTTTCACTTCCGAGCACGTCGGAACCAACGCGGCCATTGACAGCGACGTCGATTCCGACGGATTCTCAGCGAATTTCACCATCACGTCGAGCGAGAATATTACGCTCGATGCCGGGCTGCAACCGTTGCCCGCCGGGTCGGTGAGTGGTCGCGTTTGGGATGATGCGAACGGCAACGGTATCCAGGACACCGGCGAAACATCCCGCGAGGGCGTATCGGTTGATCTGTACGATAGCTCCAATAATCTCATCGATTCGACCGCAACGGATGCGGACGGAGCCTATCAGTTCAACTGGTTGCCTGCGGGCCAGTATTACGTGAAAGTCGGCGCACCCCTTAACTACGGATTCACCACAGAAGGCGCTGGCAGCGATGGCACGTTGGACAGTGACGCGAATAGCAGTGGCAACAGCGCGACTTTCACCTTGCGGACGGACGAACAAATTACGCACGTGGATGCGGGCTTGGTGGTGACGGCGAGTTCGGTCCAGGGATGGGTTTGGAACGACGCGGACGGCGACGGCATCCAGGGTGATGGGGAAACCTCGGTGCCAAATGCCGAGGTGAAGCTATACGATTCCGCGTCGAACCTCATTGCGACGACCGCGAGCGACGAAGGCGGGCGCTATGAATTCGACCTACTGCCCGCCGGGAGTTATTACGTCGTGTTCACCAAGCCGTCCGAAAACTCCGTTTTCAGCCCCGAGAACCAAGGCAGCGACCCAAGCATCGATAGCGACGCCGACTCCAATGGCCAAACCGCGACATTTACGCTTGGCAGCGCAGAGATTAAGACACACCTGGACGCCGGCTCGCGGGATGTCCCTGCCGTGACATCGGTGGAAATCAACGGCGGATCGCCGGTTTACGTCGATAGCCAAGGCTACTCCTGGAACCTGTCGGGTCAGAATTCCGTTGTCGAGCAGATCCTGGTGACGTTCAACGAGCCCGTCACGCTCGATGATGGCGCCTTCTCAATCGTCAACGACGCCACAGCGGTCACGGTGAATTCAGGCGCTGCGCCGAACACCCTGGACGTATACGCGACCACCGCCGTCGTCTCCGGTTCGGGCAACACGCAATGGATCGTCACCTTCAGCGGGCCAGGCACCAACGCCCTCACTGGAGGCGGCGTCGGCCACGTCATCAAGGACGGCGTGTACAAACTCCACACGGACGGCTCGAAGGTTCACGCCAACGGCTATACGGCCTCCGCCACCAATGACACCGTCTTCTGGGCGATGTTCGGCGCTGTTCACGACAACGTCCTGTCTGGGACAACCGTAAACATCGGGACAGGATACCTTGGCGACACCAACTCGGAAGTCTTCCTGGATGGCGCCGACTACAGCGAATTCGCCACCGACTACAATTCGCTCACCGATTCATCTCAGCCTGATTACGACGTGGCCATGGATTACGACCTGGACGGCTACTACGACGGCAGCACCTACACTGCCTTCGCGACTTCTTACAACGCCATCAAGGACTGGTCGTTCTAGCCTCTGCTATGCACCGACCTTGCTTGTCAAGGTCGTGGCCGGGGCTGGCAAAGCGTCGGCGACAGTGAAGCATCACCGGCCAAGCCCCGGCGTTACTTCGTTATCCCCGAACTGCCAAAGCGAACCCACAGAGAGTTCAATGGTCGGGGCAGGGCAAACCGGGGCTTCGATTCCGATAGGTCTCGGCGCCGGCATTTTGCCAGCCCCGGCCACGCCCACGATGACGACACGTTGCATTCGTTGCATTGGTTGCATTCGAGGCGTGTGTGGTGCAACGAATGCAACGAAAAACGGCGTGCTTCCATGCCGGAAACACGCCGTCGGTGAGGCGAATGGCGACGCCGCTTGCTACTCGTTGTTGGGCAAGGGCAGGTTTTTCAGGATTTCCGTCAGCGCGTCGATGCTGATTTGGCCGCGAACCACGAGGTTTGAGCCCTGAGCATTGATGCGTACGGTTTTGAGGACGTCCACGGCGGGACCGAATCGTTCGTCCTTCTTGGCCAGGTCCTTCAGCTTGGCTTCCGCGCCCTTGAGACCCAAATTCCCCAAGGTCGCGTATTGGCTGGCCGTTTCTTTCGTCTTGGCATTGACGCCGAGCTGGAAGTCGATGTCCTTGTCGATGGTGATGGCAACGCTTAGCCCGTCGATCGTTTCGAGGGCGTCTTTGGCCTTGTCGCCGCCTTGGGGAGCGTTCTCGGCGATCTTCGTCATCATGCCGCTGGTGGCGACGACGTTGATGCTTTGCTTGCTGTTGACGGTTTCGAGCAGGCTCTTGATGACGTCGGCCTTGAAAGCCGCCTTCTTGCCACTGGAGAGGCGGCCGATGGCTTCGGTAACGTCCTCTTTGCTGGCGGAAATGACCATCGTCTTTTTGTCGAGCACGCTGGCGTACACCGTCTTCTGGTCCTGGGGAGCGATTTTGAAGACCTTGGTCGCGCCGATCTTGAAGACCTCGAAGGCATCGCCGGCGTCCTTGCTGGCTTCCTTGGCAGCGGTTTCGATCTTGTCGGAGTCGAATTTGCCTTCCAGGAGGATGAAGCTGTCGCCAGGCTCCCGTTTGCCGCCGGGGACCGCGACGGTGACGCTGGTCAGATCGCGGAACAAGTCGAAGTCCGCTTGCTTTAACCATTTGGACACGCCCTGACTGTCGAGCTGATCTTCGATCTGGCCCTTGATGAGGTTGACAATCAACTCATTTTTCTTGAGCACATCGGACTTGAGGATCTGCCCCAGGTTAAGGGCGACGATCATCTCGGTGTCATTCGGGAGCAGTTTGGTATTCTGCGCCTGGGCGGTCGCCGAAGCGACGAGCAGGCCGAGCGTGCAGACGGCGGCAATAAGCGAGCGTCGAGCAAATTGCATGACCACATTCTCCTTGTTGGGTTCGGACTGGAAAGGGCTCCGTCCCTCGTTAGCGAGGGACGCTACTCGTGTTATTGGGCGGTAATACTACTGCGCCGGGTACGGCGATGTTTCAAAAAACACTCACGCAACGCGGCAGATTACGCACTTGAGGTAATTCGTCTCCGGGCACATCGCCGACACCGGATGATCCGGCGACGCGCCGCGACTCTCGAGGATCTGCAAGGGCCGACGCGCCTGCGCTGCCTCCTGGGCCAGCAAATCGTGCAGCATCTGCCGTTCAATTAGGCCTGAACAACAACACATGGCCAGGATGCCGCTCGGTTCGAGCAGCTTGATCGCCTGCACGAGCAACCGGCGATAGCCGCGCAGCGCTTCCTCGACGGCGGACTTGCTGCGGGCGAACTTGGGCGGATCGAGCACGACGACGCCGAAGCGCTCGTTGGCGTTCACGAGCTGATCGAGGCGGTCAAACACGTCGGCCTTCTCGAACGCGATGTTCGTCAAGCCGTTCAGCTCGGCATTGGCCCGGGCAAGCTGAAGGGCAGGCTCGGAGGCGTCAACGCCAAGCACCGACGCCGCGCCGCACTTTGCCGCATGCAAACCGAATCCGCCGGAGTAACAGAAGGCGTCGAGCATGCGTCGGCCGACCGCGAGGCGTGCGATGGCCTGGCGGTTGTCGCGTTGGTCGAGATAGTAGCCGGTCTTCTGCCCTTCGGTCAAGTGGATTCGCATGCGCAGGCCGTTCTCGTCGATGACGATCGGCTCGGTCGGCGCGTTGCCGCGCAAGGTCCCGTCCTGAAGTTCGAGCCCTTCGAGTTGGCCGATGCCGCGTTCGGTGCGCAGATAGATGCCGTCGGGATGCAGCAATTCGACGAGCAGATCGGCGAACATCTCACGGCGGCTGGCCATGGCAAGGCTGGTGAAC
>Ga0206931_1187_pt1 | contig 16369 bp, 15 predicted proteins | sample Alteio_BWOrgHeat_17_FD_152946 | JGI IMG/M metagenome (GOLD analysis project Ga0206931, IMG submission 152946) | Enriched cells from forest soil in Barre Woods Harvard Forest LTER site, Petersham, Massachusetts, United States -... | ecosystem: Environmental > Terrestrial > Soil > Temperate forest >...
TTCAATTGCGTAAAGTATACTACATGCATTAGTTGCAAAATATCGTATGGCATGCCAAAACCCAGGATCCGCAAAGACAACGTCTCTCTGGAGAATGGCCGACTGCTCGTTGAAGTGAAGGTAACGATGGCTGTGCAAGCCAACAACCTAGAACAGGCCGATGAGCTGATCGAAGGGCTTATGGAAGCGCTGCGGGCCGGCGACTTTGAGGAGCTGAAGAAGTTGCACGGGACAGTGTCTCCTGGGTCGTGGCGTTCGTGGGCCGAGTACGACAGGGAGTGAAGGTGGCCGGCGCCTCGGTACCTGCTAGTCGTTTGATCTACAGAAATGGAGTTTCGGGCAGGGAAGACGTATAATACAAATGGATTGGGGTTTCCCGATCGGCGATGGGTCTCGGGATTTCCTGAGGCCTTTCGTTTCTTTAGGGGGTGACTTTGCATCCCCATTCGACGGTCCCAAAACTATCCGAAGAGTGCTTCAACGATAATGCGGTAGGGCTTCCATGTTTTGCCGTAGAGGGAAGATGAAGTTGTCGTTGATGGACGCTATGTCGGCCATCTGCGGGCTCATCCAACGAATGAGATCTAGCGCTTCGGTATGCAGTGTTGGCAGGTTGATGTCGAAGACGATGTGCTCGTGATGGGAAATTCTGTTCCTGAGCAGCCGGATGTCACGCAATGGCGTAGCGACCTTGGAACGACTTAAGGTTCCCGTGCCTTGATAATACGGGAAGACACTTTGGATGGTCGGCCGAACAACATCGAACTCGTGGCTGCGACGATAGAGCTCCGTCCAAAAGCCGAAGCTTAGCTCCGCGACCACTCTGCCTGGATCGTGCGTGCGCCGGCGCTTGGTGAGTTCGTTCTTTGCACTCGAGACCTTACGAACTTCGTCGGGTGTGAGGAAGCTTGCAGTATCGAACCAAGTTGCGCCATGCAAAGCGGTGAGGGCATTGTGGAGCTGGTTTCTAAAGGTGATTTCTACGGCGTGAAGGATAGGATAAAGCTCTCCGCTGATGGCCATATTCCAAACGTATCGAGAGATGGCGGTGAGCTCGTCGGCGTCGCCGGACCTGGTGAAAGCATCAAATCGATCTGGTGCCAATACCCGGAGGGCCGTCCAATTTGCCGTGATCGGGTTAAAAGGGGTTGACATTCTGACCAAAACTGCCGTACTGTATGACTGTAACCGCTGATCCGTCCTCTGAATGTAAGACGCCAGGGCAAGGATTAAAGAAGGCCTCTCCGAAAGGAGAGGCTTTCTCCTTTTAGGGTGCCTGCTAGTACGCCACCCTCGCTATCTCACTGAGCTTCACGCGTGTTGCTCGGCGGTCGTAACCCTCGGTGGTCCGGCTGTCGGCGTGGCCGGCAATGTTCTGGGCGGTCTTGAGATCTCCGCCATTCTCGAGGAATGTCGTGATTCCGGTCGCCCGGAAGCTGTGGTTTGTGAACAGGTGGGAAAGCTCGACGCGCGAAAGGCGCCGCTTCACCATCTGCAGGGCCTTGTGCCGGCTCATCGGTTGCTCGCTCAGCTCGTCGTGCTTCGGACCGATGAAAGTAGGGAAGAGCGGATCCGAAGCTTTGAGGCCGGCCGCGCGGATCCAAGCGTCGAGGTACACCGGTAACAGCGGGTGACACACGATTTCCCGCTCGACCCCGCCTTTCTCGTGAAGCCGGATAAAGCGCTCCTCGCCGAGATCGACGTAGTCGCCGACTGTCAGCCGGCAGGCCGCGGACACACGGCAGAACGTGTAGGCCATGGTGCCAAGGAAAGCCCTATCTCGCAAGTCGATGAGCTTTGACGTGTCGAAGCCTTCAAACAGCGCCGGGCTACTTGACACCACCTTTGCCTGTGCTCTTAAGACACGCCGTTCCTATGAAGCACCAGGGGCAGATTCCAGAATGCAACCGGCTTTGTGTCTCCCCTTTCGAATTGTTGTCCCAAGCCGATACGCGCGCTCAAGTTTTGAGCAACTTGCTCGCGACCTTCGATCGCGCGAAAAGCCAACCTGATTGGGAGAACATTCAAGTGAAGAAAGCAAAGACAGAAATGTTCTTGAGGCAGTGTCTAGCTCTCCAGGAAGAATTTCAACCAGGTGATTTGGAGCCCAGAAACGCAGCGGCGCCCTAACACTTGTTTCTGCTTTGACTGGCCACTGGCCAAGCACTTCCCCACCCATTCAAGAGGTTCCGGTTCTCCATTCGAAGAAGCGTTAGCGAAAACATTCGCTAACGGATAGCTATAGGCAAGCCTATCGGATACGAATACCGGATACATATACAGGTAAGTGTTCCTACCTCTTCACCGTCCTCTTGGGGTGATCGGCAACTGCCGTCAGTCGTGAGGACGGGCAGCAGGAACGACGCTATTAATGGCTGGATCGATGGCACCTATGATCTGCGCATAGGGTCGTGCGTCTTGATGAACTGCATGAAGTGAGCGGCGGGCTTATTGACCGCGATTGCCTCATCGAGGACCCAATTCGTCCAGGCTTGGTACACCAGAGTGCAGTTTGTACCAATCCGACCGCTCCAACACAGGCAAGAAGAGTCAGACGGCGAGTTCGGAAGAAGACCAAATGATGCATTGTTACACCTTCGCGTCATTCTAACTCAGATCTGGCCTCATCCCAAATCAGAAAGCTGCCAGCTTAGTTCCATCGCTTTATTCCCCAGACCGCTAGCCAATCCTCTCAAGATCTGCGCAATTTTTCAGAGTTATGAACATGGCTCAAACGGCCGATTCTTATATCGTTATGGAATCATCGCTTGAGTATTCGAGTACTGAACTCTTGGTCTTGTCGACTGCCGCTAGGCTAAAGCGGGCTCCGTTGGAGACTAAGGCTCGAATTGTTCAAAAGGCCACGCCTCGGATTAAACACTTGGTCGAGCACCTGCTTGAGATGCGAGTAGAGCCGCTCCACGCCGCTGAATTGGTCGCTCTCGAGAGATGCGCCACCGCGATCAACCTCTCACCTATATCCAAGCACGGCCGAATCGGCAAAGCCTTCGTCGCTTAACCTTTAGAGTACGGCGATCAAACGATTTCGTCAATTGCTTCTACGGCCAACCTACAGTGAAGTCTGGGGAAGTTTGGCTACATTTGCCTTGGCGAGCTTCTCGTTTACCGCTTTCACGTCCTTTTCCTGCAAGGTATTCCACGCTTTCACAAGCGCTTTGAGGTCGTTTACGAGATTCGTGATTGCCGTTTTCATCGGCTGGCTTGGGGCGATATCGCCGAACTCCATCTTGGCGAAGAACGTTATTGTTTGGCCCTGCATGGTACCGAAGCTCGATAAAGATCCACCGCCCGGCAGCGACCCGAGGTTGTCGATTTTATCGTCCAATGCTGAAACGGCATCGGAAACGTCTTTAGGCAGCGTTAGTTTTTGAGTTTCAGAGATTTTCTCCTTCAGATCAGCGATTGCCGCTATTCCGGCCATGGCCCGAACGTCTCCCTGGTAAAGCTCCATTTGGTATTGGTGCTGTTCGCGAAGATCTTGGGCGCCGACGGGCGAGCGTGGGTCGTTTTTCACCGTCACCTTTTGCGAGAGCTTTTTACCATCGACCGTTAATGTCACGGTGTAGACGCCAGGCAGGACCAGTGGCCCCTGTGGGATCGTGGGAGTCAAGTATGGGGTAGCGCTGATGTCGTAACTGTGCGACTTTGCCGGCGGATTCTCGTAACGAAGGTCCCAGTTTATACGATTGGTCCCCAGCTCGATCGGAAGTGGCTTGGGAGTCTCCTTCCAAAAATCGGGAATGGGTTGGAGGGCCTCCTTTGCCGGCGCGATCGACGCGCTGGAGTAATGTCGTACATGCTTGCCATCGCCATCGGTAACGTCGATCGAAATATCGGCCGACGGCTTGGTCCCGAGAAAATAGTAAATCAAGGCGCCGGGAGGAGCGTTCAGCGAATGTGGAACCTCCGGTGGCATCGGCGTATCTTGGCTGACGTTTCGTCGGACCCGGATCGCATCGCCGGGAGCAAACAGATAGGCCGCTCCCATATTCGGCGAAACCTCGCGCAACGGGGAAAGGTCGTCGAGAATCCAGAAGCTGCGGCCATAGGTTCCAACGACAAGGTCGTTATCCTTGATCACCATGTCCCGATAGGAGGTATTCGGCGAATTGAGTCGGAGCGATTGCCAGTGGTCCCCGTCGTCGAAGCTGACGTACATCGAGCTTTCGGTACCGAGAAACAGCAGCCCATCCTTCTTCGTGTCGGCACGAATGACGTTCGCCCAACTACCAGTCACTTCGTCGGTCGGTAACCCTCGAACAATCTTTCTCCACGTCTTTCCAAAATCCTTGGTTCGATACACAAGGGGTTCCGCGTTGGTCGTAACGACGGCATACGCGGTCGCCGGATCGGTGTGGCTCGCATCGATGCAGGCGATCGACCTCCTCATCTCGGGGATATTGACATCGTCCCAATTCTTGCCGTGGTCCTTCGTGAGCTTGATCGTTCCGTTGCTCATGCCCGCCCAAATAATGCCGTTATCAATGCTGCTTGGAGACAGAGAGGATATGGCGCCGCTTCCGCCGCCTCGCTGCCCTTCCTCGTCCATCTTTTCCTGAGCGCGTTCCATCACATCCTTCGGATTGAGATTCTGGTCGCCATCCTCATCGGCGTCTTGACCCCTATCCGGCTCCCGGAGATTGCCTTTCTTGGCCGGCGCCGCCTTCTTCGCGTCTTTCTTCGGTTCCGGCTTCGGCGCCACATAGCCTTTCGGGAAGCTGAGATCCGGCCCCAATTTGTGCCAGGTTCGACCACCGTCCGTTGACGACATCAGAAATTGGTATCCGAGGAAGAGCTCGTGCGGATTTACCGGCGAGAACTGAATCGGCTGGTTAAAATCGTGACGCAGTCGGAGCTTCGGATCGTTATCGGGGCCAATGCTGACGTACTGCCCGGTCGGAAAGCTCTGTTTGATAATGTCGTTGGATTGGCCAGTGGAGTAGAGAATGTTGGGGTTGAGCGGGTCTACCGTGATCGATCCCCACTCCCATCCTGGATTCGGGCTCCAATCGAGTGGCGTAATTTCGCCGTAGTTGCCTCTGCTACTCATCCCAATTGCACCGGAATCTTGCATGTTCGCATAGATCCAGTACGGCCAGGAGTTGCTGACGGCGATGTGATAAAACTGCCCGTTGGCGATGTTGTACCAACCGCTCCACGTCCGCCCGCCATCGAGGGAGATTGTGGGACCTTGGTCGACTCCCAGGAACAGACGATTTCCGTCGGTCGGATCAACCCACATCTGCTGGGGGTCGTCCCCGCCCGGAGCGCCCTTGAACCCGGTGAAACTCTTTCCGCCGTCGTGAGATATGTACGAGCAGGTATTGAGCACGTAGACGGTGTCGGGATCCTTTGAACTCACGTAGACGCCGCAGTTGTATCCGCCCTGGCCGTTACGAACACGACCGTCTTCCCGATCCATCTGCTTCCAGTTATCGCCGCCGTCGTCCGATCGCCACAGCCCTGAGTTGCTTACGAAGTAGATTCGCTGAGAGTGGGTGCCGATCGCAACCGCAATGCTCGTCCGACCGGACATGAATCCCGGCAAACTGTCGCTTTTAAGCTGTTTCCATGTCAATCCTCCGTCAATCGACTTCACGATCGCCGTATTTTTGATGCTGTTAGGAGCGCTCTTGTCATTGCCCGTATTCGTGCTGCAGTGACGGTTGGTCGTGGCGAGAATAACCTTTGGGTTGTCGTACGCATAGGCCAGATCTTGAACTCCGGTGACGTTATCGGTAATAAGCGTCTTGGTCCAGGTCTTGCCGCCATCGATGCTTCGGTAGGCGCCTCGATTAGGGCTGGAGGCTCGGAAGTCGCCAAGAACGGCAACCAACAGGGTATTCGGATCCTTCGGATCGACCAAGATCCGCGGAATTTGCTTCGCGAAGTCGAGACCCATATGCGTCCAAGTTTTGCCCGCGTCTGTCGACTTATAGACGCCGTCGCCTTCGCATTTGCCACCGCCGGTCGTGCCGTCACCAAGGCCGACATAGACGACGTTCGGATCGCTTGGGGCAACGCTAACGGCGCCGACGCTGCTGGCGTTTTTGACCTCGTCGAACACCGGTTCCCACGTGATGCCGGCATTGGTGGATTTCCAAACGCCGCCTTGGGGCATGCCCGCATAAAACACGCCAGGTTGGCCGATAGCACCACTAACGGCGCAAACTCTTCCGCCCCTGAAAGGGCCGATATTTCGCCAGACAAGCCCGGAAAGCGCGTTCGGTTCAACAGGCCCGGCGATGCGACTTCCGCTTGTTTTAACCGGTCCTGATGCGAGAGACACCGCTGCAAAGGCGAGTGAAAGGGCTGCGATCGATAAGACTTTAGAATTCATGGGCTGGTTAAGTGAAGGGCGCGTTGACAAACAAGAAGAGGAGTGAAGCATCATACGCCGGAACCGCTAGGAAGCGCTGCAATCCCCCGAGGAGACCTCTGCGATGATATCAAAGATCTTACCGGAGCGGACCTATTTCCTCGTCGACTGCCCCAAACTGGACTGAATTGTCATACACTATCAGTGCACCGGGGTTTTTTAACATGAAGAATACAATCAAGAGCATCGTCGCCGTCATCGCCCTATCAGCTATGGTTGGAGCCTATGCCCAAGCGCCGAAGGCCAAGGCCGCACCGGCTAAGACCATGACTTGCCCTTCTTGCAAGATGGCCATGGGTATGAAGAAGACCGCCGCCGCACCGGTTGCCATAAAGACCAAGACCGGCACGTACTATTGCTGCGCCGCCTGTGCATCAGGCAAAGCCGCTGCTAAAGCTGCCGCCAAAAAGAAAGGCTAGATTTCCTCGTTTCATCTCCGAATGGCTTGCCTCCTAGGGAAGGCAAGCCATTTTTGTTTCGATCTATACGCATATCTGATGCCTTTGCCAGGAAAGAGAAGAAGCCTAATAGATGGAATCAGGGAAGTAGAAATCCTTGGCGTTTTCGGGAGTGACCTGGTCGAGGTCGATCACGACATGCTGAGGAATGAATTGCTTCGTAATCTTCTTGTCGCCGTGCAGCATTCCCGCCGCCGCCTGAATGCCAAAGCCGATGATGGATGGCGGATATGTAATGTCGGCGGGAAATAGAGGATCCTTGTCCATGACCCGCTTGACGATGTCTTTCATCCCGCCGCCCCCTATGATCCAGATGTTCTTGTCGCGGCCGGCAGATTTGAGTGCGGATTCAACGCCAAGAGCCATATCGTCGTCGGCAGCCCAAATCGCATCGATATGCGGATTCGCGATCAGCATGTTCTGCATCACTGTCTCTGCTTTCTCGCGGTTCCACAATCCGGGGCCTTCGGCAACGATTTGGATGCCGGGATACGCCTTGAAGACCTCCTTGGCGGCATTCACTCGGTCCGTATTGACCGTACAAGGGATGCCTTCCAGGACGGCGATCTTGCCGCTTCCTTTCAGCCGCTGAGCGATAAACTCCGCAGACTTCCGGCCGAAGGCGACGTTGTCGCCTTCGATGAACACGTCAGCAACCGGCTTGGAGAAACCGGCGCTGACATCGACGATCAACATCCCGGCTTTGTGCAGCTTCTCCGCGATCGGCGTGATCGCCGCGCTCTCCGTTGGAACGATAACCATCGCGTCGACCCCATCCGATTTCATGTTTTCAAGCGAGTTGATCTGTTCGTCCGGATTCTTGGCATCCTGTATCGTCCAGTCGATCTCCGGATACTGTTTCGCCGACTCACGGGCCCAATACCCAAGTCCCGCCGTCCACCCATGGTCTGCGGCAGGAATCGAAACTCCGACCTTGAGCCTCTTCCCGCTCTTTTCAGCGTGAATTGTGGTTTGAGCTGCGGTGTCGGTACTGCCTTGACAACCGATTAGGCCAATAGTGATCAATCCGATCGCGAGGCGCCCATTTAACCGAAATCTACTCATTCTCGTAAAACTGCAGCGTGCCAACATGGGTTTGTCCGTTTGTAACTAGAGGATTCTAGTCTATTAGGCTCAAGTCAGCTATGCAATCCTTGAAACCTTCCGCCGGATAAACACACCACGGTCCATTGGCAACGAGAATATGCATATCACCGTAAAATGAGCCAATGAATGAGATCGAGCGGCCGGATGAGAAGGTGCTTTTTGTTTGGCGCGCCGAGGTGCTGACTTCGTGGGGAATTCTGACCGCGGTCGTTCTCGGCTGCGCGGTTCTTTCCGTGACGGGAGCCGGCGCCCCGGCTTGGTTTTACACGTTCGCCGGGTTTCCTCTCGGATGCGGGGTACTTGCTCTGTTCTTGTTGAAGCTTCGCTGGGAGCGGTGGACGTTCCAGATCACGCCCCATACATTGGAGATGAGCCATGGTTGGCTTATTCGCCATCGAAGGATTGTTTCGCTCAATCGGATTCAGCACGTCGATTTTGAATCGGGACCGATCGGCAGAAGGTTCGATCTGGTGCATATCGTGGTTCACACCGCCGGTGCCAGAGTCGGAACCATTCCCGGAATCCGCAGCGAACGAGCAGAGAGGCTTCGAACCGAGCTGATGTCAGGGCCAAAATCGCTGTGAGAAGGCTCCATCCGGCGACGATCGTCATCGCCCTCGTTCCCGCTGTGAGAGAAGCAGTAAGAACGATGTTCCCAGTAATCATCGGCGTGATTGCCACCGGCCACGGAGGCAATCAGGAGTGGATTGCGGCTGGGATCGCTTTCTTTATCGCCGCATTCGCGGTTGGGGCTTATTGGACCACTCGCTTCGACATTGAGCCGGACCATGTCGTTTATCAGACCGGCTGGATATTCCGTAAGGACAGGCGAATTCCCCTTAAGCAGATTCAAAACGTAAACATTCGCCAGAATCTGCTGGAGCGGCTCTTGAAGGTTGCGACCGTTGACGTGGAAACCGCGATGGGTCACGGGCGAGACCTCAAATTAAGCGTCCTCACGCTGCCCGACGCCGAGCGGTTTCGAGAAGAGCTTCTTGGAGCAGCTCATCTAGAGAGTGGAAGCGCCCCGAAGCCGGAGGAAGCGGTTGTGCGCCTTACCAATCACGACCTGCTGCTGGGCGCGCTCACCGAAAACCATCTTGCCCAGTCGATTGTCATCCTGATGACGGTGGGTGGTTCCAGCCTCGGTCTCGCCTTTCGCTTCGCTGATAAGCTCTCGGCCGTCGCGGCGCCCCTTGTTTTTGCCGGAGGTTTGGCACTTCTCCTCGTAGGAGCGTGGCTTTGGGGAGCCGGCGCTTACTATTTAAAGTTCGGTGGCTTTGTTGTTCACCGCAGCGAACATATTTTTCGAATCTCTTATGGGCTGCTGAATAAGGTCCAGCTCTCCATTCGGCCAGGAAGGATCGAATACGTCCACTTGACCACAACCGTTCTCCAGCGCCTTATGGATAGAACCAGCCTGCACCTTGGAACTGCCGGCTCATTCGGCGAAGCAGGCGTGTTTGCGCCGGTAGCTCTCTTCGTGGAAAGGAAAGTTGCCTACGACGGCGCGTCGGAAGTTATTCCGGGATTAGACATTGAGGACCTGAATTGGCAGCCCTTTGACCGAATCTTCTATCGGGCACGAGTGGCAAGAAGCCTCCTTAACATCGTCGTTCTCACCTCTCTCGCGGCTCTTCTGAACGTATACGGCGGCTTAAGCTTGGTGTGGCCGGCCTGGGGCTTCTTCATGCTGCTGATCGCCATTCGGCTCGCGACACTGTTCCTCGCTAAACCGGAAAACGGATTTGCCGTCACCGAGGACACACTCGTCGTGCGAAGCGGATACTTTCACCAATCCATTTCCGCCATGCCAATTATCCGAATGGAGAACATCGCGGTGAGGCAGCCGATGTGGTGGCGACGCTATGGCGCCTCGTCCGTCATCGCGCAAGCGATGAAACACCGCATCCCGGTACCCGCGATGCCCGACTCCGAAATCGAGAACCTTTTGAGTCGATGGCGTGACAAGATCGACACTCCCGAGAATCTCAGCCTGTACGAATTGATTGTTCCACGTGAAACAATTCCCGATCCGGTGTAAAATAGACCTACCAGTCCGCGACATGGACCGGGAGGAGTTACATTAATGGACCTGAGCAACATGCCTACGCGCTATGACGCGTCGACGACAGAGCAGAAGTGGTACGCCCGATGGGAAGCTGCCGACCTTTTCAAGCCATCGCCTGATGGCAATAAGCCTGTCTACACCATCACAATTCCCCCGCCGAATATCACCGGCTCCCTCCACATGGGTCACGCCCTGTGCTATCCACTGCAGGACCTTCTCGGCCGCTACAACCGAATGCTGGGAAAGAACGTGCTTATCCTGCCCGGGCAAGATCACGCCGGCATCGCGACCCAAAGCGTGGTCGACAAGCAACTTCGCAAACAGGGAACAAGCGCGGCGCAAATCGGCCGCGAAAAGTTTGTCGAACGCGTATGGGAGTGGCGTAAGGAGAGCGGCGACACCATTCTCAATCAGCTACGAACCCTCGGTTGCGCCTTCGATTGGTCCCGCGAGCGCTTCACCCTCGACGAAAAGTACGCCGAGGCGGTCCTATGCGTATTCATCGACTGGTACCGACGCGGCCTAATCTTCCGTGGCAAGCGGGTTGTGAACTGGGACCCCAAGCTTCAAACGTCGGTGTCCGACATCGAAACGCTCCGCGATGTGCGCAGAGGCAAGCTCTACCACATCCGCTATCCCTACACCGATGGCAGCGGCGAGATCGTAATCGCGACGACCCGTCCGGAAACGATGCTCGCGGATGTGGCCGTAGCCGTTCACCCGAGTGACGTTCGGTACAAAGACAAAATCGGCAAAATGCTCCTGCTGCCGCTTTTCAACCGGGAGATACCTGTCATTGCCGACCCCTACCCTGATCCTGCGTTCGGTACCGGCGCCGTGAAAATCACACCTGCCCACGATGCGAACGACTACCAGGTCGGCGTGCGCCACGGCCTGGAAATGCCGATCATTCTCGACCCACAGGCTCACATTTGCCTCGAAGGGCCGTATTTTGGCCTGGAGCGCAACGAAGCACGTCGCCAGGTCATCTATGACCTGGAGCAGCAAGGGTTTATGGTGAAAATGGAGGATCATGACATCCCGATCATCATCAGCGACAGAAGCGGAGAGGTCATCGAGCCTCTCCTCAGCGAGCAGTGGTTCTGCGACCAACCCAAGCTTGCCGAACCAGTCATCGAAGCAGTAAAGCGGGGAGAGGTCAAGTTTCACCCGCCGCGTTACGACCGCATCTACCTCGAATGGATGGAAAACATCCGCGAGTGGTGCCTGAGCCGCCAACTTTGGTGGGGCCATCGTATCCCGGTTTACTACACCGAAGATGGATCGCACTTTGCCGCCCTTTCATGGGACGAAGCACAGACGCAAGCAGGCGATAAGAAAATCGTTCGGCAAGACGAGGACGTGCTCGACACTTGGTTCAGCTCGGGCCTTTGGCCCTTCGCCACCCTGGGATGGCCGGAGAAAACCGAAGATCTAGCGCGTTTCTATCCGACAAGCTGCCTGGTCACCGACCGCAACATCATCAACCTATGGGTGGCGCGAATGATGATGATGGGCTACGATCTGGCCGGGGAGCGTCCTTTCTCCGACGTCATGATCTATGCGACGGTCATGCGCGAGGATGGTCGGCGCATGAGCAAGAGTCTCGGCACCGGCGTCGATCCCATGCAGATCATCGACACCATCGGCGCCGACGCGTTGCGCTACACGCTCCTTAGTCAAACCGGTGAAAACCAGGAACTTCGATACAGCGAGCGAAAGACCGAAGAGGCCCGAAACTTCTGCAACAAGATCTGGAACGCTACTCGATTCGTTCTTATGAACATTGAAGGATCTGTCGATAAGCCGGAATCGTTCAAATCCGTCGACAAGTGGCTTCTAAGCCGCCTTTATCACACCGAACAGGCGGTAAAAGTCGCCTACGACGGCTACGACATTCAATCGGCATGCCAGGCTCTCTATCGTTTCTTCTGGTCAGAGCTGTGCGACTGGTATATCGAAGCGTCCAAACCTCGTCTCAACAATCCTTCGGATAAGAGCACGCCGCAGTGGGTTTTACTCCATTGCCTCGATGCCTTCCTCCGCATGATGCATCCGGTCATGCCCCACATCACCGAGGAACTGTACAGCCACCTGCCGATTGCCGGCAAAGCGGATTTCATTATGTCGGCGAGCTGGCCGGAGATCTCATCCGAATTCAACGAGCCGGAAATTGAAACCCAGATCGAAAGAATCTTCGAGATTACGCGCGCATTACGCGCGCTGCGCGCCGAACTGGACTTGCAGCCGATCAAGATGATCCCCCTCGCCTATGTCGAAGGAGATTTACATGGCAACGACGACGTCTTCGCCTCCCAAGGATGGGTTCAAGAGGTTCGGCAAGGCAGGCCGACCAACGGAAAGTTCGTCTCAACGACTTCCGAGGGTGTCGACATTCACCTGCCCATATCCGGGCTTATCGACACCGAAAAGGAACTTGCGCGCCTCACCAAGGAAGAGGAAAAAGCACAAGCCGAGCTCGCAAAAACTCAAGCAAGGCTAGCCAACCCCCAATTTACCGAACGCGCCAAACCGGAAGTCGTCGTCAAAGAACAAGCCGCCGTCGTCGCCCTCCAAGATCAACTACAAAAAATCGCCCAACGGAGAAAGCTTTTCGCGGCGGAGTGACTTTATACTTGACGCACGCTGGGTTGTTAGAGCGGCAAATGGATCGTGTAGACGCATCGCGCAATTATATGTATTTTATTAGCTTAGCTACGCTCACTAACTGTAATGCGAATGACTTTCTAATCGATCGCTGTTCGTCCATATCCGCGTGCTGCGGCCAACCTACGATAATTGCATGACGTTGGGGCTCCTCGTCGGCTAAGATTTCAAGCTGTATTCGCCTGATGTCGTGGGCGAGCACAACCGCTCCGGCTTTAACGGGTCTAACCTTAAATACTTCAGCAAGTGCGTGAACCTCTTCGGGCGGCATTCCAGGATGTCTTGCCGTCGAAAGCTCTATATCAGCGTCCCCCGGCATAAAGGCCGGGACACGCGGAGCTGTACTGCTGAATTTACTGGTTTCGTGGAGCATGCGGAGAATTGGTTCATCATCCGCAACAGCCTCAGGAAGTCCAGACGCAAGCATCACTTAGGCGATATTTCCTTGATTTTCAGCAATAAGTTTGGCGGGATACCATACCAACAATTTCGCTCGACTCCGCGACTAGTGTTAGAGCCGTCAAGCATCGCCCAAGGAAAATTCCTATTTCCGCTCACGGTGAGGGAAAATATTCTTCGCTTAGATGGCATCCAGTCGAACGAGATTGCGCCATCCGGCTCAGTGGAAACCTCTGGTACAGGAATGTCACTTGGAAGCCGACAGATAACCTCACGGGCCTCCAAGAATGCTTTACGAGTAGCGCGGAGTCCAGCGTCCTCACAGTAATGAAGATCGTTTATGTCCGCCAAAACCTGAGCCTTTGGGCTTTGAAGCGTTATTGAACTGTCATCAGGACGGTCAAACTTACTAATGGTGTTGCGCATCTGTTCGCCGACATATGATGCAGAATTATCACTCAGTGAAAAACCGCATCCAATATAGTTCACTGGAATAGTTTCAGGCATTGTTCTGTGAGACTCCTTACAAATAAACGATTCTTTAGTATCCTCATCTCCTGTAGCATTAAGACTATACTGTCCCAATCAGATGGTTCGGAGTCTAGCTGAGATGACACTTCTATATCAAAAATAACGCCATAATCCCCATCTTTTCCAATTCCATCCGGGATTTTGGTTAATGTAGCTAGTGCAAGACGAATCGTATGGCCAGTAGAAGTATCGGTGCAAAGCATGTGATTCGCAAAGATATTTACCAAAAGATCCTCTTCGCAGGGAATCCGTGGGCAAATCTTGAAATACGATTCCATTTCAAATCTCTTCCCCGAAACCGGAAGCGCGATCATATTCAAATATCGAAGTTTAATTGTGCGAACGAGTATCGGACAGGCTACAGCCAAGTAAGAGGACCATAGTGATTTTATTTCCGGAATGTACTCGTCAAATGAACCATAGGGCTTGAGCCGGTTGAAGGTAAATCCGTTAGCTCTCGCCTGAACGATTTGCTTTCCATCTGCCGACTGAAACCTATAAGCGTGAACTTCTGGATTGGAAGCGTCGGATTGAGATGGGCCAGAGCCAAACGTCATTTGCATCGAAAAAGTGTTCTGGATTGTTTTTATTGGGTAATTTGCGCCAAACGCTTTGTCGGCAACGTCCTTGATTGCCTCAATTTGAAAGCCTGGCGGCATATCGCAATCGATATCGATGATCGCTTCAACTATAGGAGCGTTTTTCAGAAGGAGTTTTTCTTCTTGCATGAAGAGTTCGCTACTATGCTACCTGCAACGATTTGGGGCGACGAAATAGTTCCGCACTTGGAATTCCTGCATCAGCTCGACTTGCTGACTCGTCCTGAAAATAGGGCCAGGTACCGTGCCACATGGTCTTTCAAACCTGGTGTACGGACAAGCCAACGGGGGCCTCCGAAAGCACTGCCTCTACCGAATAAAGGTCGCTCGTCATTAGACGAGCGGCTCTTTTCATTTGTTCAGACGAAGAAGGGCAGGAAAAAGACGCATCTAACCCACATTAAACCCGTAATAAATTCCGGTAGAAGCAGCGAGTCCGCGTCGAATTCACGGGTCAAACGGGGGGAATGGCCGGATAATCTTTGTCGCTGCGCTTGGAGGCCTGCTCGGAAATCCAATCGTCAAGAACCATGCAAATAAAGGCTGAGAACTCCCGCTCACCTTGGTAGCCGTGCCACCACGCTGCCCTACGGGCACGATCCATCAAAGGAACCGGCACCATTAGTTCGTGCCGCGCTTTCGCATTTCCGGTTGGACCTGCCATCGGCTATATGATAGCAATTTAATCCAGACTTAACCCGGATTCAACCCGTGTTGATGTCAATATCTAGGATAAGCTGGATCGGCGTTTGCGCCTTTTGTTTTCGGTCCTGCCCCCCCCCGAGCTCTTTGGATGCTTTAGCAGATCCCTTGTCAACTTGGACAAGCGATCCAATCCGGGCGCGTCCAATAGGTCCGCGCACTAGTTCTTACGATGGCTTGTAGTCGGCTGGGTCTTCTTTTCCATCAGGCCGTGAGACCAGAGCCTCCTTCTCCAGTAAGCTCATTACACGTGAGCCGGCGTCCTCGGGCTTGGCTTAGAGCGTCGACGAACCGCTCGGAATAAGCTTGTTCTCGCGCTTGTTGAACCGGGATGCTTGCTCCTCTACGTAGCGATCAAGGTGGAACGCCTCTTCGCTCACATCGGTGCCGTTGATTGACTTCTTGAGAAGCGACAAGAAATTCTCGATTCCGTTCGTCAGATTCACGAACTGGTGGATGTAGCCAAACTGAAGGTTTCGGTAAGATCGCTCCTGGTCGGTAAAAACAGTGGCGCGGCCCGCGATTGGCCAGCTGCTATTCCCGTTCAAAACGGCCGTTTCTGAGCACGAAGACGATGTCGCCTTCTTCGTCTGTGCGACAGATCTTCACGCCGTCGGACTTAAGGCGTTCGACGACCTCGGGGTGAGGATGGTGGTATTCGTTGTTCTTGCCGCAGCTTAGGATCGCGTACTCCGGACGGACGGCTTCGATCCATTCTTCGCTGGTAGCCGAACGGCTGCCGTGATGCCCTGCTTTCATCACTTCCGAGCGCCAAGATTCGACGCGATCGAAGGCCTCCTCGACCTTCGCCGGCGCATCGCCGCTGAAGACGGCCGAGGCGGCGCCATCCGCGATGCGGACGAGCATCGACCCATCGTTGGTCTCTTCGTCGACGTCGGTTTGCGGGCAATCGATGTGGATCCGGAAGCTGCCGAGCCTCCCTTCATACTCCGCCCCTAACCACTTCACTCGTTCCGGGCTCCGGCCCCATTGCCTCAGTAGTCCAAGCAACTGTTGATTCTCTCGAAAGCACGCGGATATCGCAACGGTGGCATCCGGAAAGGCTTTCAAAACTGCCCCGGTTCCGCCCACGTGATCGATATCCGGATGCGATAGTAGGATCAAATCGACGCCGTCGATTCCCATTGCCCTCAGGCTAGGCACCACGATTTTCTCGCCGGCATCGCTCTGCGGTTTCTTCGGCCCGCAGTCGATGAGGATCGTTGACCCCTCGTTCTGGAACACCGCGCAATCGCCCTGACCCACCGAAAGAAACGTTAGCCGTGTGGGCTTAGGCCAGATCAAACCGGTGCAAAACCCAAGCACGATGCAAGCAATGCCGCCTACCCACAGCTTAAGGCTGGACAACTCGCCTCCGGTAGGTCATCGACCAAGCCCCGTAAAAGGCAACGAGCCACAGTGCACTAAAGCTTGG